>Ga0164313_10001895_pt1 | contig 18746 bp, 7 predicted proteins | sample GuaBasSedimGuay4_FD_113735 | JGI IMG/M metagenome (GOLD analysis project Ga0164313, IMG submission 113735) | Subseafloor sediment microbial communities from Guaymas Basin, Gulf of California, Mexico - Guay4, Core 4569-4, 0-3 cm | ecosystem: Environmental > Aquatic > Marine > Hydrothermal vents >... | reverse complement strand
CTGACCTCGCATATGTGAAAGACACCCTCTCAGACTCAAATCCAAGTTCAGTGTCAGACCACGAAGTAGAATTTCTATCTCCAACTGGAGTTGCTGCTACCGAAACGATTACAATAACGTTTCCAGCAAGTTTCACTGGAATAGCTGGAATCGCATTTTCTGATGTAGATTTCGAAATTGATGGAGTAGACGAGACCGTTGTTGCAGGAGTACCTGCTGCAGGTGAATGGGGTTATACTGTTGCAGATCCGGTCATTACATTGACCGCTGGAGCATCAGAATCTCTTGCATCTAATGCAACTGCTACTATTAAAATCGGAACAAATGCAGATGGTCCTGGTGTAAACCAGATTACCAATCCTGCAGGTGTCCAGTCATATGAGATTGACCTCACAGCAGGTACGTCTGATACTGGTCACACACGTGTAGCTATAATCGATAACGTATTGGTTACAGCTGATGTTTCGACAACACTTACGTTCATAATTAGTGGAGTAGCAAATGCTGAGACAGTGAATGCTAGTACAACAACAACCTCAACAACCACAACAAGTACTACGCTACCATTTGAGACCTTGTCAGATGGTGTCTCCAAGACACTTGCACAAGATCTTACAGTAGCAACAAATGCTCGTAATGGTTATGTTGTGACAGTAGAACAAGATGACAACATCAAGTCTACTGTTGGTGCAGATATTGACGGCTTTGCTGATGGTGCATATGACGATTCGCCAGCAGCGTGGGTAAGTCCTGGAAACGATATTGTTGATGAGGATACATGGGGTCATTGGGGCCTCACAACACAAGATGGTGATCTTCATGGCGCAGGATCTGACTTTACAGCGTCAGACACTTGGGTTGCTGCCAGTACCACGCCACGAGCTATTATGGCCCATGATGGTCCAGCTGATGGAACAACTACGGGTGGTGTTGATTCAACTACTGACGACGCAGGAGCGACGCGAGTAGGTTATCAGATCGAGATTACTGCATTGCAGGAAGCTGGTGATGACTACAGCACTACGCTCACATACATTGCAACACCTACGTTCTAATGAATTATTGAGTGTAAGTAAGTTAGTCACTTACCTAAAAACTCCCCGTAAGGGGTAGAAAACAAAAAGAAAAGCATCCGCAATGGATGCTTTTCTTTTTGTTTTCTAAACCGGAGTGTGAGAAGTGACCCAAGTTACTTCTCAAGAAGTCGCCTGATATTTTGAAAAAATATCGACAACTTAAACAGTTCCCGTAGGGAAGTGAGGCTATTCCTGTAAGCGTGAAAAGTGACTCAATGTCACTTTGCAAGACTCATTAAAATTTTATGTCTAATAAAATCTAGTGAGTTGACAGTTCCTGTAAGGAATTAGAAACCTGACGCTTTTTTTTATATCTTATATACAGCATTTTCTGGTCTCGACAACTCACGGATGTTACAATCAAGCGAATTCAATTTATGTATTTTTCTACAAAATTCTTTTTGCCGGCTTTTCTTTTTGCCGTTTTTCTTTTACCAGTTATTACACTTGCGCAGAGCAATGCTGGGATAACTCTGATACCGGCAGTTATTGAAGAAAAAGCAGACCCTGGAGCAACATTTGTACGCTCACTTAAAATCACAAACGAAAGCGATGTAGATAAAGAGTTCTTTATTTTTAAGAAGAACATCAAGGGAGTTGAAGCTGGAGGTGTTCCAATTTTTGCCGAAAATGAAGAGGAGATGACTGGATATGAAATTACAGAATGGATTGACATACAAGAAGAAGTGTTAAATGTTCCTGCAAGAGGAAGTGTAGAACTACCGTTTACAATAAATGTACCTGTTACAGCAACACCTGGGAGTCATTTCGGTGGATTATTTGTTTCTGCGGAACCTCCAAAATACAGAAAAATCGGTGCCGGAGTAGGATATGAGGTGGCTTCAATTTTAAGTATTAGAATTGATGGTGATATCGTTGATGATGCACGTGTTCGGTCTTTCTCTACAGATAAATTACTTTATGGTGAAAAGAATGTGCACTTTATTGCTGAGGTTGAAAATCAAGGAAACATAATGATTCGTCCACATGGACACGTAACTATTACAAATATGTTTGGCTCTGAGCCCGCACTTGTAATTGTCAACGAAGCTCTTGCGGGTGTCTTTCCTGGAACTAAAAGAAATTTTGAATTTGATTGGATAGAAGACGGGTTTGGGTTCGGTAGATATGAAGCAATACTAGGACTAGTCTATGATGGCGAAAAAGGTCAAAATACAATTGATGCGACGCTCATTTTTTGGGTATTTCCGATGAAGGTTATTTTGACGGGATTCGGTATCCTGATGATTATTCTAGTGGGTGGGTATCTCCTAACCAAGTACTATGTGAATCAAGCTATCCTGAGGGCTGCAGGCGGAAGACGTATTCCTCCTCAACGATACCGCAAGCAGGTTGGAGTGTCTCGATTTACATTTGTCTTTGTCTCTATATTGGTTATTTTGGCACTATTCCTTCTTGTATTACTTATGTTCATTGCGTAGTGCTTGCGTGATACACTATGTTCATGAGCAAGAGCAGGTATCATAGTTTGTTGAAAATATCAGCACTTGTAGTGACTCTCGTTTTACTTTTTGACGGAGGTTTCGTACATCCTTTTACAAAACAACTTTCAGATAATACTGTCTGGTATCTTGCAAGTGTTGGTACAAGTTTAACTGCTGAAGTAAGGCCAACTGAACTAAATATAATAACGGCAGAATTGACAAAAAGAGAGAATGCTCTTGATGCTCGTGAGTTGGAATTAAACGTAAGAGAAATAAGTGCTCGTGATTTCGGTACTGCTGAGAGTGCTGATTATTCAATTTATATACTTAGTGTAATACTATTCATTTTGACAGTGCTTATTATTTTGAATTATGCAATGGACTGGTCTCGTGTAACTAAAATTCGTCATGAAAGGAAAGTTGCTTAAAGGCTCCTTGATTGGACTTAGTGCTGTAGTGCTTTCAACTTTAGGTATTTTTGCCTCTGATACTTTGCGGGGAATTGATTCGCGAGTTAGTAATGTTGCCGGACTTGGAAATACAAGTGTATGTAAAGACGGGTCAGTACCATTGCGATCTGATGGAGATGTTGTTTGTATTGATAAGTATGAAGCAAGTCCTGGAGAAGACTGTCCTAACCAGCAACTTTCAAGTTCAATTCATAGTGAACGCAACATTGGAACTGACGGATGTTTTGCTGTGTCTACTCCTAACAAACAGCCCTGGAATTATATTTCTTTGCCACAAGCGCAGAGAGTGTGCGCAAGGTCAGGTAAACGTCTTCCGACAAATTCCGAGTGGTATGCATATGCTCTTGGAACAGACACGAGCAAGTGTGTTATTGACGAGAAAGAATATAGCGAGACAGGCACATCGGAATGTATTTCTTCTGTTGGCGCACATGATGTTGTCGGTAACTTATGGGAGTGGGTTGACGAAAGTGTTGTAGAAGGTACTTTCAATAATCAGAGACTCCCAGAGGATGGCTATGTTTCATCAGTGGACGCCAACGGTATCGCCATAACATCAACAGGTTCTCCAGACGAACTATATGAAGAAGATTATTTCTGGGCTAAATCTGAAGGAGTGTATGGAATGATTCGTGGAGGTTTCTATGGAAGTGGCAGTGATGCTGGTTTATATACTACAAATGCTTCAGTTCAGACATCGCTTGCGACACTTGGTATTGGATTTCGCTGTGTAGAAGACACTTTTTAGTTTGAGTGAGTCAGCTATACTGTATGTATGAAATGGTGGAAGGTAACCCTGGTTGTTTTTGGTGCTGTGATTATTACTGCACTCGGTATTGATGCCGCAGACACACTTACCGGATCTAACGGGACTCTTTTGTCTCAGGTAATACAACAGAGCGATGATGACTGTCCTTCTGGTATGGTGTCTGTCGATACTGTTTCGTCACTTACTTGTGTTGACGTGTACGAAGCTTCACCAGCCGAAGATTGTCCCCAAACAAATCCAGAACAAATGGTTTCTTCCATTAGAAATGTTGAATTTTCTAATTGTAAGGTTGAGTCAAAATCAGATTCAACTCCATGGAGATTTATTACACGTGACCAAGCAATGCAAATGTGCGCACGGTCAGGAAAGAGATTGCCAACAAGTGCCGAATGGTATGCTCTCGGTCTTGGCATGAGTAGTGTCGAGGATGTCTGTAATGTATCTTCGGGAGAAGTTTTAAATTCTGGAGCATTTCCAGAATGTATATCACCACACGGAGCATATGATTTGGTTGGGAATGTCTGGGAATGGGTAAGTGATGATGTTATTGATGGTACTTATAACTCGGTATCATTACCTGAGTCAGGATACGTAGCTCAAGTGGATTCAGCAGGTATGACAGTTGTTTCTGATGATGAACCAAGCGAATTGTTTGCTGAGGATTATTTTTGGTCTCAAAAAGAAGGTGCTTTCGGGATAATCAGAGGCGGATACTATGATAGTGGGAGTGATGGTGGGCTTTATACAGTTCATGCTGACACGCTACCTACTACAGCGAGTGTTGGTATTGGGTTTAGATGTGTTAAGTAAAATCACACACCCACAAGGGGTGTAGATTTTACTAATACAGAAAAATAGAGATGAATTTCGAGAAACACACGAGAAATTCATCCTATTTTATCGTAAAGAGAGTTAATATATAAACAATTAGTATTTTTGTGTCTGGTGCGTCTAGCAATTTACCTTATGTCAAAGAGGCAAATTGAGACAGAAATTCGCAATAGTCGCTACGCTCGTTTGCTCATTCCACATTTCCTCGGATAAGAATTTAAATTTTCTCACCTAGGGCAAATTGCTAGACGCCGTGCTCATTTCTTCATTCAAAATGGCTAGACGCACCGGTACACTCCATGTAGATTTTACTTATACAGAAAAATGTAGGCAGATTTGAGTTTAGGCGAAAATATGTCACATTTTATCGTAAAGGGGGTCTATATTTAAGTACAATTTATGTATAGTTCTAACAGTACATGTCCCGTATAGGCAATTCTTAATTGCAGGTCTGCTAAGGATAGAACATCCTTAATGGGCATCTCATGTATATTAAGTTTCCTCCCAGACAGTCAGACAATTATTTTAAATAAAACAAAGCCACCTCGTAATACATGAGGTGGCCAGGCTGTGGGTCTTCTGGCTGAATGAGGTTAAATATCCCTTCGTTCCTTGTTGGAACTTGAGACTTTATTTATACGCTCCAGTTCAACCTTAGAAAACATAGTGACATGTTCTGCCAGTTCGTCCAGGCTCTTGCCGTAGAGCGAGCCAAGAGAGCTGTAGATGATTGCCGCAAATCGCCGCATATCATTATTTGGAGAATCCGCAAGTTGTTCAGCAAGCATGTGAATGTTTTCAAGATTATTCGCATATGTATGCGACAGTGTCGCCGGTTCTGTTGTATTGGCAGGATTATAACGTCCGACCATAAACGAAACTAAGACGAGTAAAATTACTAACAAGCTACTGGAAAATTTGTTCAATGTACTATCCTCTCGTGAGTGGTTAAGTCAAATTATAATATAACATTATATACACATTTTGTCAAGGATAATTCTTGAATCTCCACCTTGCGGAAGACTCATCAGGGTTTCAAATCTTCCACAGCCAAACCAGACAGGTTATGCAATAAATCTTTCAAAATAATGCTCACCATACGATACAATAGTTATATATCATGCATATGCGGGGATTTTTGAGATGTACAACTTTGCGGTATCTAATTTTTGTAATGGCGTTTCTTAGTGCATTTTTATTTTTTCAATCCGCAGAAGCTGCAACAATCAGAGAATATAGTGATCGCTTATCCAATTCAGCACCAAACGAATCTTCAAACCACACAATTAATTTTAAAACTAACGCAACGATTCCAGCGAATGGTTATATTCGATATACACCAGAAAATGGTGAGTTTAACATCCCAGGAGTAGATTTTGATATAAATAATGTGGCTTTGTACGTTGCACCTAGCGCATCGGCTACTTACCAGTTAAGAAGCGCCACAACTACACCATCAGCCACAGAAGATGGCGTGGCAATTACAACGGGCACATCAGGGAATATCGAAATTACACTTAATTCATCAAATCAGATTGCAAGCGGTTCTTACATCCGTCTACTAATTGGTAATCATACTGATAATTCAACCACAACAGATACGGGTCTTTTCAACCCATCTGCTACCGGTACCTATGAATATTATCTATCCGCGGGAGATGGAGTTACAGATACGGAGGTGACGGGGAAGTATGCAATTGTCGAGAAGGTAGAAATGCAAGATATTGATACAACAGAAACTATTCCTCCGTTCAGGTTTAATGGTGCACCTACCGGCGAACTGTCTGGAACGACACAACAAGTTCAGTTATCGCTTGAAACAAACGAGTTTGCTAAATGTCGTTATTCTTCTGCGTCTGGTACTCCGTATTTTTCCATGGGAATTGAATTCACAAATTACTTTACCGTTGTTCATTCAAAAATATTTGAAGTTGCTACTGACACCACATATTCACTTTTTGTCCGTTGTATTGATGATGAGGGAAATGAAAACATAGACGACTATGAGATTACATTTACTATAAAAGAATATCCTGAAGGTGAGCCTGGAGATCCTGGAGATGATGAAGGAGACGGACAGGGTGGAGGCGGTGGTGGTGGAAGTGGTAGCGGCGGAGGAGGTGGTGGTAGTAGCGGAGGAGGGACAAGTAGTGATGGAGAAGATGAAGGTGGAGGTTTTGAGGACACAAATCAACCATATCAAAGTGGCGATGGACGTGTGACTATTAAAGGTTATGCGTTTCCAAAAAGTACAGTAATAGTTTTAGTTGACGGATATATGGCTGAGGAGGTAAAAGCTTCGTCTGATGGAAGTTTTTCAATTATTATTGATGAAATAGCTCGTGGTGCCTATACTTTTGGCGTTTATGCAGTTGACGATGATGATACAAAATCTAGTACTTTTTCGACCACATTTACCGTGACTGGTGGTAGAGGGTCTACATTATCGAATGTAAATATCATGCCATCGATTTTAGTAGAACCAGACCCTGTTGATCCGGGCGGTACTGTTACTTTTTCTGGATATTCAATACCTAATGCAACTGTCTCTGTTGAAAATCAAAACGATAAATCTAGCGTCACATTAAAAAGTTTTACCACCACTTCAGACAGTGATGGTAAATGGTCAATAGCTGTAAGCACTTCCGGTTTTAAGGAAGGAACATATAAGGTTAGAGCTAAAGCAAAGCAAGATGGCGGAGTTTCAACCGAGTATTCAAATTTTACTTTCTATGGTGTCGGGGAAGCAGCAAAAGTTGCAGGTAGTTCTGACTTAAATAAGGATGGTAAGGTAAATTTGATCGATTTTTCTATTTTACTTTTCTGGTGGAATTCTGATGGCGGAGAATCAGACCCTCCTGCAGACATTAATCAGGATGGAAAAGTGAGTCTTACTGACTTCTCGATTATGATTTTCAACTGGACTGGATAAAAAGCGACCTGCGTCGCTTTTTATCTGTTCGCAAAGCGACGGCTGATATATTTTTGCATTCCTAGCAAAAATATTAGGCCGAGGAGGGAACTGACTCAAATGCTCGCAAAAGGAACTATTAAAGAACCAAATATATCTAAGATATATTTGGTTTCAACCAGGATGATCTAACTTCATCCGTTCACGACAACAACATTAGTCTAATAATTTTATCTATCTAAGTCATTGCAAAATTGAAACATAAACCTGCCTCATTTTACCGCTTTGTCTCTAAAAGGCTGATTATTTAGCGACAAGTTTTATGATTTGCGCTGGATACATGTTAACGACACGGATTGTGTGTATAAGTTCTCAAAAAATTAGGAAATTTGCCGTATAATATTGGTGTATGTCCTTTTTACAAAGATTGAAAGGAAGAGGTGTTCGCACTGAGCAAAGGTTGCAATCTAGCGCTGAGGAAACAGCTTTAGACAAGATTGTACAGCTTGATGTAGACGTATTTCAAACTAATGAAATGATCGTTGTCTATGCACAAGCGGCTGGAGCTGAACTTTCTGATATCCATGTTTCAATTGAGGGTGATGCCGACGTTGTGCTTATTGAAGGTAAACGCATGCTTCCGGTTCATCTTGCTTTTCCAAAGAAAAAACCTGACGGTGCTTTCTTTACGGAAGAGTGCATTTGGGGAGATTTTTATAGAAGAATCATACTTCCTGAAAGTGTGGATATTGTGAACGCTGAGGCTAAGGTTAAAAATGGCGTACTTGTCCTCGTCCTACCTCTCTTAAAGCCAGAGGAAAAGGAAAAGGTCAGACTAAAGGTTAGTAGAGTTAAGGGTAAAGCAAAGCGTTAAATACATATTTGAATGTATGCAGGTTCTTTTGGTTCATTACATAAAACAAATTAAGTTCTTTATATCAATTAGTTTTGTAATTGCTGTTTTTATAATGTCTGCAAGCATAGCAAGTGCTGCTACTGTAGAATATTCACCAAGCACTGGAACATATTCTAACGGTCAGTCATTTACAGTTTCAATACGTACTAATCCACAAGGTAAAAGTGTAAATGCTGTTGAGGCACAGCTTAGTTTTGATAATACAAAGTTGTCAGTTGTAAGTCTCTCAAAAACAGGGTCAGTATTTTCACTTTGGACAACAGAGCCTAAGTTTTCAAACTCAGCAGGAACGATTGATTTTGGCGGTGGAAGCCCAACGCCATTTTCAGCAACATCTAATTTAATTACAATCACATTCCGCGCAACAGCGGAAGGGTCTGCTGATGCTACGGTTGCGTCTGCTTCCGTATTGGCTGCGGATGGACTCGGTACTGATGTTTATACTTCACCAAAAAACGCAACATATACAATCTCTGCAGAAACAACAACACCGCAACCAGAAGAACCAGAACCTCCTACTGAAGATAATACTGATACCGGAAATGACACCATTACGTTTGGAGATCCGCCGAAGGCTCCTGAAGCTGGATCAACTGTTTTCCTTGAGTCTGAAGTATGGTATCCAACAAAAATTGGTGTATTTACATGGGACATACCTTTTGATGTAGATGCGATTGCAATGGACATATCTACTTCGTCAGAGTATGAGCCAGAGACTATTTATAAACCACCGATAGAACAGATATCTTTAACAGACAAATTACTTGATGATGGAATTCAGTATCTGACACTTCAATATAAAAACCAAGTTGACTGGGGAGGAATTCTACACCGAAAGATTATGGTGGATACAATTCCGCCAGAAGATTTCGAAATCAATGTTCGTGCAGCAAACTCAGCAACAGCATTTCCACTACTTACATTTGAAGCCAACGACACCACTTCTGGTATAAGTATGTACGAGTTAAGTATTGCTGACGGTGAGCCAGTAGAGGTTACTCCAGATGAGGCTAAGTTAGGATATCTTCTAAAGGATCTTGAAGATGGCACATATACAGTTACCGTTATTGCGCATGACAAAGCTGGAAATACTACAATCTCTGATAAGGCCATATTAATTACTGCAGGCTGGACTCCTCCGGTTGAGATTGTGATAGAGAGTACTTTCTGGGATTTATTCAAAGGAAAAAATCTTCTTATAATAATTCTTCTCTTGATAATTATTGGACAACTCATCCATGCTACTTATCAACGTAGACAACATAGAGAAAAAGAACACAAACTTAGAAAAGAAACACGCGAGGTTCAAGACCAGATGGAAAAAATCTTCTCTGCACTCCGCGATGAAATCTATGATCAAGTAAATATGATTACAAAACGAGAACGTCTATCTAAGAAAGAGAGGGAGGCAGTCGAAGGATTAAATCAAGCTTTGGAAGTATCAGAAACACTTCTAGAAAAAGAAATTACAGATGTAAATAAAATCCTAAAATAATAGTTTAAAAAACGGATTTTCAATCCACAGTATAGCCCATCAAACTGAGGTTTGATGGGCTATAATTATAATTGGACCCCATTCTAATTGGATGGTTGTCCGCCTTATTGAGGCAATGAGTAATTTACCTCAAAAAACAAGAGTAAATATTAAAATATCCTTATTTAAAGCGCTAAAAGCTAGAGCGAGGAGTTTTATTAGTGGGTTTGTGAACAAGAAGGTGAGAAAGGAAGTACTTTCTGCATTCCCAGGTAAGGTTGTGAGAGTTCCGAAACACAAGAAAACTGTATTAGTAGGCACTTTCCTCACTATGGTAATTGCGTTAGCCATTACAACTAATCTTGAGTCAAGTTTTGCTGTAACCCGACAATTGGACTCGCTAATCATCATTCCAACTGAAGTTTCTGGTATCGACTGGAGTCGCACAGAAAATACTTTAGTACAAGACGTGAGTGAAGATGCGGTGTATCAAAATTTCTCTAAGAATAATTCTTCACATTTTGCAGGGGGTCTCTTTGAACCAACTCCTGAGTATGTTGCGCCTCCTGTGTTTGATGAGGTTCCTAAAGAACAGCAAGAAACATCTTCTACCACTGAGGAGACTCTAGATAATGAAAAACCAGAGACTACACTCGAAGACGCTGAAGAAGTCTCTGCAGAAGATCCGGATAATCCTGGTGATACTGGCGAAGAAATTTCTGATTCTGATTCCGAAAATGAGGACGAAGATGAAGTTCAGCCAGTTGAAGATGTAGAGATTGACCCAACCCCAACAGAAGAAATCTCAGACGAAACACCACTTGAGGCAATGAGTCGAGGTTTCTTTAGATTTGTAAATCGTGCAACATCCGTACTTCCTTTTGTTCAGGAGTCAATCGTTGAGTTGGTAGTAGCAGATGAAAATGAAAATCCCGCAGAGTCTTCTGGTCCAGATTTGGCACCAAGTGAAATACAAGAACCGCTATCAAACATTCTTACTGAAGATGGTCTTGATACAGAAGGTGCAGGCCCAACCACACCAAGTGAAAGTGAGGAGTTTACTGAGACTGAAGTTGCAACAAGTACGGAACCAGTAGTTGCAAGCACTGATAGTGATAAGAAGACTCAGACTGAATCAGAAGATATAAAAGCGACTTCACCAGATAATGAAATTATATTTTCTGACTTTGCATTTCCAGCACTAAATTCAGGGCAGTTTATAAAAAATACACAACTTCGAATATCATTAGCTGGTTTAGCAGAAAATAAAGAAGGAGACACAATTCCGACTATTGACATTGAGTATTTAATCGACGACTCCTGGACTAGTGCTGGAGTTATATTGATTGACGGGGAAATATCAAATGCCCTCAATGGTGGATATTTCTTATTTGCAATGCCACATCTTAAGAATGTTTCAGAATTGGAAGATTTTGCTGTACGCCTTTCATACAATGGTGATAAAGAAATTCTTGATTCTATTTACATAGACTCTCTATGGTTACAGATTAATACAGAGACTTTTGATAGAGATATCTTAGACAACAGATTAAAAGCATATTTGTCGGCACTATTAAACAATTCAGAAATGCATGAACATTTGTTATCAAGGTTTGATTTTAATCGAAAGGAATTACCTAGATTTGAACTGCAGTATCAGCCACAACGAAACGTTGCAGCACGCTTTCTCGGGAAGATTTTCCGAAATAAACTTGCTGAAGTTTCATCAGTCAAAGTCTTGCATAATGGTTCGACTGAAGTATATCTAGATCCGAACATAGCTCAAACATCTGACGGCCTTTGGACAATACAATTTGTTGATTCTGACAACACTAAGATGCATCCGGGGCAATATACAGTAGAGCTTACAATTGAAGAAGGTGGTAAAACATTTACTGATTCTTTTGATTTCCAATGGGGTATGCTTACTGTAAACCCAGATCAGACAGAGTATGAATTAGGTGATGAGGCTCACATATCATTAGGCGCGCTAGCTCCAAGTGGTAATACTTTATGTGACGCTAACTTAACTCTCTATATAATTGACCCAGTAGAATTTATACATAATGTTGATGTTAAACAGTCAGGTCTTTGTAATGGAAATAATGTAGTAGATGCACCTGACTATGACGCATTTTTTACTCCGACTGAAATAGGAGAACATGAAATGTACATTGAGAGTTTAGATAATGATGGGAATGTTATTTCTCACACTAGTGATACATTCCATGTTGTAAATACACATCCAATATCAATACGGAGAGTAGGTCCGACTCGTATATTTCCACCGTCTCCGTATCCGATGGTGATTACAATTGATACTGACGAAGCGTTCGAAGGGACTCTTACTGAAAAAGTCCCTGGTGATTTTGAAATAACAAACACCAATGCAGATACAGTAAGGCAAACAGATGGCTACCATGAGCTTTCTTGGGATGTGGACTTAAATAAAGGAGACAGCGCGTTGTTCCTATACACGTTTGATGCTCCGGACGTGTCGCCATACCTCTACGAACTTGGTCCAGCCACACTTTCAGGAGATATTGAAGGTGTACAGATAGAGGTTATTGAAAATCTTTCTACGACAACAGTAAACAGCACAAGTAGTATTGAATCCGCGTCCTCAACTTCTGTTGAAATAAAAAGCAAAGGAAGTAATTTTGAATTTACAGAACACAGAAGGTGGCAAATTGCATCCGATGCTGCAGGAAGAATGCTTATTCTTTGGGACGATGATCTTACAACACCTGCTGGCTGGACATGTGTGTCATGTACTGGTGGAGATGATTATTACCAAAAATTCCTTCGCGGTTCTTCAACTGTTTCAACAAGTACTCTTGGAAGTGCGACTCATACTCATACTGTTGATGGAAATGTTGACCCAACAGGATCTACCGGCACGGGACCAACGTTTGGTAGTGGTGGAGGTATTACCCCTAGTCACTCCCACACCTTTACGCCATCAGTAACATCTTCAAACAATTTACCTAGTTATCGACAACTCCGAGTCCTTAGAAATAACTCTGCAGGTGATCCAACTACTCTTCCTGCAGGCGCAATTCTAATTTTTGATACAGCAGTTCCGACAGGATGGACTCGATACAGTGCACAAGACGGATACTTTGCTCGAGGTGAAGGAACCTCAGGAACTACAGGAGGAGCAGACACACACACCCACCCACTCGGTGGTACGATTGCGGCTGCAAGCGGAGCTACTTATGGAACATTTGGTAATACATCCCCTCAAGCTGACGATGATCACACTCATACAATTTCAACCACATCTCCATCATCAGATCATCGCCCTCCATACATCGAGGTGGTTCTCGGTGAACTTGATTCTGCCACAAACACACCTGAGGGGATTATTTCAATGTTTGATGGAGATTTACCACTTGGCTGGGTTACTCGTTCAGATGATGGCGATCCATTTAATGGAAATTTCTTTGTTGGATCAACTACATATGGTGGTACTGGTGGTGCTGAAAATCATACTCATACAAATGTTTCGAATGCAGTTTCTGGAGGTGTAAGCGGCACTAATGGTGCGTGGGATGGTACTGGCGGTGTGCCCGATCATACTCATGCTGTTGATTACTCCAATTTCTCAATCGAAAGCAATCTTCCCCCCTACGCTGATGTAATTATTGCTGAGCGAGTAGGTATTAATCCTCAGTATGATCAAAATTACTTCAGGTGGTATGTCAATGAAGATAATCAGACTCCAACTGATCCGTGGCCAATAGGTGTTGATGATTTACTCGAAAATGAATCTATTACTTCTACATCAACACATGTTGCTGACGGAGATATTGTTCGACTCAGAATGTCCATTAATGTTTCACTTGCAACTTCGACTGCGGGGGACATAATATTTAAGTTGCAATATGGTGAAGGGTCGAATTGTTCCGCAATTTCTTCGTGGAATGATTTGGGTGATGATGGGGGTGGTGAAATATGGAGAGGATACAACAACAGTTCAGAAACAGATGGCTCAACCCTTTCTTCTACTACTTTGTCTGTATCGGATATATTTGGAACTTATGAAGAGGAAAATGATTCAGCAACAACTCCAAGTGATATTGATCCAGGTCAAGATATGGAATTTGATTGGGTTATTCAACATAACAATGCTACAAGTTCTACTGAATATTGTTTCAGGATGGTACAAGACGATGATGCTATCCTTGATTCGTACAGTTATTATCCCACCTTGTATACAAATGCTGCACCAAATAGTCCAACACTCAACAAACTTTTTGATAATGAAAAAACAGCCTCAACCTCACCTTGGTTCGAGTTTTATACTGACGACGATGAAGGTAATGATGTTACATATCAAATTCAAGTTGATAATGACTACAGTTTTGGGTCAGTAGTTATAGACAAAAACACAGAGGATCACAGTGATCAGTTTGAAAATCTTGTAACAACATCCGATAAAGATCCATACAATGTAAGCGAAACAATTCGGTTCACTTCTGAAACCACACTTACAAATGACGTTACCTATTGGTGGCACGTACGAGCAAAAGACCCTGATGGATCGAATGCTTGGGGGGTGTGGTCAAATGCAAGAAGTTTCACTATTGATACTGCTCTCACAGAGACCGCGTGGTTCCAAACTACTGAAGAGCAGTTTGATACAGATATACTTGATAATACAGAGTCACTTGTCACTGATGCAGTAGATCTTCTTGGAGCATCTGCAAACGGTACAACGTCAGCTAATGGAATAGATTTTGACGACGGTTCAGTTGGTAATGCATGGGGCGAGCTTTCGTGGAATGATACAGAAACCTCAGGTGATATTAAGTATAGAATTCAGTATCTCACCGGAACATCTACCTGGCTCTTTGTGCCAGACGGTGTTCTCTCAGGTAATCAAACTGGTTTTGACGCATCTCCTGTTTCTCTAATTAATCTTGATACTGATACTTATAATGAAATACGAGTTGTCGGTATGTTTACTGATTCAGGAGGATCTCCGAGTTTACAAGACTGGACAATTAACTGGGGGTATCGAATTCCTACTCCTGTAATTACACGGCTTTTCCCAAACGAAAAAATTGGCACCACAACACCGACCTTTGAATTTGCAACAACTGACCCGCAAGATGACGATTTAACGTACGAGATTTCTTGGTCAACTGCGTATGATTTTTCTGCATCTACGACACGAGTTTCTGATACACATGCCGGGTTTATAAATACTAACGACGGAGGTGATGCTGATCCATTTATTTCAGGAGATGATATTGAATTCACCATACAAGGGGCAGATGCGCTTACAAATAACACAACATACTGGTGGAAAATTCGAGCAACTGATCCGAATGGCTCAGCAGGATATTCGTTTTGGACTGAAGCACGCAGCCTTACTGTCGATACGACCATTGCTGTATCAACATGGTTCCAAACCACAGACGAGCAGTTCGACACAGATATCCTTTCGGGTACTCAGTCTTCGGGGCCTGGTAACGATGAAGTAGAAGTTGCAACCACATCTGATGAGGCATTAATTGTATATGGTGAACTTTCGGTTAATACACCTAGATTTAGAACTTGGGACGGCGCAACACTTAGTGGTGAATCAAGTGCATTGAATGTTGACGCGAGCAGTAATTACCTCGTTGTAAAAGAAGCGCCAACTCGTGAAGAGTATGTTCTTGCAACCATGGGTACAGATGGTGATATAAATGCACAGGTGTACGCAATTGGTGCGTGGGGGGACTTGCAGGAAATGACATCCTCAGCATCAAATTCAAACACCAGAGGATTTGATGTTGTGTACGAGACAACATCAGGAGATGCAATTGTGGCGTACTGTGATGGAGACGCTGATCCAGGCTACTATGTTTGGGACGGAGATTCATGGACATCAGGCGGAACAATTAATCTTGCAACAACCAATGACTGTGAATGGATTAAAATGGCGAGTGACCCGAATGGTGATGAAATTATTTTAGTATCAAATGACAGTACTGGAAGTCAGTACGAGGCCCAAGTATGGAATGGTTCGTCATGGGGTAATTCAATGACAATGGGAGGTATGTCAGAAAACCCACATGAAGGTATGGATGTCTTATATGAAGATAGTGGCGGCCAAGGAATTGTTGTAAGTAGTAATGACAATGGAAATAATTTTGCGTGGAATTCTTGGAACGGTTCTTCATGGGCTGGAGCATCTACGCAGGGGCTTGGAGACGATTTTGAAAACGGTCGCCTTGCGAGAGATGATGGAACCGACAACATGGCACTATGTTACGTCGATAACGATAGAGACATTGGAGTAATTCGATGGAACGGATCTTCGTGGACTGGACAAGTCGAACATGACACTTCATGGGGATTCCTCACTGATCCTGATGACAACCGACCGACTGATTGTATATATGAAAAAGAGGGTAGTCGTGATGGATATCTCATGCATACATATTCAGACACCACGAACGCACGGTATCGGTCATGGAACGGATCTTCGTGGGGTGGAGAAAACTCGGTAAATACTATACAAGAGGGTGAAATTCTTAAGTCTGAGCGTGCTGGAGACAACAAGATACTCACTGTGGTATTTGATAGTGCAAATACGCGGTATGACTTTAGTTATTGGAACGGAACTACATGGAGTACCTATGAAACACTCGAAGACTCTCCTACAGTGAGTGCTACTCCATGGAAAGAGCCGTTTTCTATTGCTCCGCGAGGCTCTGCAAGCGAGGGTACTATCACTGTGACCCCTTCAATTAAATTTACGGAAGGCCTCGGACCTTATTGGGACGAAGCGTTGTGGAGCGATACAGCACCTGGTACAAGTGATATTCTCTACCAGGTTCAATATTTGGACGGTGACTCATGGGAGTTCATTCCAAATAGTGATATTTCTGGAAATGAAACTGGGACAACAACAAGTCCTATTGATTTATCTGGTCTTTCAGTTTCTACATATGATGAAATAAGACTTTACGCAACACTCACTTGTAATGCGGGAGATTGTCCAACGCTTCAAGATTGGACCGTTACATGGGCTGAAGGAATTACTGTTGCAGGTACACTTCAGGAATTTAACCAAGCAACAAATGTGACGAGCGGTACTGTTGGTGTTGCAGTTAACGGCTCTTTGCAGGCTGGTAAAACAGGAGTAGTCTCAGGTGGGACATGGTCAATTAGTAATGTAACTGTCTTCCCAGGCGATATTGTGACAGTCTTCGTGTCAGGCGCAACTGACGATGAAGAGGCTGTAGGAGTTACACGATATGATGGCACAGGAGATATAAATGGCTTGCAAATGTATGAACTACATTTGACACTTGGCTCTAATGACGCAACATCAACATCTCTCACTAACTCAGATATTGGTGTATATGACAAAGATGATGACGAAGATGTATTTATTGATTTAACAGGTACCACGCTCACACTTTGTGGTGATGTTAGCTGTGGTCAGTCTGAGTTATATATAAATGCTAGTACAACATACCAACCAAAAGGGATATTAGATACACATGATATTGAAATCAATGGCACATTCCTTCCGAACGGAAATACTGTTTACGTTGGTGGTTCATGGGACAATAATGCTACGTCTACTGCAGCAACATCGACAATAATTTTCTACGCAACAACGACTTCGGAGACTATTGATTCGACAGGAGCGACATTAGCGCTCTTTAATAATGTGACTTTTGGTTCGTCTACCAGTATTTCAAATTGGTCGCTTACTACAGCTCTTGATATTGACGGTGACCTTGCTGTGAATGAAGGCGTGCTCTCTAGAGGATTGTCGGAAATTAGTGTCGCAGGAGATTTGTCGACAGGACTTAACGGGTCTTGGACAGGTGTTGGAACAACAACTTTTGATGGAAACGGTACCTCTAATTGGTCAGACGCACATCTTACGCCTGAGAATGTTGGTAAGGTGGTTATTGATGGTTCAAGTAAGACAATAAGTCTTGCAGGTAATGTTGCTGCCGAGTCCGTCAGTATTGGTGCTGATGATATTTTAAGCGCTTCTGCAAGTGATTATGATATTACTGTATATCAAGATTGGATTAATAATAATACTTTCTTAGCTCAACAAGGAACAGTATTTTTTGGCGCAACTTCAACCAACAAAACAATTATTGCAGGTGGAGATTCGTTTTATGACTTAACATTCAATGGCGTTGGTGGCGCGTGGAGCTTCTCCGAAGCAAATCTTTCAGTAACAAATAATTTCACCGTTTCAACAGGTACTGTCACGATGCCAACTGGCACAACAACTCTTTCTGGTTCGTTTTCAAGTGTTGGGGGAACATTCTCACACAATAATGCGACGCTTCTGATGACATCAGGTGGCGTAGAGACACTCGCCGCAAGCGGAACACCATTTACAAATGCATTTTACAATCTCACCTTTAACGGTAGTGGAAGTTGGACATTTACTGACACAAATGCCACCACATCAAATGATTTTCGAATTCAATCAGGAACGGCAACATTCCCAAGTGGAGAGTTGTCAATTGGTGGGTCGTTAGTTGAAACTGGTGGTGGATTTAATCATGGAAATGGAACGGTTAAATTTATTTCAGCAGCACAGGGTAATTTGGTAGATCCTGATAATTCCAGTTTCAATAATCTAACGTTTGATGGACCAAATGGTGGATGGAGTCTCCCTGCAAGTAACAACATGACAGTACTTGGTGATTTCACTATCGCATCAGGAACCGCAACGTCAACATCAGGCACATTGTTTGTGGGAGGTTCGTGGAACATTACGGCTGGTGTCGGAGGAGGAACGAGCGCTGCACCTGGAGATTATTTGATTCGCAGGAATGATAGCGATACCGCGAGCGTTACAACAGCAAACCTCAAT
>Ga0164313_10001894_pt1 | contig 18749 bp, 13 predicted proteins | sample GuaBasSedimGuay4_FD_113735 | JGI IMG/M metagenome (GOLD analysis project Ga0164313, IMG submission 113735) | Subseafloor sediment microbial communities from Guaymas Basin, Gulf of California, Mexico - Guay4, Core 4569-4, 0-3 cm | ecosystem: Environmental > Aquatic > Marine > Hydrothermal vents... | reverse complement strand
TCCAACCAGGGACTGATCAACTCAGCCCTGATCAAGGCCAATCAGATCGGCTCTCTCTACGAGACCCTGCTCGCCATGCTGGTGGCGATGGGGAAGGGTCTGGACCTGGTTGTATCCCACCGCTCCAAGAGCCCCAACGACGACATGGAGGCCCAGATCGCGCTGTCGGTCAACTCCCTGGGCCTCAAGGCCGGAGGCGGCGCCAACACCGAGAGGCTCATCAAGTATCAAGCCGTCACCGAGCTCATGCTCAAGGTGGAGGAGTCCGGCGGCGACAATGCGCTGCGCGGCGGTGAGAAAGCGGTGATCCGCAAGATCCGCGGTTACGAAGAGCCCACCAACGCGGGCATTCCGACGGTCGGTGTGACCCTGGAGATCGTCCTACCCACGACGGGCGTCATGTTGAAGTTCAAGGGTGCAACACCCCTGGGAACCTCGGCGGGCACGGGCGAGGCCATTCATCTTGTCGACACGGTGATCGAGCAGTCGGAGCATCGGGAGATCGTTAGCCGGTTCGCTAGCTTCTTCGAGGAGGTGGAACCCGGTGTCTTCTCGTTCGCCAAGGCACAATCCGAAGCCGATGTTCGCTCCGCCGAGGACGAAGGTTTGGCGGCCCTTTTCGAGCGCGCGCAACGCTACGGGGGAAAGGGCTGTCTGAACGCCGTGGACAACGTGCTGCAGATCATCGCGCCCCACTTTGAAGGGCGCGACGCGGCCGGCCTCAGCCTCAGGGACATCGACTCCGCGCTGCTCGGGCTCGAGCTGAGCACGGCCCGACGCAGGGGAAAGCTCGGGGAACAGGCCGGCGCCGAGGACCGTGTCCGCGTGATGCAGCGCAAGCAGAACATGGGCATGAACGCGATGCTGTCGGTGTCGCTGGCCCTGGCGCGGGCCGTCGCCCACGTGCAGGGCAAAGAGCTGTACGAGCTGCTCCGGGAGGAGATGCTCGCCATCATCGACCGCCTGGCCGACTCGTTTCAGGTTTCGGTCCAGGGCAGTCGCTTCTCCGACTACGTGACCGCCCTGAAGGAAGTGAACGGGATCCTGGAAGGACAGGACAGGCCGCTCTACGAAGTGCTCCGCGATCAGACCGGCATCTACACCGATGTCGAGGAGCTCCTGGCCAGCCCACCCACCCACGAGGCCGAGGCACCTGCTGAAATTGCTCCGAGGGAGGTTGGCGAAGAGCCGGAGATCGCCGCAGCGCTCCCGCCCTCCGAGCCAAACGGCCGTCACGAGGGACGGGGCGTCGAGGCCACGCTTCCGGAGAGCTTCACGGCGGCGGAGAAGCAGATCATCTCGGAGCTGAACCGCAAGCTGTATCGCTCCTACATCGAGCAGGACAGCGGGACCGATTCGCACGAGCTGCTGCACTCCTACCTGGAGATCAAGGCCGAGGTGGCGCAACGGGTTGGACGCTTCGGCATCGTCAACAATCGCATCTTCAAGCAGGACGGATGCTTGCTGGTGCCGTATCTGGTGCGGGACACGGTGATTCTGCACGCCGTTCGCAAGGGCGCCACCGAGCTCGTTTCGGTCCGCCGGTTCCCCCAGGGGACGATCTACACCGACAATCTCTTTGTCTCGCCCGCCGACGCCGATGGGGTTGTCATCGACCTCGAGGAGAGGATTTTCTTTTTCGACGCCGGGCACGTGGAGGATCCGCGGATCGCGCGGATCCGCGATATCGCCTCGTTGCTCAAGAGCGTGAACGAGTCCACCAACCCCAACGAAGCCCTCTACCTGCTGCGCCACCTGGTGGCGCGGCTGTGCAATCTGTCGGTGAAGACCTTCCTGGGAGCAAAGAATCTGCAACCCGAGGTCAACAACCTCAATACCCAGCTCATCCGGTTCATCAACGGCCGGCTGAGCCGCCGTTTCCCCGGACTCACGCGGACGATCGTCCGCAATCTTTCCAGCGTCATCGGCAAGCCCAACCTGATCGACCGGCTCTGGAACGACACCATCCGTCTCGCCGAGGTCGACATCCGTGGTAGCTCCATCGTCAACGAGCTGAGAAGAAGCAGCCATCACGCTCTGGGTCGAAGGACGCTGCTCCTGGCCCAGGCCTACCTCGACTACCTCGATAACGGAGACGTGGAGGAGCTTGCCAGGCTTGGATTCGGGTCTCCCGCCGAAGCCGACATCGAGGCGCGAAAGCGAGAGGAACCCCGCAGAATCGTGGAGCGGGTGGTGGAGGATCTCGGCCGATTGCTGGGGACCTCCGAGACCGTGGCGCGCATCCAGGAGTGGCAGGAGTCGTACGCGGAGAACCTCCTCCAATGCCAGTTCGGTACTTCGATACAGGACGAGCTGGAGACGCTCATCATCAAGGGTGTCCGCGCCCGCAATCGGTGGGTGTATTTCCACCACCTCCGCATTCTCATGCAGATGGCCGAGGACTTTTCTCGGCCCGAAGAGGTCAAGGCGGCCTTCAAGAGCTGTCTCGAAACCTTGCAGGAGCTGCGGCCTGATGACGAGGAATTCGATGCCGATCGGACCGAACAGACGGTGAGGGAGGGTGTGGAGGAGTTTGTCAGCGGCATCCAAGGGGCCTACCAGGACGAGCTCTTCGGAATGCTGCAGTCCGTGCTCGACGCGAACGAGAAGAGCACGTCGTTCCAGACCTTTTCCCAGGTCCGTGATCTCAGGGAGAAGCTGCAGCGAATGATCCAGGCGGGCGGTTTCACAGCGCAGCGCTACTTCCTGCAGCAACTCGATTGCCTGCTCGAGGAGATGAACTACCTCGCGCTGCGACAGGTGGCGACGGCGTATTCCGAGACTGGCGTCGACCTCGATCAATGCCTGGAGATCATCCGCATCTCGATCCTGAACCTGGAGTTTGACGGTCTCGATTCCTGCGAGCTCTACGACCTGGCGGGGCTGCTCAGCAATCCGGCACGGACCGAGGGCGAACTGTTGGACGTCCTCGGGCACGTCAGTCGTCATTATCACAAGATTCGCCAGCGGGTGATCGTCCCGTACGAAAAAATGCACCACCGCCTCGGGCTCGAGGAGGAGGATCTGCGCACCGTTGTGGCCAACATGCAGAGGTACATGCATGACCTCAACAGCGTGGTGCACTTCTCCGACATTGCCAGGGCATACATCCGCGAGCGGCAGAGCGAGGTGTCGCCGCAGGGCGGTTCCGAGCCGCAGACTTCTGGTGAATCCCGCTCCCCACACACCATCGTTCACATCTCGCACCGAGATGAGGCTGCAGCGGAGATGGGAAGCTGTGGAGATCAGCCGAACTTGAGGGAACGGTATGGTGGAAAGGGCAGCAGCCTGCTGTACGTCAACCACCTGAATCTTCCCACACGGGACGGATTCATTCTCCCAACGAGCATCCCACGGGCCGGTCTCCATCGCGGCGATCCGACCTGGCTCGAGGGTGAGATCAAGCATCACCTCGGGATTCTCGAAAACGACATCGCGAGGCAGGGAGGCGCCCGCAAACGGTTCGGCGATGAGTCCGAACCGCTGGTGCTTGCGGTCCGTGGCGGTTCCGTCTTCTCCATGCCCGGCATGCTCTCCACCATCGTCTTCGTGGGAATGAACGACCGCATTGCCGAGGCGCTGGCCCGGCACGGTGCATGGCGTGCGTACGACTCCTACCGTCGATTTCTCGCATCCTACGCCCAAGCGATGTGGGGAATCGACCTCGAGCCCTTCAATCTGGTGGATGACGCCAAGCGCCGCTTCGGTGTCGACTACAAAACCGACCTCCCCTGGGAGGCGATGCAAGAAATAGCCGAGAGCTCGAAGACCGTCCTTCGAGACCTTGGCCTGTCGGAAGAGCTGGAGATCATCCTCAATGATCCCGTGAAGCAGCTCCTGGCGGCGGTGATCGCCGTTTTCGAATCCTGGAACAAGGAGAGAGCACAGCGATACCGAGACATCAAGGGCATCTCGCATTCGTGGCAGACCGCGACCATCGTTCAGGAGATGGCTTTCGGCAACGGCAGAAATGAACCGATCCGACCGGAGATGGATGAGATCCTGGTGTCTCTCACCGGTGTCATCCCGCGCACCACTGTCAACGAGTTTGGTATCCGAGAGTTGTCCGGCGAGTTCAAGTTTTCAGCGGCAGGCGATGACCTCGTGGGCGGCGTGACCTCCTCCGGTTCATTCCATTCATTCGATGAGCTCGACACGCTGATGCCGATGCTGGGAAGGCGCCTCAGACACGCGGCGTCCAAGCTCAGGCGTTTCATGGGTACTGATCAGGAGATGGAGTTCACGGTCGAGAACGGGATTTTGAGCGTGCTCCAGTCGCGCACGGCGGAGACCTATGCCGATCAAGCGATCGTCAAATTCGTGGAGCCGGGTGAGCCGGCCACGCGCGGACTCGGCGTCCGCGGCGGCGGCTTCCGAGGCATGGTCGCGTTTGACGATGGAGACCGGGAGGAGCTGAGCGCCACCGATTTCGAGGCTCGCGACGACGTCGACGGTGTGCTCATGGTCCTGGAGAATCCGACGCCGGAAGAGATCCCGATGATCATCTCCGCCGACGGCCTTCTGACGGCCAAGGGTGGATCGACCTCACACGCCGCCGTCGCTGCCAACGGAATCGAAGACAAGAACTTCTGCGCGGTTATGAGCGCCGCCGGTTTGCGGGTCGATACCGAGAAACAACAGGCCGTCATCGTCGACGACGACGGCAACGTCCTCCACCTCTTCCGGAAAGGGGACATCCTCTCCCTGCACGGGACATCGGGCGAGGTCTATGTCGGATCACGGTCCCTGGAAAAAGGAAACGAGACCGGCTAACGGGGAATCAATAGGCGCTGCCGCCTCTTGTGTAACGTCCCTTGAATCGAAAAATCGAAAGTTGAGGGCTGCTTGTGGGCCGGGTTCCCAATCTGTCGCCCCTCCAGGGCTCATCTCATTGAGGTGATCGTAATCCTGGGGCTCACGCCCCAGGCTAAGAATATGCCGCCGCTTCGCGGCTCGGAAAACGCTGCGGGCGGCGCGGTCGAGCGCCGAAGGCGCGATAGATTCATAGCCTGGGGCGTGAGCCCCAGGTACTGATTGAGTAATCTCTATTTTCCGATTTTCTGTTTGCATTTGAGCTGGACAACCTCCAGCTCAAATGCAAACAGAAAATCGGAATTCGCGTATGGTGGTCCGCTGTGACGCACGAGAAACACCACCTTCCGCTGGCCGGTCTGCTTCACCTCTTCGTGACCTACGTGGTGTGGGGGAGTACCTATCTCGCGATCCGGGTGGCGGTGCGCGAGGGGGCCGGGTGGGGTCCGTTCTGGATGGGGGCGACGCGGGTATTTGTGGCGGCGGCGGCACTCTTTGCGTTCAACAGGCTCCGCGGTGCGCGGCTCAAGCCGACCCGGTTCGAGCTCGGCATTCTGGCAGCGACCGGCCTCCTTTTGTGGGTTGGCGGCAACGGCGCGGTCAACTGGGCCGAGCAACGGATCGACTCGGGGCTGGCGGCGCTGATCGTGGGCTCGATGCCGATCTGGGTAGCGATGATGGAGAGTCTGATGGACCGCCGCCGGCCGTCTCTGCTCCTCTCGTCGTCGCTGGTCATCGGCTTTGGGGGGTTGCTGGTGCTGACCTATCCCATGCTCGAGGATGGCGTGAGAGCCGATCTGCTCGGCGTTATGGCGGTGGTATTCGCCGCCGTGAGCTGGGGTTTCGGGTCGATCATCGTGAGCCGGCGGCCGCTGGCCCTCGATCCGATTGTCATCTCGGGCTGGCAGCAGCTCGTCGGCGGAGTGGGGTTCACCGTCATCGCGCTCCTGGTCCGCGAGCCGGCGCCGCGGCCGACACCGGAAGCGTGGGCGGCGTGGGCCTACCTCGTGGTCTTCGGCTCGCTTCTCGCCTACACCTCGTTCGTCTACGCTCTGAAGCTGCTGCCGACCACGGTGGTGATGACCTACGCCTACGTCAACCCGGCGATCGCGGTCCTGCTCGGCTGGCTGATCCTGTCCGAGCCCATCACGGGCTACACGGTCGTGGGAATGACACTTATTGTTGGGGGCGTGTATGGGGTGTTTCGGGATAAGGGGAAACGCGTCGCGAATTAGGAATTAGGAATTAGGAATTAGGAATGCCACCCACTCAACCCGTCAAATCTTGGAAGAGGGCTGGCGGAAATTCGAATTCCGAAATCCTAGATCACTAAGGACGTATGGAGGAATCGTGAAGTCTCACACCGTTAAGCTCAAGCTCAACATCAAGGACCGGATGGAGTTCGTCAACATCACGCCACAGGTCGAGGAGGCGGTCCGCGAATCCGGAGTCCGCGAGGGGCTGTGCTTGGTCAACGCCATGCACATCACCGCCTCGGTCTTCATCAACGATGACGAACCCGGTCTCCACCGCGACTACAAGAAGTGGCTCGAGGAGCTCGCCCCATTCGACCCCTCGCCGGAACGCTATCACCACAACCGCACCGGCGAGGACAACGGCGACGCCCACCACAAGCGCCAGATCATGGGCCGCGAGGTGGTGGTGGCCATCACAGACGGCCGCCTAGACTTCGGCCCCTGGGAGCAGGTCTTTTACGGGGAGTTCGACGGCCGCAGGCAGAAGCGGATCATGGTCAAAGTCATCGGAGAATGAGGAAGTACGAATTCCCACAGCCCTCTCCCAGGATTGACTGGGCGGGTGGACGGCATTCCTAATTCCTAACTCCTAATTCTTGACTTCACATCGACCCACCTGCAGAGAGCCTTTACCGCCCGATCGGCGGAGCGGAAGACCGGCAGGCCGCCGGTCTGGAGCGCGTTGGCCAGGGGGTCGAAGAGCACGCCGGAGTCGACGACGGCCAGCAGCGGTTTGTCGCTCGCCGCCGCGACCTCGGGCAGGAGGCGCGCGATGGAGCCCGGGTCGAGGATGGACTCGTGGTGGTCCTCGCCGGGGGCGAGGGTCTGCATGGCCGGCGTCAGCGGCACGATGCCCGCAACCACGCCGTCGATGGCGTCGTCGTCGAGCGCCTCCTCGATGATCTTGGCGTAGGCGGCGTCACCGGCCATCGGTGTCACGTCGAGGGGATTTTTCACGTCAACTAAACCGTCGAGGCGATTGTCCGCCAGGGTTCTTGCCATCGCCTCCTCGGTGGCGGGGGAGAAGGACGGCAGCATCAGCTCAGCGCTCTCCTGACGGATCGAATCCGCCATCCCCACCGACTCGTAGCCGGCGTTGGAGACCACTGCCAGGCGGCTGCCGCCGGCCTTCTTATCGCGCAGGGGCAGCGCCACCCGAAGCAGATCCTCGAAATCGGCGAAATCGGCGGCGACGAAGGCGCCGGCTTGGGTCAGCGCCGATTCGCAGACCGCGTAGTCTCCGGCAACCGAGGCGGTGTGGCCGGCGGTTGCAGACCGCCCCTCGGAGGTGCGACCGGCCTTGTAAAAGACGACGTCCTTGCCGAGGGCGACGGTCTCCTCGACAGCGGTCGCGAAGGCTAGCCCGTCGCCGGGCTGGAAGCCCTCCAGGTAGACCGCGAAGACCTCGACTGCCGGATCGTCCTTGATGAAGGTGAGCAGGTCGCCGGCAGTGAGGTCAATCTGGTTCCCAATCGACAGCGCGTAGACCGGATCGAGCCACGGCATTCGGCTGAGGTTGGAGATGATGAAGGCCCCTGACTGGGAGATGAAGCAGAGCTTGCGCGGCCGCTCGCCGCGCGACTTCGGCAGCTTGGTGTGGGGAATGAACAGAGTGTCGTAGCGGCCGGGATGGGAGATCACGCCGAGCGAGTTGCCGCCGAGGAAGACCGGACCGCCGTCGTCAGACTGATGGGCGGTACGGATGCGCCGCTTGAGCTGGCGCTCGAGGTCGTGGCTGCCCTCCTTCTCTCCGATGCCGCCGGGAATGAGGATGACTGCTTCAGCCTTGTCGTGCTCGACGAGGTCGGTGACGACCGACGCCACCTGTTTGGCCCCTACCGCGACCACGAAGAGATCGACCTTGGTTGGCAGATCGGCCACGCCGGGCACGCAGGCCACGCCGTCGATCGACTCGGCGGTGGGGTGAACCACCCTTACGCAGTCGCGGTCGAATCCAGCGTCAAAGAGATTGTTGAGGATGATCCGCCCCATGTTCCGGCTGTTCTCCGAGACCCCGATGACGGCCGCCGATTCGGGTTTGAGGAGGTTGTGGATCTTGGCGATTGGCCGCGGTTGAGGGGGAGCGGTTGCCGTTCTGAACGAGCAGATGCCGTCCAGCGGTGCCATCCGCCCGCCGGATGTGGCAAAGGGATTAACCTCCATCTCCTCGATATGGAACCGGGCTTCCGGGTTGGCCGAGGAAAAGTGGTTCGCGAGGTCGATGAAGGCTTGGAAGCACTCGACGAGGATCGCGTCGTCCAGCAGGTGCCGCGACCCGCGCATGGCTCCGGACAGGCGCTCATAGCTCAGGGTAGAGCGGAAGAGCTCGAAGAACTGTTGACCATCGACGGTACCGGTGGGCGCGATCGCAACCGCCGCGCCCTTCTTCATCTTTCGGGCGAGGACCTCCATCTCGACGCCGCCGAGCCCGGCGGAGATGATAGGGCCGAACTCATCGGTGTCCCGAATGCCCACGAAGAGCTCGGTCGCAAAGCCCTGAGCATCCGACGGCATGAAGCTGCACAGGAGGATGCCGACGATGCGGTCGGCGAGGCGCTGCTCGAGGCCGTGCCCTCGACGACCGGTGAGCGCGGCCGGGATCTCTCCCGCGTGACCCTCAAGATAGGCGCCGTAGGTCTCCGGCACCTCGCGCAGCATGAGGTCGAAGGCCGCTTCCACTGCACCCAACTCGCGGGCCACGATGCGGACGCCACGAGCCTCGGTCTTGTGGGTGATGTCGGGCGATACGACCTTGAGCACCACCTTGTCGCCGTTCAGATTCTCGAGGTCGGCGGGTGTGGGCCGTTCGCCGATTTGGATGAGCCGATTCACCGGCGCCGCCTCGGCGCCGGTGGCCTCGAGCAGATCGTAGCACTCGTGCTCGTACAGGCTGGATCGCCTCTCGGAGTGGGCCGCAGTCAGTATTTCGTGGATTCTATCGGTATCGATGGGCATCAGATCCCCCTGTGAAATCTTCGGAATGTCGTGGTCGACTTGGGTGGGGGGCGGCATGTATGCCGCCCCTACGGAAGGCCTGTCCCTGTGTAGGGGCGGCATACATGCCGCCCCCTCGGGAGATCTGTTTCGGCGCCAATTCCGTCATTTCACAACGTCGCAGAGCGAGGCTACGGGATATTCTGGACAACGTCGCCTCACGCGAACGCGGCTGCCTGGTCGCAAGCCACCGCCTCCTTCTCCGCCAGCACGGTTTCGAGCTTGTTCTCGTCGGCGCCGAGAGCCTCGGCCCAGGCACCGGCGTGTTCGGGATCGATGGTCTCGGCCGCCAGCTTAGCGGAGAGCTTGATCGCGGCCAGCCGCGGCATCCCGCCATCCACCAATCCTCGGAAGAAGAGCCCGGCGGCGCGGCCGTATTTGAAAGCGCGCTGGTTGACGGCGACCATTTTTTCACCCTTGCGGGCGAAGAGCTTCTCGACGAAGCCCAGGAGCTGATCCTCCGAGAAGTCGAGGAGCTCAGAGGCGGCGCCTACCGCGGCCATGTTCTGGGCGCGGAGGTTGCCGGCGGCCTTGGCGATGTGGGCGGTGTCGACCATGACGATGTTGTCGAAGGCGGCGAGCTCGGTCAGCAGCTCGTCGGTCTCGGGGTAGTCGGGGATGTTGACATACGGTGTGATGCTGGTGACAACCCAGCCCCCGGGGCGGAGGAAGTGCCAATAGCGCAGCACCTCGAGGGGCTCGATGCTGAGGATGAGGTCGGCGCTTCCGGTGGGGATGATGTCGGAGTAGATCTCCGAGTCGCCGTAGCGGAGGTTTGACTGCACCGCACCGCCTCGCTGGGCCATGCCGTGGACCTCGGCCTGTTTGAAGTGAAATCCGGCGTCGAGGGCCGCGTTGTCGATGACGAATGCGATCGACAGGATGCCCTGGCCGCCGACCCCCGCGAGAATGATGTTTTTTTCCACCACAGCCCCCTCAGCTTATCCCGTGCTTGAGCGCTTCGATGCATGCACGCCTGGCGACGATGACGCTCGGTCCGTCGTAGGCCAGCTCCTCGCGCATGACCTCGATATTGGCCTCGTGGTTTCGCGGTGTGGGCTCGATGATACGGAAGTGATCTTCTTCGATGCCGGTACCGAGGATGATCTGGTCGAGGGTCTGGCCGGTGGACATCGAGCGCTGGAGGCCGGTCATTCCAACTGTGCTGTTGTCGAGCACCAGGATATTGAGGTTGACGTGCTGTTGTACCGCCGACAGGAGCGGCGTGATGCCGCCGTGCGAGAAGGTGCTGTCGCCGATCGCCGCCACCGCTGGTGAGTAGCCGGCATGGGCGGCACCCGCCGCCATGCCGATCGACGCGCCCATCGCGACGCAGCTGTGGACGGCCTCCAGCGGCGGCAGCGCGGCCAACGTGTAACAGCCGATGTCGGAGAAGACCTGCGGGTTGTCGAAGATGTTGAGGGCCTCGTTGAGGGCGCGGAACGAGTCGGTGTGGGGGCAGCCCTTGCAAAGCGCGGGCGGCCGGTTGGCGAGCTCGGTCTGCGGTGCGTGGGCGGTCGGCAGGGCGGGAAGGCCGAGCGCTTCACGCACGATGTCCGGGTTGAGCTCGCCGGTGCGGGGGATCTCGCCGGTCATGCGCCCCTTGACCCGGACGCCCACGAGACCAAAGAGGCCGCGCACCATGTTCTCGACCAGAGGGTAGCCGTCCTCGAGCACCAGCAGCTCATCGACGTGGTCCACGAGCTCGCGCACCTTGCCCGCCGGCAGCGGGTACTGGCGGATCGAGAGGATCGAGAGATCGTGGTCGGACTCGAGGTTCTCGTACAGGTAGTTGTCGGCGAGGCCGCACACGAGCACCCCGGATTTCCCGGCGAGCCGGAGCTCGTTGTGGGTGCTCTCCTCGGCGCGGCGAAGGAGCTCCGGCTGCTTGTCGGTGAGGTGTTTGTACTGGACCCGCGCATTGGAGGGGAGCAGGGTCCATTTCTTGATCTCTTTCGAAGGGTCGAGCTCGTTCTGAGGTCTGCGGTCGCGGGTAGCGACGCCGGCGCGGCTGTGGGCGATCCGGGTGACCAAGCGGACCATCACCGGCACTGACAGCTCCTCCGACATCTCGAAGGCCTCGAACATCATGTCGTAGCACTCCTGCTGGTTGCGCGGCTCGAAGCAGGGGATGAGCGCGAACTGGGCGAAGAAACGGCTGTCCTGCTCGTTCTGGGATGAGTGCATACCGGGATCGTCGGCCACGGCGAGAACAAGGCCGCCGTTGGTGCCGGTGACGGCCGAGTTCATGAAGGCGTCGGCGGCGACGTTGAGGCCAACGTGTTTCATGCACACAAGGGCCCGCTTGCCGGCCCAGCTCATGCCCAGCGCCTCCTCGTAGGCCACCTTCTCGTTGGTCGACCAAAAGGCGTGGATGTCGCCGTCGGCCTTAGTGACGCGTTGAACGTACTCGAAGATCTCGGTCGACGGGGTGCCCGGGTAGCCGTAAATGCCGCTCATCCCGGAGTGGATGGCGCCGAGACCGATCGCCTCGTCGCCAAGTAGGATTTCTCTCTTCATTCGCGCTCCCTTCGCAGGGCGGATATCGATTCGCGAAGCGCCGCGGGACGCCTCCAGCGGACGTGGAGTATTACATAATTGGTGAAGCCCTTCAATCAGATAACCCGTTCCCGTGCCCGCCCGCCGGCCACGGTCTTCGACCGGGGCCACGCGTTCTCGGATAGCGTGCCCTCCGAGCGCGAGCGCTCGTCGGTCCCGCCATCCTCCAACGCTGCGCGCCTGCGGCGCGCCGGCGGGCTGCATTCGAGCAAGGCCGCACCCCCCACCCTGTATTGGATCGCGCCGATTCCGGACCTCTGGCCGCGTTTTCCTCCCTCCACTCGGTCGGGATGGCCGGACGGCCTATCCCTCCTTCGCTCCAGTCGGAGAAACGCACCCAAAGGCCCAAACTCGTCGCGATCGCGGAATCTACGCTGTGCTCCGATTCCGCGGGGCCTGGTTCGTTCCTGGAACGCCCGCGGTCGGCGCGGCGGCTTCGCCGCCCCCGCCGCTGTTCCTCCGGGCCTCTGCTGCGGTCCGCGATACGAGGCCATCTGGCACGCTGACGCGCACCAGCTGACCACGTCTCGCGGCCCTCGCGACGAGACCCTCCGCAACAGCGTCACACCGACTGAGGCTTCCCGGCTGACGACGAAAGCCGTGGGACGGCAAATCCGAAATCCGAAATTCGAAATTCTGTTGGCGTGGGTGTCCGACATTCCTAATTCCTAATTCCTAACTCCTAATTCGTATAGAATCTCCCGCATGGCGAAACCGCGGATTCTCGTTACGAATGACGACGGCTACACCTCGGAGGGCATCCAGGTGCTGGCCGATGCCCTCGAGGGTATGGGCGAGATCTGGGTCGTGGCCCCAAACCGGGAGCAATCGGCGGTATCGCATGCGTTGACCCTTGACCGCCCGCTCCGGATCGAGCGGCTGGGCGAGCGGCGCATATCGGTGGACGGCACGCCGACGGATTGCGTGGCGATCGCGATCTCTAATCTGATGGACGGCCGCTTGCCGGATCTCGTTGTATCCGGGATCAATTTCGGTTTCAACATGGGTGCCGACGTTCATTACTCGGGGACTGTGTCGGCTGCCTTCGAGGGGGTCATCCTCGGCGTGCCGGCGATAGCTGTCTCGCTAGGGGTGGGGGAGGGTCTGAGTTTCCACCTGGCGGCCAAGTTCGCGCGCGAGGTCTCCGAGTGGATCCTCGAGCACGGTTTGTCGAAAAACACTCTGCTCAACATCAATGTCCCGGTCGGCACGCCCCTCGGCGTGAAGCTCACCCGGCTCGGTGTCCGACGCTACACGGAGGGCGTGGTTGAGGCAAGGGATCCCCGGGGACGACGGATTTATTGGATCGGTGGCGGCCAACCTATTTGGGAACCGATTCCAGAAACCGATTTTCACGAGGCTAACTCGGGATATGTGTCGGTCACCCCGCTCCACCTCGACATGACGGACCGGCGGTCGCTCAAAAAATTTCGCGAAAAGAGCCCATCGTGGATTGACTCGATGGACCGGTCTGGGGTCAGTAAATGACTCAGGACGGTTACGACTATCGTAGGGCACAGATGGTGGAATCACTTCGTCGTGGCGGCATCAACGACGACAGGGTACTGGAGGCGATGGCGGCCATTCCGCGCCACTATTTCGTACCGGAAGCCCTTCGACACCAGGCATACTCCGACGATGTCTCGGTCCACATCGGTGAGGGGCAGACCATCTCGCAGCCGCGAATCGTCGCCCTCATGACGGAGGCGGCAAAGATCGACGAGATGGACAGGGTGCTCGAGATCGGGACCGGCTCGGGTTATCAGGCGGCAGTGCTCGCACGGCTCGCACGCTTTGTGTTCACCGTCGAGCGGGTGGCCTCGTTGGCCCGGCAGGCGAAAGCGGTGCTCGATCGCCTCGGCATCGAGAACGTCAGCGTCAAGGTCATGGACGGCACCCTCGGCTGGCGCGCGCAGGCGCCGTTCGACGTGATTCTCGTCACCGCCGGCGCTCCCGAGGTGCCGGCGCCGCTGGTCGATCAGCTCGCGGACGGTGGCCGCTTGGTCGTGCCGGTGGGATCGCGCGAGACTCAGGTGCTCAAAATCGTCCAGCGCCGTGGTGAGCGAACATTCGCCCACGAGCTCAAGGGGGCCTGCTTTGTTCCCCTCATCGGGCGCCACGGCTGGGAGGACACGTCCACTTGAAGGAAAAGCTCTTCGCCTGGATCGACGCGCTGGCCGCAATGCCCCATCCCGGGTGGTGGCTCTTCCTGCTCGCCTTCGCTGAGAGCTCGTTTTTTCCGATTCCGCCGGACGTGCTGCTCGTCACCCTCGGGGTGGCAAACCCAGAGCGCGCCATCTGGTACGGCTTCGTATGCTCCCTCGGCAGCGTGCTCGGCGGCATGCTCGGTTATGGGATAGGTCTCTACGGCGGGCGTCCGCTGCTCTACAGGTTCTTCTCGGATCGGAAGATCCACGCGGTGGAGCGGCTGTACGATCGCTTCAACGCGTGGGCCACCGGCATCGCCGGTCTGACCCCGATCCCGTACAAGGTATTCACGATTGCCGGCGGCGCCTTCAAGATCAATTTCAAGATATTCGTCCTGGCGTCGATGGTTTCACGGACCCTTCGCTTTATGGCTGAGGGGGTCTTGCTCTTCCTCTACGGGGAGGTGATTCGGGATTTCCTTTTTAAATGGTTCAACTGGGTCTCGATCGGTTTCGTGATTCTCCTGGTGGGCGGGTTCTGGCTGATCCACCACTTCGGTCGCCACGCCCACCAAAGAGCGGAGGGTGATCCGGAATCATGACGTGGACTGGGTTGTAGGTTTTGGGCGTCAAGAGATATCGCATTTCGGGGCAGGTTCAGGGGGTTGGCTACCGTTACTTCGTGTGGCGTGAGGCACAGGCTCTGGGCCTCGACGGATGGGTGAGAAATTGTGCCGACGGGACCGTCGAGGCCCTGTTGGACGGCTCCGAGGAGGACCACGCCGTGATCAGACGGAGACTCGAGGAGGGGCCGCAGTTCTCCCGTGTGTCCGCTGTGGAGTCGATCGACGAGCCTGACCGGAAGGTGGCGTCCGGGTTCGACATCCGTGGAGGCGGGCCCTGATGGAGTTGCTGGGACGCCTTCCGGAGGCTCTCCGCGGCGGGCTGGACAGTGTGATCTCCGGAGCGCTCTCCGGCGGCGCCCCAGAACCGTCATGGGTGGCCGCCGATGACGGCTACGGGGTGTGGGTGGCCGAGGTGGCCGAGCGGCCCGCGGCTCAGCGTGCGGCGGGTGTCGTCGCCGCGGCGTCCGCAGACGCCGTGGCGATGGCGCAGCGCCTCGGCGTCGGCGGCGCCATGTGGCTTCCGCCGTCATCTCTCGCCACCATCGAGGCTTTCAAAGCTGCGGCGGCGGCGGCGCCTCCAGCGCTCGAATTTGACCCCGCGGTGCTGGAAGCTCTTGGTGCGGAAGCCCCGGTCCGAATCGTGAGCTTTGCCGATCGCGAATTTTGGCGCGTGCAGCTTGGTGAGCGCGCCCTCGCCGTCTTACTGAAGGAACTGGCCGCCGCGATAGGTGCACCTGCGGCGATCTTGCCCTGGCCTGCCCTCCTGCTCAGCAGTCGGTTGCCGGCGGGTGTGTCCGAAGCATGGCGGGAGTCGGCGTCGTCAATCGGCGGGGCCGTCCCGGGTTTGATCATCACGGAATTGACGGTGGGCGCGATGAGGGAGGGAGGGATGCTCCAAGCCGCGTACAGGGCCCTGGTGGGCGGGGCGTCAGAGGCGGAGGTGGCGGGTTCGATCGGGCCGCACCCGGTTCACGAGCTGCCGCAGGGGCGCCGGGTGGGATGGTGGACCTGGAAGGAGGATCAGGCACGGTTCGAGGGATGGCTGGCCGCACCTGCCGAGGCGGGTGAGGACAGGTACCGGTGGGATCTCGAAGGCGAGAGCGAGCAGGGGATCGTCAAGGAGGTCCTCTCCGCGACAGAGGTCGCCGAAACCGAGGGCACGGCGGCGGTCCGCGTGCCGGGTTGGGCGTGCCGCGGACTGCGTCCGGGAGTTCCGGCCGGTCTCCTGGTCACCCGGCTCGCCGAAGCTGCGGCGCGGCGCGGGCTGCCGCTGTGGATCCCGAACCTGGACGACGAGGGCCTCCGGTTTGTGCTCGGCTTACCGGGAAGGTTGTGGGTTGATGGGCCCGCGGTTCCAGTGCCGTAGGCGCGACAGAAGTGCAGGCCCTTTCTCTGGCAGCGTTGTTATATTGAAGACATGACCTCCGACAGTGTCGTTCACATCTGCAGTCCTGTCCCTGGCGCTCTTGTTTCCCCTGTTTCCCTCTGACCGAGCACAGAGGAGGCCCTGTCGCTCCCTTCGCCAATACCTACCTTGTGTCCGAGGTCGAGAAGGGGATGTCCGAGAACCTGACACTCCTCCTCAGTGATCGAGCAAGACCCTGCCTTTCCCACACATGCGGCGACACGTTCCGGTGTTCCCAGGTCGGTCCACCCGCAGGGAGGGACCGCCAGGACGTGGACCTCTTCTTTCGACTTCTGCAGAATATTCCGGGAAAAATCGACCGCAGGAATCTCTTCGTACAGTCCAGGCAAAAACTCGTTCCGTTTTTTCCACGATCCGTACTCAAAAGCATTTTCAAAGCGGTCGATCAACCACGGGACGGTGAGGTGGAATCTCGACATGAGGATGCCGACCGAGGTCACGAATGTAAAGCTGCTCCACAGGGCGCCGTTCAGTAAGAGATCCTGCGCAGCTCGTTCGTCAGGTTTTTCAACGAAGGACGTGACCATTTGCACGGCCTCATCGCAATCGGCCGCGGGAGTGATCCATCCGTAATCGGTGACTGGAGAATCAGGCTCCATCCCGAGAAGAACCAGCAGGCGTGGCCGCTCCCTAACATACGTGAGTGTTTCCATAAGCGAGAGGTGAAAGGGCTTCTGATCGTCGAAATACTGATCTGACGGAGTCACAATGATCGTGGCTTCCGGGTTCCGGCGGTTGATATGCATCAGTGGCAGCAAGACCCCGCACGCGGTGCCGCGACCGCACGGCTGGACAACCACATTCTCCTCTTTTAGGGAGGCTACCTGCGGCTCCCACCACTGCTGGTGGTCGGCCGCCACCACCACCATGATTCGTTCGCGCGGAACATGATTCTCGATCTGTTCAATCGCCACCTGGAGCAACGATCTCCGACCGTCGAGAGAACAGAACTGTTTTGGGATGACCACGCCCTCCGCATCCGTGGTCAGCGAACGTAGCCGGGTTCCGCTACCGCCGGCGAGAACGATTGCCCAGGTTTCTCCTCGATTCGGCATGACGCCCTCCCTTCAGACGTAGATTCCTACTGGTGGCCAGCGCGACTGATCGACCTTCAGGGTCAAATAGAAAAGATAATGCGACGCAGTCGCCTCCGCAAGTGACCGGGGTCACGAGTCGTAGGCGACGACGCATTTGGTCACCAAGGTCGGCTGCGCAATCAAGCGAAAGTACGGTTTTGGCCGTCGGCCACTGGTCGCTACCAATTGCGAATTCCACCCATCCCTCCCAGAAACGACGGGTGGACGGGGGATAACTCAAAACTCAAACCTAAGAACTCAAAACTGATCAAAGACCGTGCGCGTGACCAACGGCCACGGTACCGATTGACACGCGGGGCGCTGACGCTTAGCATCGAGGCCCCGTGCGGGGCTATAGCTCAGGTGGATAGAGCAGGAGTTTCCTAAACTCAAGGTCGCAGGTTCGAGTCCTGCTAGCCCCGCCAGTCATCGACTCAAAATCGATCACTTACAGACGAGTCGTTGAGCGCACCATAGCCGAGAGGAGCGCTGGTCGTAGAGTGGTCGTATTTGCGCCGGAAAACCAGAGCATTTCGGTCGGTGCCGAGGGGGGGCACTGGTTGGGGGTAGCACGCAGTCGTTTAGGGGATTGTAGTTGACCAAGCCACGGTGGCTCCCAGTTCAAACCCGTCAGTGAAGATCGGACACTGACCGCCCGCCGCATTGACAACCACCACGTCCTGCTGGCTCGCGACCTGGGCGCCGCCTCCGACATCAAGCCCCACCGAAAAGCACCCTCTACCATCCACCTTGAGGTCCTGCAGCGTGACCCCGGTGGTGACCCCGGTAACGGTCACCTGGCCCACGATCGTCGTCGAGGCGCTCGAGTCGCCACCCAGGACGAGGCTGCGAGAGACGGCAACCGATTCCGCAAAGTCCTGCGCTGCCAGCGTGATCTCCGTGCACGTGGCGTCATCCACGGCCGCCTGGATCGACGGGTAGGCCAAGGTCGGCACCGGACATTCAGCCGCGGATGCCGTCGAGGCGCAGATGGAGGCAAGAAACAGAAAGCAAAGGCCGATCACGGACCCGGAAGGTTTCGCGTCGCGCTCTCCGCATCTCGAACGGATGAGCTCTCTCATCGCAGCATCACCAATACCTTGATCGTCCCAACGCCTTTCTCGAGCGGCTCCAGCGCCTTGCCGAGCACGGTGCCCGGGAGTGGGGCCTGCTGGGCCATGGCGTGGCCCGGAGTGGGGGAGGTCACCAACAGGTTCCCGGTCCACACCGCGCCATAGGATGCGTCCACCTTGCAGTCGACCACGCCGGAGAACGCTACCGGCACTTTGAGCTGGAAATCGGAATTCTGCTCGCGTTCGGCAGACCCCTCGGTTTGGCCGACCTCGACTTCGGAACCGAGGAAAACGCTTGGCGCAGCGGCCACGATTCCCACAACGCCGTTGTCGCCGGCGCGCGAGCCACGACGCATCAATCCGCGGTGGTCTGTATCGATCACCAGCACGTCGCCGGGCTCTACGGCCTCTGACACCGTCACCAGGCTCGCAAGATCCTGGGACGAGGGCCGAAATGACGGGGCATAGACGTTGCCCTCGTTGTCTACTGGGATCGTGGTTCCAAGAGCGGGATGATCAGTTGTTGATCGCCTGTGGTGGCCAGGTCGGGCTGCCCTGACTCGCTCGTGCCCTTGCACTCCTTCTCTCTGATCTTCATCTAACGCGAAACCGGCCGCTGGCATCTCTTCGAATCCTGCAGACATTGGCAGCTCATGGACCGCAGGATCGAACTCGATGATGGCGTCCCGCAGGGCCTGAGCGCGGCTCAGGTCAAGCTCAGCCTTCGGATTAGCTTCGCGGCGCATGCCCTTGAAACGCTCGAGGGAGTTGTAAGTCTTC
>Ga0164313_10001893_pt1 | contig 18750 bp, 11 predicted proteins | sample GuaBasSedimGuay4_FD_113735 | JGI IMG/M metagenome (GOLD analysis project Ga0164313, IMG submission 113735) | Subseafloor sediment microbial communities from Guaymas Basin, Gulf of California, Mexico - Guay4, Core 4569-4, 0-3 cm | ecosystem: Environmental > Aquatic > Marine > Hydrothermal vents... | reverse complement strand
AGTACCCATAAGTGCTTGGGTACGGGTTTGCATGGGAATTTGTGCAAAAGTACAGGTAAACGATAGATAAAAAATAAAAATAATACTTTTCAAGAAAACTTTCACTCCTTTCACTTTATGTAAATAAGGTATCTAGTAAAACAAATCCATCAAAACCATTAATGACATACTTTTCTTTTGTTTTAAAATTATCAAAAAGTTTTTTCTGCTTTTCGTTGAGTTTTGAGTGGTACTTGGCTTCTAGTAAGATGCCATTTTGTGTGATGAAATCTATCTCTATACCATCTACATAGAGGTAGCTAGGCTTCAGGTCTTTGATTTTTAAAAAAACAAGATTTTCATAGATAGCACCTTTGTCACGATATCCAGTGGTAACATTTCTAAGTCCCACATCTGAGGCATATATTTTGTTTACCCCTTTTATTTTTTCATTGAGTTTACCATGTTTTTCTACACTATATATAAGGTACGTCTCTTCAAAATAATGATAATAACGCTTTGCAGAATCCACGCTAATATCTAAGATAGATGCAATTTTATTAAAACTTAGCTGTTTACCACTTCTTTCCATGAGTAATTTATAAAAATCTTTGACTATTTGATTGTTGCGTATGTGGTAATGTGCTATGATATCTTTACTTATGATGTTGTCTATGAGGTTTTGCAAGTAGCTCACATCAGCACTTAAAACATACTCAGGCATACCTCCATCTTGCATATAATCTTCAAAATAACTCTCCCACAAATGGGCATCTTCTTTTTTTATGGATATGTCTTTAAACATGAGGTATTCATGAAAATCAAGAGGCATGACTTCTAAGATACGCTGTCTTCCTGTGAGATAAGCATTCTTATCTTTAAGCAGTGAAGCAGAGGAGCTTGAAGCAAAGATTTTCACATTTTCCAAATCATAAAAGTTTTTTAACTCTTTTTGATAAGCTATTTTACTTGTCACTTCATCTAAAAAAAGATACACTTTTTCTTTTGACAGCAGTTTATGAGTTTTTCTATAGCCATCAAGTATTTCACCTATACTATAGTCATCTAAAACATAAAGGTCTAAACTGATGTAAAATATATGTTTAGGAGCTATGTCTTTCTCATGTATAAGTGTTGAGATAAAACTTTTTAAAATCGAAGTTTTACCTACCCGTCTAAGCCCAGTCAAAAAGATAATATCTTTATTTTTGAGCCAAGCATCCAATACCTTAAGATACTTATCTCTCTTGTGTCCCTTAAAGGTATAGTCCTCTTCCCACCAAGGGTTAGATTTGTATAAAACAGCTTCCATAATCTAGTATCCTTTTAAATAATACTATATTATACGATACTATCATATAAAATATACTTAAATTAAAGTATAATAATAAATATTTACTATTTCCTTAACTCTTTTATAATCTGATACGCTTGATTAATCTCTTGCATTTTGGCAGTTGCTTCTTCTATGTAGGCTGCATCTTTTTCTTGGGATACCATGATGTCTGGATGATACTCTCTTACAAGATTTCTATAAGCCTTTTTGATAGTATTAAAATCATCATTTTTATTTACATCTAAGACTTCATAAGCTTCATTAGGATTCATGGCTTGAGGTTGTCTTTTTGTCATATTTTCAAATTTATGCAACATAACATCGTATGCATTGGCTGTGATGTTTAGCTCAGTTGCAATAATACGCAAGACCTTGTCTTCATCAGAGCTAAGTCCATCATCTACAAAGGCAAGTTGGATGAGAAATCCTATAAATTGTATGCGTTTTAAGCGACTAGAACCAAGTAGTCTGTTTAGAGAGTGTGCCACTTGTTTGGTATCATCAATGCTTTGCTTTTCTTCATCAAAAATCTCTTTTAAGATGGTTTTTGTTTTCTCTTTTTCTATAAAAATCTTAGAAATGTCATCAAACATCATAGTGATGAGTTGAGCTTCAAGTTCGCTTACTCGTCCGTCTGACTTAGCCACTTTTGCTACAAGTGCAATAAAATGCCCCAAAGCACTCGCCCTAAATAAGTCTTTAGAACCTGATAACTTATTTAGTTTATGTCTTATATACATTTTATAGAGTCTAAAAGCTACATATAAAGCAGCTATCAAGGAAAGAGTGAGAAAGATATTGACGATAAAAATGTAATATAAGATGAATAATGTGACTGCTATATATGCTAGTTTTTTTAAGTTAATCATGATATTTTTACCTTTTTTCTAAAACTTCTACAACAGCTGCAAAGTTTTTTTCATGTCCAAAACAAGAGTTGGAATTACATATCATGTATCCATCATTAGTATCATTTTTGAGTAGTAAAAAAGGATGGGGTAGGCTGTCTATGTCTTTGATATGAGGTTTGAGTTTGTCTTCTGTGGCTTTGATGATAATGTCATCTTTTAAGTAGCGTATGAGCATACGGCTCATTTTGGGAGTGGAAATGGGTTGTCTCATGACGTCATAAGAGTATATTTCTAAGGTTTTAAAAACAAACTTTTTATAGACAATATCGACAAGAGAAGAAATACTGTACAACACAGAGAGCATGGTAGCCACAGAAGAGGGGTAAGAGCTGTCATATATGTCTGCATCTGTTTCAAACTCACCACGTGAAAATTTCCATTTGCCTTTGTCGAAGTATTGCTCTATAGCTGTGTTAGCTAGCTTGGTTGCTGTGATGAGATATACTTCATTTAAAGTGCTTTCATAGGCTTCTATGAGTGCTTCTGCTAAGTAGGCATAGTCTTCCAAAAAGGCTTTAATTTTAGGCTTTTTGCCTACGAGGGTGGAGTGGTAGAGTTCTGAATTTAGGTACATACTTCCCAGTAGTGCTTCAAGTGCTGTGATGGCAGGCTTGAGATAAGTTTTATCTACACGACCTGCCTTGAAAAGACTTTTGATCATCATAGCATTCCATGAGACCAGTATCTTTTTGTCTATGAAAGGGTACACACGTTTTTCTCTGCGTTTACTTAAGGCTTTGATGGCTTCTTTGTAGTAGGGTATGTCTAAAGCTTTAGGGTCAGCTACTCTTATGATGTTTTTACCCTCAAAGTTTCCTTCTTTTGTGATGTGCAAAGCAGAAGCAAGTTTTTCTTGTGCCTTAGTGGGAATACCTGCTTTTTCAAAAGAACGTAAGGCTTTGTCGTAGCTATAAACAAAGTATTTCCCTTCTTCGCCTTCTGTGTCTGCGTCTGATGCTGAGTAAAACAGACCCTCTTTACTCATTTTCTCAAGCATGAAGTCTAAGGTTTCAAAAGATACGTCCTTGTAAAATGTATGTCCTGTGGCATGGTAAGCTTTTAGGTAAACTTCGCAAAGTAAGGCATTGTCATAAGTCATCTTCTCAAAGTGAGGCACAAGCCATTCATTGTCTGTAGAATAACGACAAAAGCCTCCTTCTACTAAGTCACGCAGTCCTCCCCTTGCCATACTCGAGAGTGAGAATGCAGCCATGTTGAGAGCTTCTTTGTCATCTGTAAGTTTGTAGAGGTCAAGCAGTAAGTCTAGTGTGGAAGCTTGGGGAAACTTAGGTGCTTTGTTAAAACCACCTTCTTTGCTGTCAAAGAGTTGCTTGGCTTGGTCTAGTACTCTGTTTATGATGCTTAGGTCTAGTTTGGTGGCTTGTATTTTATCTACTTTTGGATTTAAGTGTTTGAGTATTTTGTCTGCTTCTTTGATCAGTAGAGATTGTTCATTTTTATATTTGTCTGCGATAATTTCAAGCAAAGATGTGAAAGACATCATGCCATAGCGAGGTTCATCTGGTATATAAGTAGCAGAGTAAAAAGGTTTTAAATCCTCTGTCAAGAAGATAGAAGTAGGCCAACCACCTGCTCGACCGTTCATTAGCTGATACACATTTTGAAAATGCTTATCTATATCGGGACGCTCTTCGCGATCTACTTTGACAGCTATAAAGTGCTTGTTTAGTATTTTAGCTGTGGCTTCATCTTCAAAAGATTCATCTTCCATCACATGACACCAATGACAAGAACTATAGCCTATAGAAAGAAAAACAGCTTTGTTTTCTTTACGAGCTTTAGCAAAAGCTTCTTCTCCCCAAGGGTACCAGTTTACAGGATTGTCAGCATGTTGTTGCAGGTAGGGAGAGTGTTCGTTTTTTAGACGGTTTGCCATTTTGACCTCATTTGTTAGTCTTTTTATTAACCAATTATTGGTAATATTACACAGCTTATACACAAATAGTACAATAGAATACTATAAAAATTTGATATAAAAGAGAAAATATGCATTATTTTATAAAAAAGTTACTTCTCGTGAGTGTACTTTTCAGTACTTTGGTCTTTGGTGGTTTTTCATCTGCTTTGAAAAAACAAAAGTTTCTCTCTCCTGAAGAAGCCTTTGGCGTTACTGCTGTACTTAAAGATGGGAACATTCAAACCCATATCATCATGGCAGATAAGATTCACACTTATGAGAACTCTTTGCATTATCGTATCATCGCACCAGAGCAGATAGAGCTTAGTGTGAGTAAACCCAAAGCTCATGAGTTTGATGGTGACTTGGTTTATGAAAAAGATTTATCTGTAAATATAGCTACCTCAAACATAGAGTCAAAGGTAGCAGGGGATTATACACTTGAGATAGAGTTTCAAGGTTGTTCTGACACAGGTATTTGTTATCAGCCTATTAAAAAAAGCTTTAAGTTCAAAGGACTAGAACTAGGTGTTTTTGATAAAATTAAACAGTTGGTTAAAGAGGGTAACGCCTCTAAAATTGTAGATGTACTTATCAATGAAAGTTCACTTTTTGTACTTTTTCTTTTCTTTATCTTTGGATTACTTTTATCTCTAACACCTTGTATCTTCCCTATGATTCCCATCTTGTCTTCCATTATCATCTCTAAACAGCAAAGCAGTAAAGAACCAAATATGGCAGCAGCATTTTTTACTTCACTTGTGTATGTGTTGGCGATGGCATTGACTTATACTTTGGTAGGGCTTGTTGCAGGGCTTCTTGGAGCAGACTTGCAAGCTGCCATGCAAAACCCTTGGGTGCTTACTATCTTTGCAGGCGTATTTGTAGCCTTAGCCATTTCTATGTTTGGTTACTTTGAGATAGGACTCCCCGCTTCATGGCAAACTAAGCTTAACAAAGCCAGTGACAATGCACAAAGTAAGGGCATTTTAGGCACGGCTATCATGGGAGCATTGTCTGCACTCATCGTAGGCCCTTGTACGGCAGCACCCATCTCGGGAGCTGTTATCTTCATTTCTCATACGGGAGATGCTTTACTTGGTGGAGCAGCATTGTTTGTGATGAGCTTGGGTATGGGTATGCCACTGCTTCTCGTAGGGCTAGGTGCAGGTAAGTTTATGCCTCGCCCTGGTGGATGGATGACGCATGTTTCTCAAGTGTTTGGCGTGATGATGCTTGCACTTGCTATTTTTATGCTTTCTCGGATACTTCCTGCAGGATTTACCATGATGCTTTGGGCACTTCTTTTTATGGGAACAGCTATGTATATGGATGTTTTTGGACACAAAGATGGCGAAGGTGCAATGCGACTCTTTAGAGTACTTGCTATGACCTTTTTACTTTATGGTGTAGCACTATTTATAGGTGCTCTTTCTGGCTCAAGTTCTATATTGAGACCATTCGTGAAATTTACTACTAGTACCAGAACTATAGACACAATAGTTAGTAAAACAGAGATGTCAAGTCATCTTGGCTATAGTGTTGAGCGTCTTATGAAAGAAGTAAAAAAGTCTGATAAGCCTGTAGTGGTGGACTTTGGTAAAGACTCATGTACTGCCTGCACAGAACTAGAAGAGATTACTTTTCCACACCCACTAGTAAAAGCACAGCTTAAAAACTTTACTTTTATCAAAATAGACCTCACAGCCAACTCGGACGAAGATAAAGCACTACTCAAAGAGTTTGAACTTTTTGGTACTCCAAACATTATCTTTTTCAACAAGGACAATAAGTTTTTACCTGAAAAATCACTAACAGGATTTGTAGAACCTGAAGATTTTGCAAAGCATTTAAAAGAAATAGAGTAGTTTATTTCTTTTTAATCCTTTAATTCATTCTTTAGCTAATATAGATATGATTGATTAAGGGATTCTTATATGAAAAATTTATATTTTAAAATAATAATGTTGTCTGTGTCGTTATCATTTGCTTCTGCTTTACCTACTACATTAGTGATCACTTCAAGTAAATTAGAAAAAATACAAGATAAAAAACGTTTAGACGTAATTATTTTGAATGCACCAACTGTGTATTATGTGGGGTCTGTAGAATATCAGGGTTTTGAATATGACCTTATTTCTGCTTATGCGAAAAGTATTAATGTGGAGCTAAATTTAACAGTAGTGCATACTATAGCAGAAGCATTGGATTTGACTAGAAAAGATATAGGAGATATTACTGTAGCTTCTTTGGCAGCGACTCCAGAACGAGAAAAAGAGTTTACTTTTGGACCCTTTTATCACAGTATTACAGAACAGTTAATATGCCATAACAGTTTATACAAGAAAAAGAAAATGCCTAAGAATCTTTATGATTTGTCGGGACTTAATATTATCGTAGGCAAAGACACACATTATGAAAGCACTTTATCAAAGATTAAAAATATTGTAGATGATTTTGATTTTAATGTCAGCGAACAGCTATCGACAGAACAGCTTTTGGCTGAAGTTTGGGAAAAGAAAATAGATTGTACAGTAGCAAATTCAAATGTCTTTAGGTTGAATCAGCGCTATTATCCAGAATTGGCACACGCAATGAATTTAAGTGATAGAAAAAACTTAGGATGGATTCTTAGAAAAGGAGATGATACTTTAACAGAAAGTTTATTTAGGTGGCTCAATAAATATGAACGTTCAGGAGCATTGGCGGAGTTGAATGGTTTTTACTATGAGTTTCTAAATGTTTTTGATTACTATGATACCAAAGTATTCTATAAGCGCCTAAAAAGTACTTTGCCAAAATATGAAAAATATTTTAAAAAAGCAGGCAAAAAGTATAATATTCCATGGAAAATCTTGGCGGCACAGTCTTATCAGGAATCGCATTGGAAACCTAATGCCAAAAGCCATACAGGCGTGAGAGGCATGATGATGCTCACAAAAGCTACGGCTAAATTATTAAAAGTCAAAAATCGTCTATCTGTACAAGGAAGTATTGATGGTGGCGCAAGATACTTTAATATGATGAAAAAAAAGTTTCCAAAAGAAGTCAGTGGTAAAAATCTATGGGCATTCGCACTTGCGGCGTACAATGTAGGACTAGGACATGTTTATGATGCACAAAAATTAGCAAAAAAACTTAATAAAAACCCTAATTCATGGAAAGATTTAAAAACTGTGCTTCCTTTGCTTTCGCAGAAAAAATATTATAAAAATCTTAAATATGGATACGCAAGAGGCAGTGAACCAGTGCGTTATATCGATGCAATACAGCACTATTATGACATTATAGTACAAAATGAAATGTCAAAGAATAAAGCTAAAAAGACAACAAAACCAAAGAAAAAAAAGAGTTAAAGCCATAAAAAACCACTAAGAAAAGAAAGTTTTAATGTAGAGCTCTTACTTTCTCTTTGCTATAACTCCTATAAGCATTTTTATAATATAAACAGGTATAATAACGCAAAATTAGGCACAGATAAGGATAGGTATGAAGTTCGAAGATATCGAAATAGAAGAAGTAGATTTTGAGGCGATGCTCGAGGAATCGTTTAAAAAATCAGAGTCAAGAAGCGATTTGGTTACAGGCACTATAGTAAAAATAGATGAAAAAGATAATTTAGCCGTAGTAGATATAGGCGGAGGTAGAGATGCAAATCTTTCTCTAGATGAAATTACAGATGAAGCAGGTGAAATTGGCTTTAAAGTAGGCGATACTATAGAAGTAGTGACTATGGGTAGAGGACGTATTTCTTATACTGCAGCACTTGGAAGAGTAGCTTTAAATGAATTTATTTCAGAATATGATGAAGAACAAGAATATATTATAGAAGGTATAGTCACTAAGAAAAATAAAGGTGGGTATGTAGTAGAAGTAGATGGTTTAGAATTCTTTATGCCACGTACACTTTCTTATCTTTCTTCTAAAGTAGAAGCAATAGGTAAAAAAGTCAAAGCACTTATTGTTAAGGTAGATAAAGACAAAGGTTCAGTTGTTGTTTCACGTAAAGAATTGATAGAGCGCGATAAAGCAAAGACAGATGAGATTGTGACAGCCTTACTTGAAAATAAAGATCCAGTAATAGGTACGATTAAGAAGATTACTTCTTATGGTATGTTTGTGGATGTTGGGGGTATGGATGGACTTGTACATTATTCTCAAATTTCTCATAAGGGGCCGGTAAATCCTTCTAAATATTTTGCAGAAGGCGATGAAGTAAATGTAATTGCACTCGAATATGATAAAAAGAAAAGACACCTTTCTCTTTCTATTAAAGATGCAAATCCTGATCCTTGGGCTGATATTGATGCAATTATTGGTGTAGGGGATACCGTAACTGCAACAGTATCTAATATTGAACCTTATGGCGTATTTGTTGATTTGGGCGAAGACCTTGAAGCATTCCTTCATGTATCTGAAATTTCTTGGGATAAAAATGTAAAACACCCTAAGGATTATTTAGAAAATAATTCAGATATTAATGTAGAAGTCATTGAAGTAGATAAAGAAGGTAGAAGACTAAGAGTGAGTCTTAAAAGCCTCTTGCCTAAACCTATGGATGCTTTTACAGCAGAGAATAGAGTAGGTGACGTGGTTACAGGTACGGTAACTTCTATTACTGATTTTGGTGCATTTGTAAGAGTGGGGGCAGTAGAGGGTCTTTTGCATAATCAAGAGATTTCTTGGGATAAAACGCAAAATGCAAAATCTGAACTTAAAACAGGTGATGAAGTAGAAGTAAAAATTATCAAAATAGACAGAGATGCAGGTAAAATTTCATTAAGTAAAAAAGCATTAGAGGACTCTCCTGTGAAAGCTTTTGCACAGACACATAAAAACGGTGCCATTGTGACAGGTACAGTAAAAGACAAAAAAGATTTTGGTGTCTTTGTAGCGCTTGAAGATAATATAGATGCACTTATTAGAACAGAAGATTTACACCCACTTAAATTTGACGAAATAGAAAAAGGTCAAGAAATTACAGGTGTTATTTCTTTTATTGATGGGAATACAGATAGAATTAGAGTTTCTGTTAAAAGATTAGAGCGTCAAGAAGAAAGAGAAGCCATGGAGCAGCTCAATTTAGACCAAGATGATAGCATGACTTTAGGTGATGCATTTGGCGACAAATTTAAATAAAATATATTAAGGGCTATTTATGTCAAAAAAGACGATAGTAGTTTGTGACCATATTCATCAAGATGGTTTGGATATTCTTGCAAATGATGCTGAGATAGAACTTATAAATGCAGCAGATGAGCCTAAAGACAAGCTTGTCTCCGATATTATTCCTCTTGCAGATGTGGCCATTACCCGATCTTCTACAGATGTAGATGATGACTTTTTAGCTGCAGCTAAAAATATTACTTCAGTAGTAAGAGCTGGTGTGGGCGTAGATAATGTAGATATACCTGCTTCTAGTAAGCAAGGTATTGTGATTATGAACGTCCCTACAGCCAATACAATTGCAGCAGTTGAGCTGACTATGACACATTTGCTTTCTTGTGTTAGAAAATTTCCTTATGCCCACAATAATCTTAAGCTTGATCGTGTCTGGAGAAGACAAGATTGGTATGGTACTGAACTTAAAGATAAAAAACTTGGTATTATTGGTTTTGGTAATATTGGGTCAAGAGTAGGCAAAAGGGCTAGAGCATTTGAAATGGATGTTGTCACTTATGACCCTTATATAGATCCTTCTAAAGCAACAGATATAGATGTTAGATATACAAAAAGTTTTGAAGATATTTTAGCCTGTGATATTATTACAATACATACACCTAAAAATGCAGAAACTGTAGGTATGATTAATAGTGAAGAAATTGCTAAAATGAAAGATGGTGTAGTGCTTGTCAATTGTGCAAGAGGTGGCTTATACGATGAAGATGCACTTTTGGCAGGACTTAAGTCTGGTAAAATTGCTATGGCTGGAATAGATGTATTTAACAAAGAGCCTGCGATTGACCATCCATTACTTGACTTAGATAATGTGACTGTGACCCCTCATCTTGGAGCTAACACTAGAGAATCACAGAAAAATATTGCTATTCAAGCAGCAGAAAATGCTATTTCCGCGGCTAAGGGGATTTCGTATCCTAATGCTTTAAATTTACCTATTAAAGAAAATGAATTACCTGATTTTGTGCGACCATATTTGGAGTTGATACAAAAAGTAGGACATTTGTCTGCTCAAATTACAAAATCGGCAGTGAAATCTATTAGAGTAATGGCATCAGGCCCTGTCTCTGAATATCTAGAATCTATGTGTACTTTTGCTACAGTAGGTGTTTTGACAGAATCGGTTGGCGATCAAATTAATTATGTTAATGCTGAATTTGTTGCCCAAGAGCGTGGGATAGAAATAAGCAAAGAGGTTAAACCAAGTAATTCTGGGTTTACTAATAAAGTTGCTATTAAACTAACCACATCTAAAGGAACAATTTCTATTGCTGCTACAGTTTTTGACGACACGGTACAGCGTATTATAGAAATAGATGATTATATTTTGGATGTTGAACCTAAGGGCACAATGATTTTCTTTAGAAATACAGACACACCAGGTGTAATTGGTGATGTGGGTAAAATTATGGCAGAAAACAATCTTAATATTTCTGATTTTAGACTAGGCAGAGATAATAAGCAGCAAGCCTTAGCAGTAGTGCGTATTGATGGTATGGTTACTAAAGAAGTAATTGATGCTTTACTTGGTCTAGAGGCATGCATTAGTGTAAGTTACGCTACACTCTAACAGATATTTATACTAAATTATAATTAAGCAGGCAATAATGGAAAATAAACAATATGAAATTATAAATATAGCAGGAAAACTTGCAAAAGGTTTTTTAAATAATCCACTTACGGCTGTTTTGGGCGGATTTTTACTGATTATGGGATACATGGCATTAAATACTATGCCTAGAGAAGAAGACCCTCAAATTGCTATTTCTGGAGGTGCGGTAATTGTAGCACTTCCTGGTGCTAGTCCTAAAGAAATAGAAAATATTATTGTCAAACCTTTAGAGAGAAAACTAAGAGAAGTTCGAGGCATAGAACATGTCTATGGCATGGCTATGGATAATGTCGGGATTATTAATGTAATGTATTACATAGGCGAAAATAGAGAAGACTCTAATTTGAAGCTATATGATAAAGTGATGCAAAACATGGACGGTATGCCCAAGGGTGTAATGCAGCCAATGGTTAAGCCTTTTGATATAGATATAGATATACCTATTATTACAGTAGCGTTTTACCCCAAAGTAAAGAATACACTGGATGATGTAAAACTTTTTGAACTTGTCAGAAAAGTACAGCAAAATATTAACGCAGTAGATTCTGTAGCTAAAACTACGCTCAAAGGTGCGCGCAAAGCACAGTATAATATTGAAGTAGATATGGGAAAACTTTCAGCCTATCACCTGTCATTGGGGCAAATTATGCAAGCTGTGCAATCTGTAGCAGTAGATGTGCCTGATGTAAAGGGAAGAACTGTAGATAACAAACTTGTTATTTTTGGTGTAAAAAATGCAATTGAAGATGTAGAAGACGTGGGGTCTGTAATCGTTGCTCAGTATAGAGGCTCTCCTATTTATTTGAGAGATGTTGCTAATGTGAGTAATGGTTTAGATATACAAAATTTTAAAACAGCCAAAATATTACTAAGAGAAGATAATAATAACTCAGCAATGGGTGAAGAGCACAATCAGGTTACGATGACTGTAGCTAAATTAGCAGGTACGAATGCTGTATTTGTAGCTGAAGATGTTGTAGAGGTACTAAAGGGATACGAAAAAGAATTTGCAGATATTGGTGTAGGATATTTAATTACACGTAATTATGGAGAAAGAGCCAATGAAGCGGTTAATGAATTAATGCACCACTTGATTATTACTATTGTAATTATTGCACTGATGCTTGTATTTGCTTTAGGATGGAGAGAGTCATTAATTGTTACTTTTTCTGTACCAGCTATTTTAGCCGTAACGCTTTTTACAGCATGGATGACAGGGCAAACAATGAACCGTATTACACTTTTTGCACTCTTGCTTTCTTTGGGTCTATTGGTGGATGCTGCAATTATTGTCATCGAAAATATACATAGACATTTACATTCTCATGGAGCAGAAGACAAGGAAATGGGAGATCTGCTTATCGAAGCAACAGATGAAATAGGAGCCCCTACAAATATTGCAACCTTGGCAATTATTCTTACTATGGTACCTATGGCATTTGTTGGTGGAATGATGGGTTCTTTTATGAAGCCTATCCCATACAATGTGCCAGTAGCATTGATTGCCTCTTTATTTATAGCATATATTTTTACGCCTTATTTGAGCTTGAGATTATTAAAAAAACCAAAACATTCAAAAATAAATAAAAAGAAGGAGGAAAAATCATGAAAAATCTTGAAAGTTTGATTTTTACTATTCTAGATAGTCCAGCCAAGAAAAAATTAGTCATTTTTTTAACCGCTACGGCTTTCTTTCTTTCTTTGCTAATGTTTCCTAGCAAGATGGTACTTGCAAAAATGTTGCCTGGTAAAAGTGCCAATACTTTTTCAGTGTATGTTGATACCCCTGCAGGTTCGTCTATAGAGCAAACAAAGGCGATAAGTTCTTGTGTAATTGATATTCTTAAAAAAGAAAAAGAAGTATTACATATGGAACTTTTTTTAGGACAAGGAATCCCTCTTGATTATGCTGGACTAGTAAAAGGTGCTAGTATGAAACATACAGAAAACGTTTCTGAAATTTCTGTAAATCTTAGTGATAAGCATAATCGTACAGAAGCATCATTTTTAATGGTGCAGCGGTTAAGGCCAGTGATTAAGTCAGCCTGCATTCCTTTGACTAGAGGTACTAATATTAAATTTATAGAGCAACCTTCAGGGCCACCTACGCTTGCTTCTATTGTTGTAGAAGTCCATGGAAATAATCTGAAAAAGATACGATATCTTGCAGTTGATGTTGCAGATGTACTTTCAGAAACAGAAGGTTTAGTAGATATAGACATTATGGCTGATGAAAACTTTAATAAATATGAACTTATACCAGATAAGGAAAAAATTGCTAGAGCAGGATTGAGTGTAAAACAGGTAAATAATATATTGTATCTTGCTTTTGAGGGCATGGTTATTGCGCATAAGAATTCTAAAAATACACCTGATCAAATACCTATGTATTTGGCTTTAGACAATGACAGTAAAAAGCTTTCAACTTCTAGTACTGATGCTTTACAAAATAAACTTTCTTCGCTTAATCTTATGAATATGAAAGGTATGATGGTGCCATTGAGTGAAGTGGTTAGTTTCCGTAAAGTTAAATCAAATTATATGATTATGCATAAAGACCTTTCTCGTATGACTAATGTTGTTGCCGAGACAAATATGGTTTCACAAGTGTATCCATTGCTAGAAGCACGAGAAATGATGCTTGAAAAATTTAAAAATGACTACATTATTACTAAAGCAGATTTTTCTACATATATGTTTGATTTTACTTTAGAAGATAGAAATACTCATGAAAAATATCTCATTCGTTGGGATGGAGAAATGAAAGTGACACTAGATACTTTTAGAGACTTAGGTGCAGCATTTATTTCAGCATTGGTATTAATATTTTTATTGTTGGTTATATACTATAAAAGTTTTGCTATTTCAGGTATTGTTTTATTGGGCTCTTTTCTTTCTTTGATTGGTGTGATTGTAGGGCATTGGGTAGCAAATTGGTTTACTACTGAGACCTTCTTTTTAACGGCAACTTCCTTGATAGGCTTTATTGCCCTAATAGGTATTTCTTCTAGAAACTCACTTCTGTTAATTGACTTTGCGCGGTCATTGATGGAATGTGAAGGTATGAAAAAACGTAGAGCTATTGCTGTGGCAGCAGCAACAAGGGCTAAACCCATTGCTCTGACAGCTGTGGCTATTATCTTGGGGTCTGCTTTGCTTGCTGGAGATCCTGTCTTTGGTGGTTTAGGTGTAGCTTTAATTTCTGGTACAGTAGCAGCAGTCTTTGTTTCTTTACTTTTTGTACCAGTGTTGATGGATAATTCAAAAGCAATGGACTTTGATAAAAAAGAAGAATACAAAGTAAAAAATAATTCTATAACAAAATAACTTAATACGAAAAGGTAGCTATTTTTTATTTGCTACCTTTTCTTCTGCTAACACTTAACTCTCTAGACCTTCTGGGTATTTTCTCTTTATTCCTCATTATTTTTATGTCATATTAGCTTTAATTATATATAAAAATTTGAATAATAATTTCTTTGAATTTATGAATAAGACTATATTTATCTTATTTGAAAAACTTATAAAAATAATTACTTTTCTACTAAAATATTGACTTAGATCAATATAAAAATAGCCAAAAAATTGTATTCTAACTATGTAAAAATTATTTTAGGAGGTAATAAATGATGTTTAGTCGTTTAATTTTGTTTATTTTGTTTATGACTGCTACCAGCTTTGGGGCAGATGCAAACAATGGTGCGAAACTGTTTGATGGAACTAAATCATTTGAAAATGCTGCAGTTGCATGTGTGGCATGCCACAATGTTAACAGTGCTATGGTTATAAGTGGTGGAACATTGGCGATGGATTTATCTGCAATGGGTGGGGCTATTGAGTATTCTCTTACTAATCTTGATGCTATGTCGTCTGATGTTATGAAAAAAGCCTATAAGGGCAAAATGCTTACAAAGGCCGAGATAGCTGATATTGACGCATTTTTAATTAAGGCTGCTGCTGAACCTGGTGAAGGTATTGGAGGTAACTTTGTTATTTTTGGAGTAATACTTGCTGCTATTCTCTATGCATTACTTTCTATGCTGAATGGTAGAAAAAAATTGAGAAAATCTGTCAACCAGGATTTATATGACAGACAAACGAAATCAAGTTGGAGGGATCAATAATGAGTTGGATACAAGATATAGTAAACCCAAGTACACGCAAATGGGAAGATTTTTATAGAAATAGATTTCAGCATGATAAAATCGTAAGAAGTACACATGGTGTAAATTGTACAGGTTCTTGTTCATGGCAAGTGGCTGTTAAAGATGGTATTGTTGTTTGGGAAACCCAACAGATAGACTACCCAGAAATTGATAGTAAATTACCTGGATATGAACCTAGAGGATGTCAAAGAGGTATCTCTTTCTCATGGTACCTATATAGTCCAATTAGAATCAAGTACCCTCTTATAAGAGGTGCATTACTCGACGCATACAGAGAAGAAAAGCGCAAGGCTGGCGGTGACGGTATGGTAGCATGGGCAAATGTTCAAGCAGACAAAACCAAAAGAAAAGCATATCAACATGCTCGTGGTAGAGGTGGATTTAGACGAGCAACTTGGGATGAAGCACAAGAAATTATGACAAACGCTACACTTTATACAGCTAAGAAATATGGTCCAGACCGTGTTGTTGGGTTTTCTCCAATTCCTGCTATGTCAATGCTATCATATGCAGCAGGGTCAAGATTCTTACAACTCTTTGGTGGTGTAAACATCTCTTTTTATGACTGGTATTGTGACCTTCCACCATCGTTTCCTGAGATTTGGGGCGAGCAAACAGACTGTGCCGAGAGTGCTGACTGGTATAATGCTAAAATGATTGTAGATATGGGCGCAAACCTTAATATGACTAGAACACCTGATGCTCACTTCTTTGCGGAAGCCAGACATAATGGTACAAAAACAATTGTATGTTCGCCTGACTTTTCTATGGTAAGTAAATTTGCAGACCAATGGGTACCACTTCATGCTGGTTCTGATGGTGCTTTTTGGCAAGCAATCACACATGTTGTTCTTAAAGAATTTCACCATGACAAACAAGTACCATACTTTAATGATTACTTGAAAAAATACTCAGATGTTCCTTATTTGGTTAAAGTTGAAGCAGATGAAAATGGTATTGTAAAACCAGGCAGACTTTTAAGAGCTAACGAATTAGCAGAATATGCAGATATTGAAAATGGTGATTGGAAATTTATCCAACATGATGCAACATCTGGAAATTTTGTAGTACCAAAAGGTTCTATGGGTCACAGATGGGATAAGCAAGAAACTGGTAAGTGGAACATGAAAATGGAAAACTCTATTGATGATAAAGTATATGATCCAACTCTTACATTTATCAATGATAATGATGCTGTAATACAAGCTGCCTTTGATGACTTTGGTTTAGATGAGCAGCAAATGAGAGGTGTACCTATTAGGTATATCACGACTACATCTGGTGAAAAAATTGCAGTTACAACTACCTTTGACGTTCATTTTGCACAATATGGTGTTAATCGTGGATTAGAGGGCGCATACCCAAAAGATTACTCTGACAAAACTGCTGCATATACCCCAGCATGGCAAGAAATCTTCACAGGTGTTGATGCTAAAACTATTATTTCTATTGCAAGAGAATGGGGTAATACTGGTGAAATTACTGAAGGTAAAAATATGGTTATTGTTGGGGCTGGTATTAACCAATGGTATCATCAAAACCTTATGTACAGAGCAGCCACTATGGCACTTATTTTTACAGGTTCCGTTGGTAAAAATGGCGGCGGGATTAATCACTATGTTGGTCAAGAAAAACTAGCTCCTGTTGATTCATGGGGAAGCATTGCACTTGCAAAAGACTGGAATTCAACCACTAGATTACAGCAAGGCCCAATCTGGCACTATATGAATACAGATCAGTACAGATATGACACAAAACATGCAGACTATAACACCGTTCCTGATAATAAACATACTAGAGGACACATGGCTGATGATATCTATAAATCAGTCAGAATGGGTCACATGCCTTTTTATCCACAATTTGATAAAAGTCCATTAGAGGTTGCCAAAGAAGCAGGTAGTGATGATAACGCAGCTATTCAAAAACACGTACTAGAAGAGTTAAAAAGTAAAAAACTTGGTTATGCAGTTGCTGATGTAGATGCAGAAGAAAACTTCCCACGTGTATGGTACATCTGGAGAGGTAATGCCATTGCAGGTAGTATGAAAGGTCAAGAATATGCAATGCGTCATTACCTTGGTACAAATACAGACAACATTACAGCAACAGACCAAAAAGCAACTGAAGAAGTTGTATGGCATGACATTGCACCTGTAGGTAAAATGGACTTAGTTGTTGACCTTAACTTTAGAATGGACTCATCCGCACTTTATTCAGATATTGTTCTTCCATCTGCTTCATGGTATGAAAAAGCAGATATTAACTCAACAGATATGCACTCCTTTATTCACCCACTTGGTGAAGCTATACCTCCTGTATGGGAAGCAAAAACTGACTGGCAGATATTTAGCGATATTGCTAAAAATATAAGTGAAGCTGCTAAAACACATATGCCAGGCACATTCAAGGATGTTGTAACTATCCCTCTAGGGCATGATACGGCAGACGAGATTACGCAAACTACCATCAAAGACTGGTACAAAGGCGAATGTGAAGCTATCCCTGGACAAACAATGCATAAAATTGCGATACAAGAGAGAAATTACGAAGAACTTTATAGTAAATATATCCGTCTTGGGCCAAATATGAGAAATGGTGCAGGAGCTCATGGAAATAGTTATGAAACAGATGAAGCCTATGATGAAATGATAGAGTCAAATCACTTCGTAACTGAATTAGAGCCATACAAGGGTAAAGTTTATCCATCATTGAAAAAAGATATATCTGCTATTGATGCAGTACTTCATCTCTCAAGTGTAACCAATGGTAAATTATCAAATAAAGCCTATGCAAATGCCGAGAAGAAAACTGGTCTTGACCTTAGAAATATAGCAAAAGGACAAGAAAGTCTTCATATAAATTATAAAGATTTGACAAAAACAATACATAGATACAACACATCTCCTGTATGGTCTGGACTAATTGATACAGATAGAGCGTATGCAGCATATACATATAATGTAGAAAAAATGGTTCCATGGAGAACATTGACAGGTAGGCAACATACTTACTTAGATCATGAACTTTATATAGCACATGGTGAACACTTACCAACATATAAACCTTCTCCAAATAAAGAAGTGTATGGTGACTTAAGAGAAACTGTTGTGAGTGGTGATGCTAAAGTATTGTCTTGTCTTACGCCACACGGTAAATGGCATATTCACTCTACGTATATGGATAACATTAGAATGCTAACACTTTCACGTGGTATGGAACCTTGCTGGATTAGTGAAGCTGATGCAAAAGATCTTGGTATCAACGATAATGACTGGGTTGAGGTTATTAATGATAATGGTGTATATACAACTAGAGCCTGTGTAAGTGCTAGAATACCTAAAGGTGTAACGATTGTTTATCATACAATTGAAAGAACTATAGGTCTTCCATTGACAGACAAGCGTGAAGGATTTAAAGGTGGAACTAGATCTGGTGGTAACAATGCCATTACTAGAGTTCGTCTTAAGCCAAACCTTTTAGCAGGTGGATATGGGCAGTTTACATATTACTTCAACTACTGGGGTCCAGTAGCGGTAAACAGAGATGCTCACGTTGTTGTTAGAAAAAAAGACAGTGTTGTTTTTTAAGCATATAAATAGAAATTAAGGAGATTAAGATGGATATTAGATCACAAATGTCAATGGTTT
>Ga0164313_10001892_pt1 | contig 18752 bp, 17 predicted proteins | sample GuaBasSedimGuay4_FD_113735 | JGI IMG/M metagenome (GOLD analysis project Ga0164313, IMG submission 113735) | Subseafloor sediment microbial communities from Guaymas Basin, Gulf of California, Mexico - Guay4, Core 4569-4, 0-3 cm | ecosystem: Environmental > Aquatic > Marine > Hydrothermal vents... | reverse complement strand
TGCCCGGGAGCGGATCGATGTTCTCGAAGGGGAAAAGTCCAAATTGGTGAAGGCCCTGGCCAAGGTCGAGAAAGAACTCGGCAAGTTGATGCGGGGCGCTTCGGGTACGGGGTCCGGCGCCGTAAAAAAGGTGCGCCGGAAGAAGTCGGTCCCGAAAAAGGCTGCCGCCGGCAAGGTGACACTGGAAGATGTCCTCGTGTCGGTAATAAAGAAGAACCGTTCACCCATCGCCTACCAGGAGCTCAAGGCCCGTATCATCAAGGGCAAATTGTTCAAGACCAAAAGCGACAATTTCGACAACGTTCTGCGAAGGACCTTGTCCACCAGCAAAATGGTCAAGAGGGTGGGCCGGGGAATTTACGGCGTGGCGTGACCGCGGATTATCCGGGTGGCCATGCCATTGGCCGCCCGCCGAGAATGTGGAGGTGCAGGTGGCCCACGGTCTGTCCTCCGTCCTGCCCGCAGTTGATGACAAAACGATATCCCGCTTCATCCAGCCCCTCGCCCGCGGCTATTCGTGTCGCGGTAAGCATGAGTTCTCCCGCCAGGTCCCTGTCGGATTCCCGCAACTCCGAAAGCCCGGTGACATGGCGTCTGGGGATTACCAGGATGTGGGTCGGGGCCTTGGGGTCGATGTCCCGGAAGGCGAGGAACTTTTCATCGCTATGCACTTCGGTGCATGGTATTTTGCCTGCGGCGATATCGCAGAATAGGCAGGGATCCATCTCATTCCTTTGTCGATGCAGTGTCCATTCACCATGGCTCGAATTGCCTCCATACTAGCACAGTGCAGTCGCAGCAGACAGGGAGGGTTTGATGGGGGGTATCGCGGGAATCCGAATTCTTGTGGTTGGCTATAACGCCTTCGATGTGATCGTACCGGCAGGTAAATTTCCCGCTCCGGATGAAAAGGCCGAGGTTGCCCGGGTGATTACATGTGGCGGAGGACCGGGTGCCACCGCGGCGGTGGCCCTTGCCCGTCTGGGGGCGGAAGTGAAACTCATCACTCCGCTCACCGATGATGTGCCTGGCCGTCTTCAACGCGACGAACTTCTGGCAGCCGGCGTTGATCTTACCGGCAGTCCGACCATTGCCGGCCGGGACAGTCCTAAAGCCGTCATCCTTGTGGATGAGGGCAGGGGTACGCGGACGATTTTCTGGTCCAGGGGAGATGTGCCGCAACTTGAATCCGGTTACGGGGCTCCTGGACTCCTGGACCATATCGATCTCCTCTATACCGACGGGCATGAAGCGGAGGTTTCCCTTCGATTGGCCCGGTTGGCCCGTGAACGGGATTTGCCGGTAGTGATGGATGCCGGTTCGGTCAGGACGGGATCCGCCGAACTTGTTGCCTGTTGCACTGACGTGGTGAGCTCCCGGGGTTTCGCCCCCGCATTGACGGGCCATGCCGCTCCGCTCGACGCATTGCGCGCACTGAGGGACATGGGGCCCGAACGGGTTGCGATGACTTTTGGAAGCGAGGGGGTTCTGGGGCTTGAAAACGACCGCCCCCTTCTGGTGGCCTCTTTCACCGTACCGGTCAAGGATACCACCGGCGCCGGGGACGCTTTTCACGCCGGTTATGCTTTTGCTTTGGCCAAGGGGCTGGAGTTTGGCTCGTGCCTTGAATGGGGAAGTGCCGTGGCCGGCCTTAAATGCCGTGACTGGGGTGGGCGCCTGGGCCTTCCGGATCTACAGGAGGTTCAAAGCCTGCTTGCCAACGGGAAGAGAAATTCCCTCGATGGCCTTGGGGCCAGAGTGGCCGATTCCAGGATTTGACACCATCCTGAACCTGCCTTCCTCCCTTATTTTCCGGAAAATCCATTTTTCATAAATTTTCGTTGGATTTTCGCTGATCTTTCGTCTATTGTGTGACTGAACGGTTGAACCGGCGGGCTTGCCGGGCCGCCACTGGTCTAATTTCGCAGGAGGCGATCATGGGACTGACTCCAAGACAGGCAGAAATCCTCGCTTACATTACCGAGTACAGTGAAATCCAGGGATATGCTCCAACTCTCCAGGAAATCGGGAACAGGTTTGGTCTTTCCTCGGTGGCCACAGTGCACAAGCATGTCAGTCTCCTGGTGGAAAAGGGTTACATCCTCCGTGAGCGGCGGAACGCGAGCCGTGATCTGGAGGTGGTCGGCAAGGGAAGCGGCCCACGCGGCATCATACGCATACCCCTTCTTGGAACTGTTTCCGCCGGCTTGCCCATTGAAGCTCTCGAGGACAGGGAAGAAATCAATCTGCCCGAGGAATGGCTGGGCAAGGGCCGCACCTATGCCTTGCGGGTTCGCGGGGATTCCATGATCGACGAACAGATTCGGGACGGTGATACCGTGGTGGTCGAGGCACGGGAAACCGCGCGGAACGGGGAAACGGTCATAGCCCTGGTCGATGGGGATTCCGTTACCGTCAAACAGTATTTCCGCGAAGGCGGCATGGTGAGGCTTCAGCCCGCCAACCCGGCGGTTCCCGTGCTCAAGGTTCCCGAGGACCGGGTTCGCGTTCAAGGTGTGGTCATCGGTGTCCTGCGCCGGTTTTCCTGACATCCGGAGCGATATCGGTCATGGGGTTTCCGTCCATTCTGTACCTTCGACTGACGGGGGCCGATTCGAATGAAGGGGGTAATGGCGGAAGCGAAATCCTGGCGGAATTTTGCCGTCTGACCACCCCGGTCTGGGAACTGACTCCCCGTGGAGTCTATCTCGATCTTACGGGAACCGAGCGCCTTTACGGTCATGGGGTCGATGGCGCCGCCCATGTCTGTCGGTTGGCCCGGGAAGCCGGTGGGGTTCGATGTGCCGGTTCCGGTCCCACCAGACTCGCTGCCGGACTGGCGTCCCTGGTCGCAGCCCGAACAGGTGGTGGTGTTTTTGCGGTCGTTCCAGCCCAGGTGTCCGTTTTTCTCCAGTCATTTCCCGTGAACTATCTGCCAGGACAAAGATCGGTCGTCAATCGGCTCCGGCAGCTTGGGGTGCGGACATTCGGCGATCTCCAGGTTGTTCCACGGACCCTGTTGAGATCGGTGTTTGGTGACTACGGACTTTTGCTTGCCGATGAGGCCTGGGGAAGGTCGACTGGATTTCCTCTCCTCGACCGGCACTCCCCGGAAGGTGGTTCGATCGACCTTGAGCTTGTGGTCGGAGTTCGCCTGGGCCGGCCGGTTTCCTCCCGGCGGCTGAGGTCGGCCCTTTGCCGGGGGCTTGCGGTGCGCGCCCTGACCCATTGTCCCGGTGGGCCTTCCAGCAGAGGCCGATGGCGGTTGACCGTCCGGTGGTCTGAAGGGCATCACGATTCATCTTCGGTGCGGGGTCCCGAATCCGCGGGGTGGAAATCCTGGCTCGGTCTTGTGGAAATGCTGTGGAGACGGCTGCCATACCGGCGGCAGGGGCTTCTTGGGGTGGAATTGAGTGCGGAAACAATCACAACCCGGCCTTCACTGCAGGGAAGCCTCTTCCCGGAAGAGGTATCGGATCGGCGCCTGGCCGAGGTCCTGGGCCGGGTCCGGAGAAAGACCAATACCCGACTGGGTCCGGCGTGCGAAGATCTACTCGATTCCCGGGGCGCTGCCTGGTATGGCCCGGGTGCCGGCATGTCGAAGCCGGGGCAGGGGTTTGGTTGACGATGGAGGTTCGGCACGGTAGCATACCCATCAATCGTGTATTACCGTTCCGGCAGGCACAGATCGAGGGGAAAATGAGCAAGAGGGAAAGAACCGGCGATTTGGAGGAGATCTTTGAGATCCTGGTGACCTCCTATGCCCAGAAGGGCGGGGTCCTTCCGGGTGAAAATGATATGTGCTGGAGGCCGGCCACCGATGCCTACGAAACCGAAGATCAGTTCATCGTCCAGGTGGATCTGGCCGGTATGGATCCCGCGCAGATCGAAGTCCTTGCCGACAAGGAGAGCCTCGTGGTGAGGGGAATTCGCCAGGAATCCTCGGTGCCGGGTAAAAAACACTTTCATAAGATGGAGATAAACGTGGGGCCGTTTGTCCGCAGGGTGGCCATCACGGTTGACGTCGATCCATCCAGCGCCACGGCCAGGTATCGGAGCGGGTTTCTCCATGTCACCTTTGACAAGGGTTCCGGAAGCAGGGGGGACCGCAGGCATATCTCCATCGACCGCTGACCCGGTCGGGTCAGGTGCACGATAACTTAGGTTTGATTGTCGACAGGAAAGGCGCCGGACGCGCCGTCAATATCTGGAAGGAGCTGGAGCTACATGGCGGACAACGATCAGGATCTCATGGAGCTGGAATATTCGGGGGAAATCCTGTTGCCCGGGGAAATGCCCATCCTGCCCATCAGCGAGGCCGTCATCTTTCCGGCCATGATGGTGCCGTTGGTACTGAGCGATGCCAACCTGGTCAAGCTGGCTGACGACTGTCTGGCCGGAGACAAAATCCTGGGTGCATTCTCCCAGCGCGAACTGGCCGATGACGATCAGGATGATGTGGATGACAAGGATCTCATCTACCGGGTGGGAACGGCGGTCAAGATCCAGAAGATGCTCCGCTTTCCCGACGGGAGCATGAGGCTTCTCGGCCAGGGAATCGCCCGCTGCCGGATCAAGAAGTTCATTGCCTCGGAACCGTATATGCTGGCCAAGGTGGAGTTGATCGAAGAGGACATCCAGGAAGATTCCCGTACCTTGGCCTATATGCGGGGCGTGGCCAATAATTTTCTGAAGATCATCGACGCCAGCGAAACCTTTTCCGAAGAACTCAAGGTCGTGGTGATGAACATCGACGACCCGGGTCGGTTGGCGGACCTGATCGCGACCAACCTGGATGTCGAGGTCGCCGAAAAACAGAAGATGCTGGAGGAGAAGTCCCCGCGCAAACGGCTGCAGATGCTGTCCAAGGTCGTGATGAGGGAACTGGATGTCCTGGAGCTGGGGCAGAAACTCCAGACCCGGGTGCGAAAATCCATCGACAAGGACCAGCGTGAATATTACCTGCGCCAGCAGTTGAAGGCGATCCAGCGTGAGCTGGGGGAGGTCGACGAGGGTTCGGTCGAACTTGACGACCTGCGTGAACGTATCGAAGCGGCGGATTTCCCCGAAAAGGTGCAGGTGGCCGCGGACCGGGAACTGGACCGTCTTGCCAGGATGTCCCCGGGCGCCAGCGAATATACCGTCAGCAAAACGTATCTGGATTGGCTGCTTGATCTGCCTTGGAACGAAAGCAGTGAGGACAAGGTGAACCTGAAGCGGGCCGAGACCATTCTCGAACGCGATCACTATGGCCTGGATGACGTCAAGGAACGGATCATACAGTATCTTGCCGTTCGCAAACTGAAGGACAACCACCGGGGCCCCATCCTTTGCCTGGCCGGGCCTCCCGGGGTCGGCAAGACTTCCCTTGGCCGGAGCATCGCCGAGGCGGTGGGACGGAAATTTTTCCGGTTTTCCCTGGGCGGCATGCGGGACGAGGCGGAAATCCGCGGGCATCGCCGCACATATGTAGGTTCGATGCCTGGCCGGATCATCAATGGCCTCAAGGAGTGTGGCACCAATAATCCGGTGTTCATGCTGGACGAGATCGATAAACTCGGGCAGGACTTCCGCGGAGATCCGGCCAGCGCCCTGCTGGAGGTCCTCGACCCCGAACAGAACTCCGACTTCACCGACCACTACCTCAATCTCCAGTTCGACCTGTCCAAGGTGATGTTCATCACCACGGCCAACATGCTCGACACCATTCCGCGGCCGCTGCTGGACCGGATGGAAATCATTCAGTTGGCGGGTTATACGAACCTGGAGAAACTTCAGATCGCCAAGCGGTACCTCATGCCCAGGCAGATCGAGGCCAATGGGTTGACCGGCAAATTCATCCGTTTCACCGATGCCGGCCTGATGGCCATCGTTGAAGACCACACCCGGGAAGCCGGCGTGCGGAACCTTGAACGTGAGATCGGCTCTGTCTGCCGCAAGGTCGCCACGGACGTGGCCAAGGGGAAAAAGAAACGGCAGGTGGTCGGCTCGAACAACCTCGAGGATTATCTCGGTTCGCCCAGCTATTCGGGTGACCGTCTACGTCCCCACCTGAAGGTGGGCGTCGTGACCGGGCTGGCCTGGACACAGGTCGGTGGAAGGATACTCTACATAGAAGGCCTTTCGCTGCCCGGAGGCCGAGGGCAGTTGCGCCTGACGGGGCAGGTGGGTAGCGTCATGCAGGAGTCCGCCAGCGCGGCCTACAGTTACCTGCGCAACCGGTTCGGTGCCAAGGATGAATACAAGGAATTTTTCTCCAGCCGGGATGTCCACATCCACCTGCCCGCAGGGGCCGTTCCCAAGGACGGACCCAGCGCCGGTATCGCCATGGCGTCAGTGCTCCTGTCGCTGTTGGTTGGCAAGCCTCTGGAACGCCGGACCGCCATGACGGGGGAGATGACCCTGACCGGAAAGGTGCTGCCCATCGGTGGATTGCTGGAAAAGGTTTTGGCTGCCCATCGGGTGGGGATTCGCAGGATCATCATCCCACAGGACAACGAGTCCGACCTGGAAGTCATTCCCGAAGAGGTCAGGGAAGCGATCGAATTCGTTCCCGTCTCAAAAGTTGACGAGGTGTTTGACACTATTTTCCCTGATATCCTGGATTGATTCCCGGATTCAGCCCTGTGAGGCTTTCGTTGGCGGAACACAAGATCATCAGCACTTTGATGCGCCCCTTCTTCAACAAGGGGAAGGCGGCGTCATTCACCCTTCCCGGGGCGTTGACGGATGCCTCGCGGATCCTGTGCATCGACTGCGGGGACCTGAGCGATTTTCTCTTTCATATCCCTCTGCTGACGGCCATCCGTCATCACTATCCCGGCTCGAAGATGGACTTCCTGGTTCCTGAAAAACACGCTCCCCTTGTTGTTCCCAGCGGGTTGGCCCGCCAGTGCATGACCTATAAGGATGGGCAACTCAATCCCTGGAGGCCGGCATTCGGCAACCTGTTGCGCAAGTTGGGAAAAGGAAATTATGACATGGCGGTGGTCATGTCCTATTCCCCTCAGCCCAGGCTCGAACTGGCGGCCCTGGCAAGTGGCGCGTCCCTGAGGTTCGGTCCTTCGCACAAGGATTCGTGGCCCGGCGTGAATTTCGAGATGCGCCTTCGCGAAGACGACGACGGTTACCGGGGTGACCGGTTGAAGTATACGGCCCCTTTCCTGGGTTTCGAATCGGATGAATTGAACCCCCGCTGGCCCCTGCCCCTGGAGAAGCTCAGGCAGATGGCCCAGCAGGTCCATTTCCACAAACCCAATCCTGACCAGATGCTGATCGGTGTCGATCCCGGGATAGGAAAAACCGGCCATGGTTTTGCCATGGAAAACGTCCAGTTCCTGGTCAGGCAGTTGTCCAGCCAGCTGGTGTGCAAAGTCCTTCCGCTTGGTGATCCTTCGGACAATGATCGTCTGCGAAAATTAGAAGCCAGCCTTTCCGAGGTTCCGGTGGGCCTGCAACGTGACACGCTTCTGGAAATGATCCTTTTGTTGGCCCAATGCGATCTCTTCGTATCAGGGAATACGGACTTTTTTCACTTTGCAGTGGCGCAGGGCATCCCCGCGATCGGTCTTTTCTCCAAGGGGGACGGTCCCCAGTGGATGCCGCGTGGCCGGCCGCGTGCCCGGGTCATTCAAGTGACTAAAGGGGAGAAGGTCGACATCGAAACCCTCATGGAAGCCGTCGAGGGAGTAACCCAGGGGCGGACCAGTACGGCCTCGACCGTGATTACCACTCCTTTGCCTCAGGTCGGCCGGGATACGGCAGCCGCCGGCAACCCGCCCGACCATGAATAATACTGCGGGAAACCGTTCGCGTTCGCGTTTGCTGGTCCTGGCTCCCAACTGGCTGGGCGACGTAGTCATGCAAACCCCCCTGCTAACCCTGCTTGATGAACACCGGGATCGTGTCTCCGCGGCCACGGGCCGACCGGTCAGTATTCATCTCGGGGTACGCCGAGCCTGGTCGGACCTGTTTCGCGATGATCCCCGTGTCGATGAATTGCTCATCCTGGAGCGTGACCGCCGGCATAGGGGATTGAGGGGCACCTTCCGTGTCGCGGACCTGCTGAGACAGGGCGGCTACGACGCGATCCTGCTGGGGCCACCCTCTCTGCGGACAGGCCTGGCCGCCTGGATGGCCCGTATCCCCTGCCGGGTGGGTTACCGCTCCGACGGCCGCTCTCCCTTTCTGACCAAAGGCCTTTCTCCTCAGCCCCGGGGCAGTCTCCACTATTCCCGGGAGATGATCGCCCTGGGCCACGCCTGGTTGAATTCCCTTGGGGTGGAATTGATCGGACACCACGAAAAAGGGTTCACCACGGCTTTGCCGGGATGCGATTCCCTGCCTCCGGCTGACCTGGGTTCCGGCCTTCCGGTCTGGTCCGTGGCACCCGGAACCACTTACGGTGAGGCTAAGACCTGGCCTGTTGCCCGCATGGGGGATTTTCTCGAGCTCGCCATTGGCAAAGCAGGGGTCCGGATCGTCCTGCTTGGGGATGAGGCCGCGCGGGGATTCACTCATCGGTTGCGTGAGAGGTTCAGTGATTACTGGAGCGAGGATCCTCTTGGTGGTGCGTCCATAACGGACCTGACCGGACGGACGGATCTGCTCGCGGCCGCGGGAGTTCTCAAATCCTCCAGTGCGTTCATCGGTAATGACAGCGGCCTCATGCACCTTGCCGCTGCCTTGGACATACCGACGATTGGGGTGTTCGGATCCTCGAACCCTGATTGGACCTCGCCTCTGGGGCGCCATGCCAGGGCAGTTGTCCCCGATGGGTTTTCCTGTCGGCCCTGTTATCTCAAAACCTGCAACCAGGCTGAATTCTGCCTGGACACCGTGACCGGGGAGACGGTTCTGGCTGCAGTGCTGGAACTGGTAGAGGGTTCCCGGACCCTGCGGGAGGAATCCTGATGGCTGTCTGGAAAAGCTGCCCACCGTCCGCTCTCGAACACAAAGGAGGCGCCCTGTTCCTGGACCGTGACGGTGTTGTGGTGGTCGACCGGGGTTACCTGAGTGATCCGGATCAGGTCGAACTTCTTCCCGGTGTCGCCGATACAATGATCGCCGCGACCGCCGCCGGGTATCTTCTCATCGGGGTATCCAATCAATCGGGCCTCGGACGTGGGCTGTTCACCCCCGAGGACCTTGAGCGGGTCATGGTCAGGATCGATCTGCTCCTCGAAAAGGCGGGGACGGGTTTCGATGGTTTCTATTACTGTCCCCACGCTCCCGGGGATGGGTGTGAATGCCGTAAGCCTGCTGCGGGATTGTTCGAGGAAGCAGCGAAATCCTGTCGCTGGGAACCGGAAGGAAGTTGGGTTGTGGGGGACAAATCCAGCGATGTGGCTTTTGGACGCAATCGTGGCCTGGGGTCCGTCCTGGTGCGGACGGGGTACGGCGCCGATCAGGAGGGTGAGGTCAAACGACAGTGGGTTGATGATCCCCGGGTTCTGTTCGCTGACGACCTGGCCGCCGCTTTTGCCGCCATTCGGGCTGCCAACCTGGAGGACCTGGAAACGTGAGCTGGTCACTTGGAGGCAGGCCCATCCGCTCGGTACTCCTTACCAGGTTGCGGTATCTCGGTGACATCGTGATGTCCACCGTGCTGGTCGAGGTCCTGCGCCGGGGCGATCCCGATCTGCGGATCGGGTATTTGTGTGAGGATGGTTTTGCTTCGGTTTTGAACGGCCATCAGGGGATCAATCGCCTTCACCGCTTGAGAACATCACGCCTGGGCAGGGATGCCAGGGCCCGGGTGCAGGGAATGCCGAGTGCAGCGGAATCCCGTTCGGCCCTGGGGACAATTCTCGATCTGAGGGGCGAGTCGTACGATCTGGCCGTCGACCTGTTTTTCAACCCCCGTAGTGCCTGGCTGCTGAAGTTGGCCGGAATACCCCTGCGCATCGGGGGGACCAAAAAAAGCCGTGGCGCGCTTTATACTCATCGGGTACTTCGGGAAGAGGTCGCCGCTGGAAAGGCCGATTTCAATCGGGTTGCCCCGGGTGGATTGGGCGAGCATCTCTGCCGCCTGGCCCCTCTGACCCACGTGGAATCGGGGCAGGCCTTTATCGATTGGTTGCCGGATCATTTCGGGCCGGGGGAACTGAAACCGGTCCTGGCCCCGTTGGACGAATGGCCCCTGGCCAGGGAAGGGTTGGCAAGTGTGGGGATCAAGCGGGGCTCCGACTACCTGTTGCTGGCACCCTGCGCCACCTGGCCCAGCAAGGAATGGCCGACCGCCAGGTGGGGTGAACTGGTGTCCCTTTTGCTGGATCGGACCAACCTGCCCCTGGCGGTCCTGACGGCACCGGGCAGGGCAAGCGACTGGACCGATCTCGCGGACCGCATACCACGGATCAGGGGTGGAGTGATGCCCGCTTTGCCTCTTCCTGAGGCCTTGGCGGTAACGAGTTCTTCCCGCGCTCTGGTTACCGTTGACGGGGGCATCATGCATGCCGCTGTCGGTTTCGGCGTTCCCACCCTGGCCCTGTTCGGACCCACCGATCCGAACATCTGGTTCCCCTATACCGGTTCCGGCCCGTTCAGGGTTCTGGCCCGGGCACCCCATTGCCATCCCTGCGATCTTCATGAGTGCCGGGAATTCATATGTTTGCCTGAGCTCGAACCGTCCGGTGTCCTGGATGCCCTGGATTCCCTGATGACTGAAAACGATCAGCCGGAACAGGGGAAACCGTGAAACGGAAACCCCACTTTTCCAGAATCCTCCTCATCCGGCGCAAGGCCCTGGGTGATGCCCTGGTGACCATGCGGGCGGTGCTGGAAGTTGTCCGCGCCTGGCCGGATGCCTCCATCGACCTGGTCATCGACCGGCCCTTTTCAAATCTGCTGGATGGGTTGACCCGCCGCGCCGACGGGACCGGAGAGTTGCGGGTTCTGGCCTGGCCGCCATCGGCGGGGAAATCCTGGTTGGGTGTATTGCGCAGCGGAGGGTACGATCTCGTTGTCGATTGGCTCGGCAGCCCCCGGACCGCGCTGTGGACAATGTTGACTGGCGCCCCTGTCAGGGTGGGATACGATCTGCCCCGGAGGCGCTGGGCCTACAATATCAAGGTACCCCGCAACCGGGTTTCCGGGCGGGATCTGCGTGGATTTGCCGGAGAAGCGTTCCTGGATCCACTGCGCTGCCTGGGAGTAGATCCCGCCCCCTGGCGCGACGGATTCGCGGCCGCGTCAGTTCCGGATAAAGGACCGGCGGAATTCAGCGAAAACTATCGGACATGGTTGGACAGTTGGACTCGTGGCTCCGGGCAACGCGTTGTGATGATGATGAGCGCCACCTGGAGTGCCAAGGGGTGGCCGGCCGGCCATGCGGCGGAACTTTTTCTTGAGCTGCGCCGCAAGGGTTTCAACCCCGTTCTGGTGACCGGCCCGGGGGACGAGAAACTGGAATCCGAGTTGAGGGGACTGTTGTCCGGGGATTCATTTGCCCCTCCCACGAACCTTCTGGAACTGGCTCATCTGTTGGGCCTGGCCCGGATTTTCGTCGGCACCGACTGTGGTCCCCGCCATTTGGCGGCCAGCCTGGGTATTCCCACAGTCACCTTGTTCGGGCCCACCGATCCGGTTGGTTGGAACCCGGCGGCCCCAAATCATGTTTCAGTGAGGACTGACGCGGAATGTTCTCCATGCGACCTCGCTGACTGTCCTGTTCCGGGTCATCCCTGTATGGAGGATCTCACTTCCGGTATGGTCATGGAGGCTGTGGAGCGGGTTCTGGGCGACGATCATTTTTGAAAGGTTTTTTTGTGCGGTATCCCGATAATACATCCCGACCCTTGATCAATTCCCCGTCCCGGTTTCTGCCACTGACCGTGATTCTGGTTCTGTCCACCCTCGTCTTGCTGCCCGGTCCGGCATCGTGCCAGGAAAATCCGTCATTTGAGGCTGCTCCGTCCGTCTATGGGCCCGGCGAACGCATGGTGTTTTCCATCGGGTACGGCCCCATCACCGCCGGAGAGGGAATTCTCGAAGTTGTTGGCCTGACCGAATACAAGGGTCACACGTGCTATCACATCCAGAGCAAGGCCAACAGCAACCGCTTCTTTTCCTCCATCTACAAGGTGAGGGACAAGGTCACGAGTTACATTGATGTCGAGACCCTCTACAGCCGGTATTTCAACAAGAGGCTTCGCGAAGGGGATTACAAGAAGAGCGTCGAAATCGATTTTGACCATCTCGCAGAGGAAGCTCGCTACTCCAACGGGGAGACATATCCGATTGCCCTTGGCGTACAGGATGTCCTGTCCGCATTTTACTACGTACGCAATCTCGACCTGGAGGTGGGCAAGGTCTACAAGGTACCCGCTCACAGTTCCCGTAAGACCTACGATCTGGATGTCATCATCCACGGCAAGGAAAGGGTCGAAGTCGCCGCCGGAACGTGGGATTGTTTCGTGGTCGAACCGGTCATCCAGGGCGATGGCCTTTTCAAGCATGAAGGCAAGCTGACCCTTTACATCAGCGATGATTCCCAGCGGATTCCCGTCCTGATCAAGACCAAGGTCCCGGTCGGATCCATCAATGTTGAACTGACGGAATACCGGCCGGGTACTCCCCTGGTCACGGTCATTGAAAAAACTCCATGAATGGTGAAGGTTGCAGCGCATGAACAATACCAGCCGAACCGGTTCCCTGGTTCCGCCGCCCGGTTGGGCCTCGGACGACAGCGCCGGAAAGGTTGAACTTTCGGTCGGCTTTTTGTTCATGGCCACCCTGCTGGGCGCGGTGTTACGGCTGTATTCACTAACCGGACAATCCCTCTGGGTCGATGAACTGCTAACCTGGCAGATGATCCGCCCCGGTGTTCCCGCCGGTTTCATCGAACAGATGCTTGATTCCATCCAGGGACCCCTCTACATGGCCGTGATCTGGCCGCTGGTGCGCCTGCAGGATTCAGCTCTCATGTTGCGGCTGCCCGCGGCGATTGCGGGGATTGCCACGATACCGCTGTTCGGGTTGGTGGTTTCGCGTCTTCTGGGCGGGAGAGCGGCGCGGCTGGCGGTGCTGTTGCTGGCCCTTAATCCTTTCCACGTGTGGTACAGCCAGGAGAGCCGCGGCTATTCGTTTCTGATGATGTTTTCCGTTCTCATGGCCCTGGCCATCCTGGCTTTGGGACGTAGGAAATCAGGTTACGGGTTGGCCATGTTGTTCGCTCTGGCTTCCGCCGGCGCGGTGTGGAGCAACCTGGGGGGGATTTTCCTGTGGCTCGGCATGGGCCTGGGAGTGCTTCTTTTTCACTTTCCCGCCAACAGGCGCCAGTGGCTGTTGTGGGTGTTGGCCTTTGGCGCGGGATTGTTGCTGGTATCACCCTGGCTGCTCAAGGCGTCCGGGATATGGGCCGTGGACCGCGTCCTTCCGGGCAGCGGCATGGGGGAGTCGTTGCGGGGAGAAACCACGTTTTCTCCACTGGCCTGGCCATACACCCTCCAGACATTTTTCTACGGATACAGCCTTGGTCCGTCGTTGCGGGAACTCCATCAGCCTGACCGGATGGCTGTCCTGCGGACGGCCTTGCCCGTCCTGTTGCTGGGCGCGGTGCCGGTGGGATTGGGGCTGGTGGCCGGACTGTTCCGCATCGATCGGAAACGAGGCCTTCTGATCGTGTGGATCATAGTCCCGATGCTGATTCTGACTTTATTGGCCCTGCGCAACGTAAAGCCATGGAATCCACGGTACCTGGCCATGGTTTTTCCCTGGGTCCTGGCCCTCACTGCCTACGGTCTGGCCAGCCTGCCCCGACGGGCGGGTCTGGCTGCGACATTGTTGCTGACCTGTTTGACGCTGTGGTCCCTGGGCGGTTATTATTGGAATGCGCGGTACTTCAAGGCCGATGTCAGGGCTGCCGCCGCCCAACTGGAAACAGCCAATTCCGAGGGGGATGCGATCCTCGTTCCCGTGGTTACTTCCGTGTTCAAGTACTATTACAGGGGAACAGGGGAATTGATTGACACATACGGACTTCCGGTTCTTGGCAGTGCCCGTGACGCAGAGGAGTTCTGCGATCGTGTGCTGGCCGGCAGGACGGTATGCTGGCTGGTCCTGGCCCGGGAGTGGTACTTCGATCCCGGTGGGCATTTGCCCAGGGCCATGTCCCGGAGGGGGCATCTGCGTCTGGAAACCACAGCGGCCGGAGTCAGGGTCTATGGCTGGGAAAAGCAGACAACAAGCGATACCGAACCATGAAAACTGAAAATTTCTACGGCAGCGAACAGGGGTTCGACGATTTCGTCCACGCAGCCATGGGTGGTTATGAAGACGGACGCTCCTTGTTTTATCGTATTCTGAAACGTTTGTTCGACGTGGCTGCCTCCCTTTTCGGACTGTTGCTGATCCTGCCTTTGCTCCCCTTCATCATCATGCTCATAAAACTGGAAACACCGGGCCCAATATTTTTCAAACAACTTCGCGTGGGGTACCGCGGCCGCCTGTTCCGTTGTTATAAATTCCGCTCCATGGCCATAGACGCCGAGGATCAGAAGGAACACATGCAGCATTTGAATGAAGCCACTGGAGCGGCGTTCAAGATCAAGGACGACCCGCGGATCACAGGAGTGGGCAGGTTTCTCAGGCGCAGCAGCCTCGATGAATTCCCCCAGTTGTTCAACGTGTTCATCGGCGACATGGGTATCGTGGGGCCCCGCCCTCAGATTCCCCCGGAAGTCAGCGACTACACTTCCGAACATGCTCTCCGGTTACTGGTCAAACCGGGGCTGACCTGCCTTTGGCAGGTTTCCGGCCGCAGCCATCTTGATTTCCTGGAGTGGATGGAACTGGACCAGGAGTATGTGCGGCAAGCGGGTGTCCGGATGGACTTTCATATCCTCACGCGCACCCTTCCTGCAGTAATCGAACGGAAGGGTGCCTATTGAGTGTGTTGGGAATCGGCACCGATATTGTCTCGGTGGCACGCATCACCCGAATGCTCGACCGCCACGGTGAGCGTTTTCTGGCCCGCTGTTTCCGGCCCGGTGAAATCATTTTGTCCGCTCCGGCCTCCGTTGCCGGGCGTTGGGCGGCCAAGGAAGCCTTCCTGAAAGCGCTCGGCGCCGACGTACGCGGAATCCCATATCGGAGCATTGAAGTGGTCAAATCGACCCATGGTCCGGTGAAACTGGTTCTTCATGGTCGGGCGAGCGATGCACTGGCCGCCGTTGGTGCCGATGGGATCCATCTGACCATCAGCCATGAACGGGAATTCGCCGTTGCCACGGTGATTATCGAGGGCTGAAACAGCCTGCCGGATCCCCACGTAAATCCCCAAAGGTCTTGGCTGCCGGGATGGTGTGTGCTAGATTCTGCGTTCGGCGCACGGGCCTTCAGGCCCGGATGAATAGTTATATGCCGAAGAACCCCGGGCCCGAGGTGACCCTGCGGATCATGGAACTTGATTACCTCCTTATCGACGTTTTTACGGACCGCCCCTTCGGCGGTAGCCGTCTTTACCTGTTTCCCGACGGGACGGGCGTTCCGACTGATCTGATGCAGAAACTGGCCATGGAACTTGGTTCGGGGGAGACCGCTTTCATCGTACCGTCGTCCGTGAGCGGTTCCGGACGGTCGGGACTGAGGGTCTTCACCCCGGCTGCGGAAATTCCCTTTGGCGGACATTCGGTGATAGGAGCAACCTTCGCCCTGGACCACATGGACCGCCGCGTGGTCGGAGACGATCCTGAATCTTTCACCTGGGAACTGGAAACCGGTCAATACCAGGTCGTGACCAGCTTCGAGAACGGGAACCTGATCTACAGCCTCCGGCAGGACGCCCCCGTTTTCATGGGGCAGTATTTCCACCGGGGAAAAGTTGCCCGGACACTGGGCGTGTCCGAAGATGATATCGCGATCACGGGCCTTCCGTGCGAAGTCATCTCCACCGGTCTGCCCATCCACATCGTTCCTTTGGCTTCACTGGAGGCCATGCAGCGAATCATCCTTCGTTACCGGGATGCGGAATCCATCGCCAGAGATCTGGGCTTCGGAGACCTTTTCGTGTTCACGTGCGAAACGGTGCACCCCGAAGCGACAGTCCACTGCCGCATGTTCGCCCCCTATTTCGGTATCCCGGAGGACGCGGCCAGCGGGGCAGCCACCGGGGCCCTCGTGGCCTATCTGGTCAAGCACCGGTTGGTCAAATACAGTTCCAGGGTTCGGATCATCTGCGAGCAGGGGCTCGAGATGGGCCGACCCAGCCGTCTCATTGCCGAAGCCGGGATTTCCGGCGGACAGGCCACCGCCATCCAGGTCGGCGGCCAGTGCGTTCTGGTCGGATCCGGCAGCATCAACATTCCCTGAGCCCGCATTGATTTTCTGGGGGCCGAGTCGAAAGAGAGTATGGGCACATGAATGTCCCAGCCGGTCTGTCCACCGAAATGTGCGATATGGTCATTCAGACTTTGCAGCAGGTCGTTAAACGCGAACTGCCCGACGACAAGGTCATGGAACTCGATGCCCGGGACCATTTCCCCGAAGACATCATCGGCAAGCTCCTGTCCCCGGACGTCGGTCTGCATCTGATCTTCCTGCCCGAGGAATTCGGTGGTCTCGGGGGAGGGGCGCGGGACATCTGCCGGGTCAGCGAGGAAATGGCCTCCAGCGACTTGGGTGTGGCAACGGCATTCCTGGCGATCTGTCTGGGCACCGATCCGATCCTGGTGGGCGGGACCCAGGAGCAGAAAATCAAATGGCTCACGAAAATCGCGACCGAGGGTCTGATCGTGGCCTATGGCGTGACCGAGCCGGAAGCCGGCAGCAACGTCGCGGCGATCAAGACTTCCGCCGACCGCATTCTCGATGCGGACGGAAACATCACCGGCTACCGTTTGAACGGAACCAAGCAGTTCATCACCAACGGTGGTGTGGCCCAGGTTTACACCATCCTGGCCAGGACTCCCGATGGGCTCAGCTTTTTTGTTCTGGAAAGGGACACACCGGGTCTTTCCGTCGGGAAACATGAAGACAAACACGGTATCAGGGCATCCAACACCACCGGTGTGCTGCTGGAAGACGTGGACCTGCCCGCGGAGAACCTCATCGGCCTGGTGGAAGGCCAGGGCCTCAAGCAAGCCAACGAGGTGTTCGGTTACACCCGGTTGATGGTGGGTGCCTTTGGACTCGGTGGAGGCCGAGGCCCCCTTACCCGCGCCCTGGCCTACGCCAAGACCCGGGAACAGTTCGGTGCCCCGCTTGTGGAAAAGCAGGGCTATCTGATGAAGCTGATCGTGGATAACTGGATAGACCTGGCCGCCGGACGGGCCCACATGGACAAGGTGGCCCTGCAACTCGACGAGGGCGGCAAGGACATGGGCACCGAGGGTTCCATCTCGAAACTATGGGGAACCGAAGCCGGCAACCGGGCGGCGGACGCGTCCATCCAGGCGCTGGGCGGTTATGGATACGCGCGTGAATACGTCGTCGAAAAGATGCGCCGGGATGTCCGTATCACCTCCATCTACGAAGGCACAAGCGAGATCCAGCAGAGCATCATTTCCATGTATCGGTGGAAGGAGACTGTCCGGTCCAAGGGCGGTTTCTATGAAAACCTGGCCGGCCTGATGGATCAGCTGCATGAAAGTGATTCCGAAGTGGGGGCGGCCATGGTCGCCGCCGCGTTCCGCGGTCTCAACGAGGTTGTCCAGCATATGCACAAGGCCAGGTTGACCAGGAACCAGATCGTGATGTTCACCTTCGCAGATATGATGACCATCTGCGAAGTGGCCGCTGCCCTCTCTGAAAAGGCCGGCAATCTGCGGGAGCAGGGGGACGCGACCGCGGAAGTTTTCGCTGCCATGGCCAGGGCCTTCGCCCGCAAGGCAGTGAGAACCGTTTCCGTGGGCGCGGAATTGTGCGCCGGCGGTTGGTCGGCGGAAGGGGACCAGGAGGACCTTGCCGCGGCGGCAGACATGCTGGCCGGGGTAAAGGCGCGGTTCCCCCTGGCGATGACCGCCGGTTATTGGCGAGACATGGAAGCAGTGGGCGAATACCTCAAAACGTTGGCTTGATACGGGACGTTGGCTTGATGCTGGACGTTTGCTGATACTTGACTTTGACTTGATACTTGGGAACCTGCCATGAACCTGGACCAGGAAATTGAAATTTTCAGCGGCCGGCTGGCACAGGATCCGTACTCACGGGTCTTTGCCCCGTTGGCCGATCTTTTACGATTGGCCGGTCGTTTCGACGATGCGCTGGAGTTGCTGGATGACGGCCTGGGGCGTCACCCGGAGTATCTCTCCGCCCTGGTGATCAAGGGGCGGACCCTGTTGGACTCCGGGCGGGTGGATCAGGCGCGTCAGGTTCTGGCCCGCGTACTGGAACAGGATCCTGAAAATTTCATCGTACTACGCCTGGTCACCGAGGATGCCCGGAGCCGCCGGGCCTGGGAAGAATCGATTCCCCTTCTGGAAAAACTCGTGGTTCTGGACCCGGATGACGAGAGGTGGCCCGGGGCCCTGAGTGAAGCCCGGCAGTTTGCCGCGCGGGATCAATCGGCCGGCCCGGTGGACTCTTCCTTCGCCACGATGACCCTGGTGGATATCTATCTGGCCCAGGGCTACCGGACCAAGGCCCTGGCTGCCCTCAACCAGATGATGGTCCGGGAGCCGGAACGCACTGACATCCTGCAGAGGATCGCGGAGATCCAGGCCGTGGGCCCTTCCAACCCCGATGATCCCGGTGGTAATGCCTCGCCGCCCCAGACTCCCATCGAAACACCGGCCGGCCTTGGTGGAGGGCAG
>Ga0164313_10001891_pt1 | contig 18757 bp, 17 predicted proteins | sample GuaBasSedimGuay4_FD_113735 | JGI IMG/M metagenome (GOLD analysis project Ga0164313, IMG submission 113735) | Subseafloor sediment microbial communities from Guaymas Basin, Gulf of California, Mexico - Guay4, Core 4569-4, 0-3 cm | ecosystem: Environmental > Aquatic > Marine > Hydrothermal vents... | reverse complement strand
GCTTTAACAAGAGATGAAATGAGACTTATGGAAGCATTTGATACTGATTTAAATCCACACCTTATTGATACGAAAAACTATATGCTTTTTAGTTACTATATGGGTGGGATGAACTTTGTTGATATGATGAAATTGAAATGGGAAAATGTTCAAGGAGATAGAATTTTATATATCCGCTCTAAAACTAAAGGTAGGTTTTCTGTAAAAATGTTAGAGCCTGTAAAGAAAGTTATAGCCTATTACAAAACACAAAATAGACCAACGAGTTATGTCTTTCCAATCCTACTAAAGGAGAACTTAACACCTATGCAGATAGAGTACAGAAAGCACAAAACCTTGACTAAATTTAATAAGCAACTTAAAGAGATAGCCAAGATTTCAGGTGTAGAACAAAATGTTACCTCATATGTAATTAGACATAGTTTTGCTACCAATTTAAAGTTTGCAGGAATATCTACAGACATAATTGGTGAGTCTATGGGACATCATGATGTTAGTGTAACTCAAGCTTATTTAAAAGAGTTTGAAAGTGATATTATTGATGATGCAATGAAGAAACTACTCGAAGAACCCAAACTGAAATACGCTTCTTAAATTTCCAAAAAGACCCTCATTATTTGAGGGTCTTTTTCATTATAAACGGAATCTATTCAGATTCTAATTAAAAATAATTCAATTTAATATTAACCTTAAAAAACATAAGATTATGCAATTAAGACCCTCACAAAGAAAACAAGCAAAAATTAAAATGGCTCTACAAGGAAGTAGTGGCTGTGGAAAGAGTCTAAGCTCGCTTTTACTTGCCAAAGGACTAACTAATGACAATCTAGCTAAAGTAGCTGTAATTGATACAGAAAATGGCTCAGCAGACCTTTATGCTCATTTAGGTGATTATAATGTATTGGCTTTACAACCACCTTATACACCAGAGAAATACATAGAGGCTATTGAGGTTTGTGAAAACGCAGGAATGGAAGTGATTATACTAGATTCTATCTCTCAAGTATGGGATGAATTGTTAGATTTTCATTCAAAACTACCTGGCAATTCTTTTGCTAACTGGAGCAAAGTAACCCCTAGACAAAAAGCATTTATCAATAAGATTCTGCAAGCTGATGCTCATATTATAGCAACAATGAGAACTAAACAGGATTATGTACTACAACAGAAAGACGGAAAGTATGTACCTGAAAAAGTAGGATTAAAAGCTGTGCAAAGAGATGATGTTTCTTATGAGTTTACCATTGTATTTGATATTGACATCAAACACTTTGCTTTAGCGAGTAAGGATAGAACTAACTTGTTTTCAGGTAGACCAGAGTTTATGATAAATACATCTACTGGAAAACGTATTTTAGATTGGTGTTCATCACCTATAAAAGAACAAGATGTAAAACAGAGAATAGAAAACTGCTTATCCGTTAGCAAGTTAATGGAACTGTATAAAGAGCATCCAAGTTTTCAGTTACCATTAAAAGCTTTGTATCAAACTAAAAAAGACCAGTTAGAACAATTAGTTAAACCAGAAAATTTTTCACAAAATGGAAATCATACCAGTAGTAGAGTATAACAAGCAAAGTAATGGGGTATTTAATTTGCCTGAAGGTCAGTCACAAATTGTACCTCATTTAGAAATACCTTCAGAAAATAAAGTATATAAACAGAATCCTTTTATAGAGGCTAACACAAAAGATGTTAGCCTTTCCACTTTAAAAAATGACTGTATTATACCTGTTTTTAGCAAGGATAACGAAAAGACTTTAGCGCATCAGGAATTTATAGAGATAGCACAAAATTGTGTAAGCAAGGTGTTCTCACATCACACTATAGAAGTTCCAGAGGTTAGAGTATCTCATCAAATTAAAGGTAGAACTGCTGATGCTATTTATAAGCCAGTAAAAGAACTTTTAGACCACGAGAAAACACAGTACTTTGAGAGGATGGCTTTTATTATTAGAATACCTTCAATAACTGAAAACATCAATGGTAATGATGTTGCTTTAACAGTTGGAGGGGTAAGAGCCTACAATCAGGAAAACTTGTATAACAGAAAAACTTATGAGAAGTTTAAATTCTTTATAGGTTTTCAAAATATGGTTTGCTGTAACTTATGTATTTCTACAGATGGTTATCAAGATGAAATGAGGGTTGGTAATTATACTGAATTACAGACTAAGATTTTAGACTTAATTCATAACTATAATGCTCAATCTCATTTACAACAGATGAAGCAGTTATCAGAGCAGAATTTAACTGAACAACAGTTTGCTCAGCTTATAGGTAGAGCAAGATTATATCATTACTTGCCAAAGGAGGAAAAATCTCAAATACCAGAATTGTTACTCAATGATGGGCAAATATCTACAGTTGCTAAAGACTATTATTTAGACGATAGCTTTTGTAGAAATGATAATGGGGACATTAACCTTTGGAGTGTTTATAATCTCTTTACAGGGGCTAATAAGAGCTCTTACATAGACTCTTTTCTGTCAAGAAATGTCAATGCTTTTGATTTCTCAAAAGGGTTGGCTAATGCTATCAATGGTGATTCTAACTGCCATTGGTTTTTGGATTGAGTGATGCCCAATCTCTTTAATTAGAGGTTGGGATATTTATTTATCTATCCTTGATTTAAAATTATAAAATTAGTTTAGTTTGAGCCTTGTTAATAATTAAATAAAGAATAAAAATAGTACTAATAGATTTTTCTAGTCAATTAGATTAATTTTGAAAGATTGCAATAAATTATGATAAAAATTAAAAGTAAAAAAGTTGAATCTATAATTTCTGAAATTATAGACCAATATACTTATGCAGATACATCAGATAGACCATGGATTATTGGTTTTAGTGGAGGGAAAGATTCTACGGTTTTATTAACTTTAGTTTGGATTGCCCTACAAAGAATAAAGCAGGATTTACCTTATCCTTTTCAATTAAGAAGACCTGTTTACGTGGTATGTAATGACACTATGGTTGAAAATCCTATTATATCTAGTTATATTGATGATGTTCTAGCTAAAATAGAGGAAGCCGCAAGAGACCAAGGAATTCCAATTATTGTAAAAAAGACTGTTCCAAAGTTAGAGGAATCTTTTTGGATAAATGTTATTGGAAAAGGATATCCAGTTCCAAATAACACCTTTAGATGGTGTACAGATAAGTTGAAAATTAGACCTACTTCTAACTTTCTTTTAGAGCAGATAGATGAAAAGGGTGAGGCAATTGTTTTGTTAGGCACAAGGTATGAAGAGAGTGCTACCCGTGAAAGGTCAATGAGAAAACACGAAGTAAAAGGCAAAAGACTTTCTAAACATAGTTCTACTGCTAACACTTATGTGTATGCTCCTATAAAAGAGTTGATACTTGAAGAGATTTGGTATATCATCAATACAATGCCATCTCCTTGGGGATTTGACAATTCTATACTGTTTCAGATATACTCAGATGCTAGTGCTGATGATTATGAATGCCCTACAGTTGTAACAAACAAAACTCATTCATCTTGTGGGCAAAGTAGATTTGGTTGTTGGACTTGTACTGTTGTTAAAAAAGACAAATCAATGACAGCTTTGATTGAAAATGGTCAAAACTGGATGCATCCACTTCTAGAGTTTAGAAACAACCTAGTAGAAGATAGAAATATAAGTGAGAACAGGTCAGAAACTAGAAGAAATGGCTCGCCAGCTGTTGATGAAAGTGGGCACAATCAAGGAAATTACACTGCTGAATATAGAAATAAATTATTAAAAAATCTCTTAGAGATACAAAAACAAGTACAACAAGAAAGACCTCACGTTACACTTATAACAAATCAAGAATTGATAGCAATTCAAGTTACTTGGAATAGAGATTTAATTTTTGATTTTAATGTTGGAGATATTTACAGGAAAGTCTATAATAAAGAGATTAGCACTAATAATATTAAATCATTGGATGATACTGAAAGAAGAATTTTGAAAGATGTTTGTAAAGAAGATGTTTCATATTATCATTTAATAGATAATTTAATAACTCTTCAAGAAACGAAAACTCTTCTTATTTCTAAGTATGGATTACATAATGATGTTGAGAACAGGATAGAGTCTTTTGTAAAAGAAATTAAATTATGAAAATAAGTAATATAAAACTAAATAACTTTAGGATTTATAAGGGTCAAAATGAACTGAACCTTAAAGCTAAAGGGGATAAGAATATTAGTGTTATTGCAGGTAAGAATGGATTTGGTAAAACAACTTTTCTTACCTCTTTGATATGGTGTTTTTATGGAAAACTTATGACTCAGGTTGAGGAAAAGTACAAGAAGGATGTTAAAAATGCTGGAGGTTATGATAATTATTTAATGTCTCTAATTAACAAAACTGTTGATTCTGACTCTGAAGATAATACACTATTAGTCCAAGTAGAGCTTGAAGATTTGTTAATTCCATCTATACCTTGTAGAACTGTAACTATTAAGAGAGGATATAACCTCAAAACAAAAGAGGAGTCTTTACAGATTCTTATTGATGGAGATGAAAATGAGTTGACAAAAGATGTAGGTTTTGAAGTGTTTATCAATGACTTTATTTTGCCAAGAGAGATAGCTAAGTTCTTCTTTTTTGATGCAGAAAAAATAGTTTCTTTAGCTGAAGCTAAATCTAAATCCGAATTACGTAGTTTAAGCAAGGCTTATTCTGAAGTTCTAGGTATCAAGAAATATGAAGAACTTAAAAACAATTTAGAGTCACTGTTAACAAAACTTAGAAGAAGAGGTGTTTCAGGAGCTGAAGAGTCAAAATTAAATCAGTTACTAGCTGAAGAAGATAACCTAGAAAAGATTATAAGTCACAATCAAGATAAACAAGATGAAATTGATAAACATCTTGTCATTTTAAAATTAGAAAGTGACTCTCTACAGGAGAAGTTAATTCGTGAAGGTAATTCTATAACTTTAGAGCAATTAAAGGAGTTAAAATTAAGACGAGATACTTTAAAGGCTGAATCTTCTGATATAAAGCAGAGTTTGAAAAAGCTATTAGACCTTGTCCCTCTAGTAATCGCAGGAAAACATTTAGGTAAACTTCATAATCAGCTTTTGCAAGAGAATGATGATTTATTTGGTGCTTTGACAGAAAAACTTTTAAAGAAGGAATTGGATTCTTTTTCTACAAGCATTCTTTCAAATGCTACTTTGTTAAACTTAGAACCTTCCATAAAGGATAAACTTGAAAAAGCAATTAGTGATTCAATAAAGTCAAAATTCCAGAAGAAAGATTCTAATTCTAAAGTTGGGAAGGTTTATCTTGAATTTAACGAAGAATCTTTTAGAGAGTTTGAGGCTATTTATAATAACATAAAGACAACTTTTTTAAGTCAGTTCAATGCTATTGTAAAAGAAGAAAAGATTAATAGAGCCTTACTAAATCGAACCTTATATAAAATTAAGCAAGGGGAAGCAAGGAAAGATAATCATCTGGCAAAGCAATTTAGGGATGAAAAAGCAAATGCAGATTTAAAGATTGAAAACCTTTCAAATGAAAAAAACTCACTATTAGAAGAGTTAGGTGGTTTAAGATTGAAATTGACATCACACAAAAAGGTTAGGTCTGAGTATGAGAAGAACTTTAATTTAATTGAGACAGATAAGAAAAAGTATGATGTAACTCAGCAGCTTTTAATAAAGATTAATGAACTAATTAAAAGGGTTAAAGAGGATAAAAAATATTCTTTGCAGAAATCTATATCTTTAGGTTTGAAAAGACTTATGCATAAAGAAGATTTCATTACTAATGTTAGAGTAAATATTATTGATGATGTTATGGATATAGATTTACTTGACAAAAATGGAGGCATTATAGATAAAGATTCCCTTTCTAAAGGAGAGCAGCAGCTTTATGCTACAGCATTACTGAAGGCTCTTGTGGATGAATCTGGAATTAAATTTCCAGTATTTATTGATAGTCCATTACAGAAGTTTGACAAGTATCACTCAAGGAACATTATTAAAGAGTTTTATCCATCTATTTCTGACCAAGTAGTCTTATTCCCATTATTAGAAAAAGAGTTGTCAGAGGCAGAGTATGAGCTTCTAAAGCCTAACTTAAATAAAGCTTTTTTAATACATAATACTCCAGAAGGCTCTAAAATTGTTTCAACTCGTGTAAGTAACTTATTTAACGAATTTAAAAAAGAAAAAGATGTTTACACATATTAGAACGAGTAAAGAAAACAGAGAGGTAGTTGCAAAACTAACAAGGAGATTAAGTCTCGGAACAGAAAATATCATTTCCAGAATTGCACTTGCACATTCTTTATCTAAAGACAGGAAATTAAAGTTAGAGGGTATTGAGAACTCTGGAGGGAAGGAATATAGTAAAGCAGTTTTATTTGGACATTATCAGGACTATTATTTAGGGATGGTTGCTTTACATTATGGTATTCACATAACTGATAAGGACCTCCCTAGGTATATAAAAATGCATATAGATGATGGTCTTCAATTGTTGAATGAAGAAATAAATCAAAGGTCTAATATTGATGGCTTTGATTTTTTAGTAGAGAAGATTGAAGGTGGACTTTCGAACCTAACTTAGGTGCCAATTACCTTCAAATCCCATGTTTTTTGCTATTTCTATCTGTGGAGAATAATAATTTTCCATTCTATAGACAAACTGCTCCTTAGATAAGTCATTTAGGTTGTCAAAGGAGCAGTTAAATAGAATATAATAATTTTCTAGAGGTTTATGAAAGTTTTCTCCAATAAGGAATTTACAAAAATTATATTGGAGTGAATAAAATTTATCGAAGTAAACTATACTTGGTAAAAAGTTGTTTTTAGAGCTATTAATATTCCTTTCAACTGGATGAAGATTCCATATTAAATCGTGTGCAACAAAGCTCCAAGGAAGAAAATGGTCAATACTCAACTCTTTTAATTCTAATAGGGACTTGTTTTCAAACACATCATTATGGCTTGGCTCTTTGACAATAAAACTTTTCCAATATTTAGTTGAAGTGTAGAGTTTTCTTTTTGATGGTTTTTCTAACTTTTTTGAAAGATTTGCTGTGTTAGGGTTCTCTTTTTCTAAGTATTTAATTAACTCAAAATAAGTGTAGGATTTTATTAGTTTGTAGTTTTTCTGAATCCAGTTAAACCAGCTTTCATTTAAAATAATTTTTTTTAAGTCAACGTTTATATTGTAGGGTGCAGCTCCATCTTGGAGCTCTAATATTTTATTATTTACATAGCTATCTTTGAGCCCTCTAGTTTGTTCAGAATACCAAGGTCTAATAAACCTGAAGGGTACATATCTAGTTAGTTCTTTAGTTATATTAACTAACAAGTCTGAATCATTATTTTTAATTAGAAAATCAAACAAATCAGGCTGACTTATGTTATCTTCTAAATTATATTTTAGCTGAATTTGCTTTACAAATTTCGAGCATTGGTCAATTTTTCCAAATGAGAGCTTAAAGTAGTTTACTGGATACCATAATTTACTTATAGTAAGTATAACAATTTCCTCAAAAGTTATTTCTTTTCTATCTTTTTTAATACATAACTCAACAATAGACAACCACCAATAATATTTATAACTGTTCTGTGTATTATTAAAGATTCTAGTAAAACTATTCATCTGGGTAACATCTTTAAGTTATATAATTAACTACTTCACATTATTTTATTAGTTAATCATCTTATTCCTCGGTGTCACTTTTATTTTCAAAACCTATTGAGATACTTCTAATAATATTTTTAATTCTTCAATTGTTTTATTGAGGTTCTGAGTTACATATTCACTTCTTTCTCCTCTGTAAATATCTTCAGCTAGTTTAGAACTTGTATTTTCCCCCTCTTTTTTTAACTTATCTATCTCACTTAATTTTACTTTATTTTCCAGCAGGTTATTGTATTGTTTTTCTAAGTTGGAGGTTATCTTTTGTGAAATTTCTTCTAAGTTTTTCTTATTCTGCTGTTCTATAAAACTCTCTTCTAGGACTTGTCCTTCCAAGAGTTTGTTTTCATCTTTCTTATAATTTAAAACGACAAGGACCAATAAGTTTTTTACATATTTAGAATATTCGGGTCTTGTAGTGGCAAAGATTACTGAGAATAAGTGACTTTTTCTATTAAAAAAAGATTCACTTAGATGTTCATCTATAAACAAGTTAATATGGTCTATAAAGTAATTAACTTTTTCTTCTTCAATATAATGGTCACTGTCTGCTAAACCAATTCTAACAATATCAGCTAGAGCTTCAAAATACCCTAATTGAAACATTAACGTGAAAAACATATTATATTCTGAAAGCTCAGCTCTTATATCTTTTTCAATTTTCTTGAGCATCTTCATAGATGTATCACTATCGCTTCCTGGACTAGACTTTGAGAGACTTTCTAAAACGAACCTTTCTTCACTACCACCAAATAAAGTTTTATAAGCTGTGTCAATGATTGCATTAAAATTTTCTGGTTTTGATTTCTTTTGAAATTTTTCGAACTCTATATTTACCAATTCAATCATTTTCAGATAAGGTATGAGTCTTGTATAGGTTTCGGTAAGTGGTTTAAGCCATTTGTCCTCGAACAGACTAACACTCATTTTTCTTTGCTCTATGGAAAAGTCAGTTGATTTAACATCTTCTTTGCGAAATTCAGAACTAGTAGGGAATTCAGGCAATTCATCAATTCCTAATCTAACCCTAAAAGTATTTCCTTCATCAGGCTCTTCAGAATCTTTAAACAAAAACTCACATATTCTGTTAATTATCCCTATTGTAGTTATAACGGACCTGTTAGATTCTATTTGTACCTCCTTTTTATTTGGAGAATTATATTCTAAAATGGCAGTGTAAATGTTAGGTTGATAATCCTTTATAGAAGAAAAGACTCTTCTGGTAAATACTGCTGTTAAATCTTTTTCATTTAATAATATAGTCCTTGAATTACTAGGTTGCTTGGCAGATTTATTCACGTCAACAAAAATGCTACGCAAAATCTCTTTAATCTCCCTTCTTTCTTCAAGTTCCCAATTTATATTAGAAAATTGAGTTTGTAGTTTTCCAATCTCTATACTACTAATTGATTCTACTGCATTAGGAAACAATAGGATAGTTACAGGAACTTTCAAATAATCCAACTTAGCCTTATTAAGAGATACTTTTTCGTAAAACTTCTTTAATTTTTCATCCTTTATCAAACCTCTTATAGCTTGAAGTGCGACAAGTCTATGTTGTCCATCTACAGCCATTAAATTAGTGTTAGATTCTTTCCACCTTATTTCTGTAGGAAGTGTATGAATATTTTCGTTTTCATCAAGAAACCATCTTAAGCAAAAAGAATCTGTGAATTCTAATTCAAATTTTTTATCATTACCATCAGTAAATATTCTTGTAGAAACCTTTGGATAGAATTTTTTTATAGACTTATTATCTACTTCTGGTTGAGTTACAGCTACTACAATTGGAGGAAAAAACTTATAACCTATCCCATCTGTCAGATAGTTTGATATGTCTCTTCTAATTCTAAAGTCATCTAAATCTCTTTGGACTAACTCTTCAAAATCAATTTCAGAAATGTCTAAAACATCTCTAACTGCTGTAAGCTTATCAATATCATTTATATCAAATGAAGTGTTCAAATAAAATACAGGTGACTTGTTATCGGTGTAAAACACACCAAAATCTCCAGACATAAACATTTGATACTTCTCTTTAGCTAAGGGTCCTCTAAAACTTGTGCTCATTATTTTCTTCCAAATAAGGGGTTATAAAATCTATTAATTATGAATTCTGCATTTCCAATAATTTTTCTATCTATATTTTTCTCAACACAGGCGAAAATTAAATATTCCCATTTAAAATCTTTAGAAGCTATCCTACCTCCAAAAGATTTTGAACTTTGTTTTTCAATATTTTCTTCACCTTCGTTATCTAAAATCATTTTCTTTACATTCAGAAAAGATTTATAATGCTGACTATATCTAGTTCTAAATGAAGTCGTAATCCCAACGTAAAGAGGGTTCACAAGCAAGCTGAAATTAGCTAATAAATCCATTAACTCCCTGCATTCCTCTAAAGTTAAATCTTTAATTTTATCACCATAAATAATTTCCTCTTCAGTTTCTTCAACATAAAACTTTTCAATAAAACTTCTACTTTCATTTATTTCCACGCTATATTTTCTAAAAAAAGATTTAACATTACCATTTAGCCTATCCAAAGATATTAAACTATTTAGTAGTTCCATTTTTTCAGCAAACTCATCAACTGAGTTGAAATTTTGAAATTTTGAAAAGTCTAGATACCAAGCATAAATTCCTTTTCCATCAGGAATATTATTCTTATCTCCAAAAGATTTTTCAAAAGGATAAATATTAAATTCTTCAACCTTAAGCATATTAGAGTATTAATTATTATAAAGGTCAATAAACATATAATGGGAATTTTCTAACTCTCCTTTTTCATAAAGGTTCTCCAGGTATTCAAGACCCCCATTTGCATATTCTTCTATAATGGTTACTACTTCAGAAATCACTTTATTTAATTGCTCTTCTTCCATATCCTCTAACTCATTCCAGTCAAAATTAATGTCATCAGTTTGAGTAAATATAACCATCAGTAGAAAGTCGACTAAAGAAGAATCTCTCTTCCACTTACCAATTTCTAAAAAATCTGAGGTTATATTTCTTGGAGGCAAGGGTAAACGGTTCTTCTTCTTTATACCAATCATCATTGCATAGATATAAAGTTCATATATAGGTCCAAATTGACTATACTCTGAGCTCCTACTTCCTTTGTTAGCTAAAGCTTCTAATAAAGGTATTCTGCTATTGGCATACCTTGGTCTTTTAGTAACTAAATTTGATTTGAATTCTTGACTGTTCATTATTTTCTTCTTTCAATTTTAGTAGTTCTTTCTATTTGTGGTAACTCTTCATCTACCTCATTTATATAGAAGGTTTTGATGTAGTCATTTTTTATTAGTTGTTGCCCTAAGTCAGTAAGCTTGTCTTCAGAATCTTTATCATATAAATCTTTTACTAGAATTAGACTCTGTGGAAAAACATTAGGGATTGCCTCAAAAAAGCCTTTGTTGAATGCTTTACCAAAAGCTGATAGAGGCGCATCTGCAAGAAGAGGGTAGTTGTACTGTGATGTGTTAGCTGATATAATAGACATTACAACAGCGAATTTCTTCATCCTTTGAAAACCTTCAGAAGCTCCAGAAACTTCATTACCTAGTTCATCTATATAATCTAAAGAAATACCACCAGAAGGAGACTTATCAAAGCGTAGAACTCCTCCTTTAATGTCATTATACTTAATTAAATTTTGAAAATGTTCATTAGCGTGATTTTCTAGAAGGCTCACCATTTTATCAAACACTCTCTCTTGAGCATTTAGTGAAGCCTCTACTAAATCTTTACTTATTTCATAATTAATTGTAAAACCTTTAGGGATGTCTTTTGGGCGCAGATTTGTAATTTCTTTTTCAGTAGTTAAAATTTTACTTTTCAAACCTTTAATAGAATCTTGTAATCTTTCTATTCTAGAAGAAGCTTGCTCCATTCTTCTAATGGCTCCTTTATATTGGTTAATAATGTCAGATGCAGTGTCTTTCCTTTCAGAGTCTGTACCAGCAATTAAAATATCTTTTCTTTGGGACACCAAAGCTTTCATTTCTGAACTAAGCTTGTCAAGCCTTTTCTTTAATTCTAACTCTTTTTCTCTAGTTCTTAATACACTAGTTGGTATAGACTCAAACTTATTTAAGAAAGGAGCACTATTTAATTGTAGGTTTCCGAAAAAATCTTCCAAATCATTTTTGACAAACTCCCTTCTACTACTATCTTCATTAGGTCTGTTTTTTAATTTTAACAGATAATTGTGCGCCTCTGAACCTTCCTCAGCTGGTCTATCACAAACATAACAGTGTTCCCCTTCAATCATCTGGTCTAAGGTGACTGCATCAGGAGAGTTAACAGGTAGTAGGGTGAAATAATCATTTGGGTTTTCAGCAGCATTTAATAGAGCTTGTTTCTCGTATCTTTTTTGTCTGTAATCTTTTATCTTATTTTTAAATTCGTTTACAGAACCTTCAAAACCTAATGATATCCAAGAAAAATTGCCATCAAAAAATCTATTATTAATACCATCAAGAAAAGAATCATAATCTTCTTTAACCTGATTTAGAATTTTTCTTTTATTTGAAATTTTATCATCTAATTCCTTTCTTTTTTCAGCATTAGCAAAGTTTCTTTCTAAGTCATTCTTTTCTTGTTCAGCAGATTCATAGAGATTATTAAATTCTCCAAGTTTTTCGGACTCTTGACTAAACTTATCTTGCAACACTTTTTTTAAACCTATAGCTTGTTCAAGTCTATCATTATGCTCACTTGTTGATTTTGTCTGTTTGTTTAAGTCTTTCTCAGCCTTTTCAGCTATTTCTTTAACTATATCAGCTATCTCTTCATACTTACTAATATTAGTAAGGGTTCTTACTGCATCTTCGATACTTGACTTTTTATTGAAGTCAATCATCTTATCAACCTCCTCACCTTGAAAGAAAGAATACTGTCTTAAAGTAGGCAGTATTAATTTACTTATGATTTTTTGCTTCTCATCTGCATCATAAACGGGCTTATACTTTGGTAGTACGTGGTCAGTCTTATCTATTTCTATATCATCGATAGTTATCTGCCAGCTGTCAAAATCGGTAATTTTCTCACTTATTCTCGTAGCTGTAAATGATTTAACTATTTGGTATTTGAAAAGTCCTGTAGAATACTCTATCTTAATTCCTGTCTGAACTTGTTCTCCAATAGATGTTTCTTTCTTTGCTTTGTCTGAAATGATTTTTACTGCAAAATCTTTTACACTCTTCTTTTGTTTATCATCTGAGTCTAAAACTTGGTCATAAAACAACCATAGGAATGCGTTGAAAAACTTAGATTTACCTGCACCATTGTCAGCTACAACAATGTTTACACCTTCTTCAAATTCATATCTGGTATCATCATAGTCACCATAATAATTAAAAAAGTTTTTAAAAGAAATACTATTAATAATTGATGCCATATTTAATTAAATGTTATGTACGTTTTTTAGTTTCTTGTAAATCATTGAAGAGTTAAGGTGGTTGTCATTCTCATTAATAATTACTGATAAGACTTCGACAACCTTCTTGTGATATGGAGCGTTTGTAGTAATAGAATCAAGTTCTTTTTTATTAATTTTATACTTGTCCATTATTTCTTCATCTGAAAGTATTTCACGTAGTATTTGATTTCTTCCCATTATTTTAATTCGTTAATTATTGTGTCTAAATCTAAATCATATTTTTTACAAACTTGATTTAATGTTTCTTTTGAGTCATAAAAGTTCATAGCTAAACTAGCAAAGTAAGCTACTCTATTTAATTCATTTTTAACCAAATTTCTTTCAATGTTAAATAGTTCACCTAAATTACTATCTAGCTTTGGTATTACTACCATATCATAAATGGTAGAATAAGCTTTGTCTTTATGTTTTCTTAAGAGCCTACCTCTTCTTTGAATGAATTGACGAGGATTACCTGTGCTACTTGCAAAAATCCCTACTTCTGCTCTTGGCACATCAACTCCTTCATCTAACATCTTCATAGCAAAAAGGATTTCTATTTTGCCATCCTCAAAACCTCTTAAAACTTCATCTAGATTTTGGTCTTCAGAAGTATAAGAATTCATTTTTTTATCAGGATAATCCTTATGTACTTTCCTTAGATATTGGTTTAAAATTTTTACAGTATCACCTTCATAGTTAATAGTATTGCCTTCAGGGATATAAGCAAAAACAAATTTATCTTTTTTCTTTTTAATAAGCTCTCCAATTATAGAGCTAAATAAATCTAATTTATTTTTGGCTTTATGGATTATACTTTTCCTTTTAAGTAGTAGAATCTCTACAATGGGGTCATCCTTAAATTTGCCATTTTCAAAGTCAAAAAACTTCAACAATTTTTTAGATATTTCAGTATATTCCTCAAACTCGCCTTCAGTAAGTTCTACTATTTTGGGGTAATACTTATATCCTGTTAGAAAACCAAATTCAAGTGCTTTCTCCATCCCAAAGCTATAGGTGTAAGGCGGGGAATCACTAAAAAACGCATCAATTGCTAATGTGCCTTCTGGGTCATAGATTCTTTTAGGTGTTGCAGATAAGCCTATTTTCTTAGTCACCTTCAAGTCTGTTAATTTACTTTTAATATTGTTAGCACCCATATTATGTGCCTCATCAGCAATAAGAAGAAAATCTTCTTGTATTTTTTTAAATAGATTTTGAAACCTGTCAAGGACAAAACTTCCATAAGTAGAAATAATAATCAAGTCTGTTTTTAATCCCCAAGAGAAGTTACTTGAATAATTAGCTAAATCTTGTTCCCAATTATTTCCACCTCCAACTTTTAAGATATTTTTAAAGTTGAAAGAGTTTACTTCTTCTTCCCATTGGTTCAATAACGCTATTGATGGCACTAAGATAATAGCTCTATAAAAACCTTCTTTATTATAAAGATTCAGTAAACAATTTAATGATGTGATTGTCTTTCCTGTCCCTGTTGCCATAGCAAATACTCCAGAGTAATCTTTTTTAACCCATTCATTGTAGGCATCCTTTTGATAGTCTCTAGGTCCTTGAGGAAATGGAAATCTTGGTGTGCTGGATAATTTTTCTATTATGTTATCAAAACGTTCTTTCTTTTTATCTCTAATCTGTTTAATTTTTTTACTATAATCACTGTCAGTTAGCTTTAAAGAATCATCTAATAAATCAGATACGTCTTTATCTTTTCCTATTGAATTAATTACAACTTCTATTTCAGATTTATCTATATACTTATAACTAGTATGGGTTTTCGAAATTATTTCTTGGAACTTTTCCTTTTCTTCTTTTATTATCAAGTTTGAAATTTCACCCATCCAAGGCGCATAAACTTGAAAACTTTCAGAGTTCTTAATAAGTGCTGGTAAAGTAAAATTTATGCTCCCATCAGTACATATAGTGTCTTCTCCATCATATAGTATCATTTTCTTACAATGTGCTAATTGAATATTGTTGAATTTTACAGGAGTGATTTCAAGTCTCCCATCTTTAAGTAGATACTTCAAGCAGTCAAAAAAGTGCTTTCCTTCAAACCCTAAATTTTTTTCAATCTCTTTTAAATCACTAAAAATGCTGATTATTTTATCTTCATCATTTAAAGTAGTATTGTTTAATAAGTTTTCGTAATCCTGTTTTCCATAAACGTGATTAGTTACTAGTCTCATCCTTCCCCCATTGTATATAAACTCAGCAATACTTTTAGATAATACTTTAATCGCATTAGAGCTAAAATACCCAAGCAATAGGTCTATACTTTGACAAATAGGGAAAGCTTGCTCATAAAATTCTAGAGGTATGTACTCTGAATCAGAACTGTATTTATAAGTAGGCGGGAATGGTAAATCCTTAAAGTGTTTATTCATAAATAATCTCTTGATAAAACTTATATAAAGCTACCTAGTTAACTCTAAAAAAGGGGAATATAAATTTACTGATATTAAGGTGTAAAAAAAAATTTTATAAATTTTATTTTTTGAGGTGCTTTGAGAGAGTGTCAGTTACCCTATGCAAAACCCCTACCCATTAGTGGTAGGACAAACTCCCCCTACATCTTATACATATAGAACTTTTTTCTGGCAGGTTTTTAAACTTCAAGGTGATAGTTGAAGCTTTAGTCTACTAGAAAAAGTTTACAGGGAGTATTTTCAATTCAAAATTCAAAACAATGGTTAGAATTATTAATTACAAACAGAGGGACAAGGAGGATGGCACATCATTTTTTGTTCTGGAACTTCAAGGTGGTATTGAAATGGTTAAGTCTAAAGAGACTGGCAATTTTTATGCAACTGCCAAGAAAGCTTTCATACCTTCAACTTTTGATGAGCAGGTATGTAATGGCTTAATCGGTACAGAAATGCCAGGAAACATCATTAAAGAGGATTGTGAACCTTTTACTTATGTCATTAAAGAAACAGGGGAAGAGGTTACTTTAAATCACAGATGGGTTTACAATACAGAAGAAGTTGAAAAGCCAAAGCAAGAGACCTTTATGCCGAAGCATAATGTAATTGCTAACGCAGAGGTGTTTTCATCTAATGGAATCTTAGAGCCTGCAATGTAGAAATATCAGCCTAGTCTATGTATATAGATTGGGCTGTGTTTTAAAGAGTATTTAAGAACTCGGCTTTATTATTCTTGTTTGCCCATACCTACATAAATAAAAGAGAGTAGGATTGTCTTGAAGATAAGAATGTCTAAATATAAAACAATGAAAATATCAGAAATAAGTGTCTCATATTCAAATAGTAAGCAAAAGAAACTGAAGGTGAGAAACAGCAAAGAGAGTTATGAAATTTTACTTAATTCTTGGGATAAAAACATCATTGAATTGCAGGAAGAATTTAAAATTCTGCTCTTAAATAGAAGTAATACTGTCCTTGGGGTTTATCCAATGTCAAAAGGAGGTGTGTCAGGCACTATAGTAGATGCTAAATTAGTGTTTAGCGTAGCTCTAAAATGCAATGCTTCAAGCATAATTGTAGCACATAACCATCCAAGTGGAAACTTAAACCCAAGTGAAGGAGATAAAAAGATAACTCAAAAGCTAAAAAAGGCAGGAGAATATTTAGACATTGTATTACTAGACCATCTAATCATTACCAAAGAAGGCTTTTATAGTTTCTCAGATAGTGGATTGATATAATAGTCCTGTTTTTTCCATTGTATTATTTAGTGATTTGGAAAAAGTAGGACTTTTTGTCTATTGTGTGTTTGTTAAAGGGAGAGAATACAGCCTTTTTAAGGTAAATATTGAAACCTAGATGTTTTACAGATAGTATTAATAGCGAATTTAACTCTTGTCCTCAAGGTTGACAATATCACTTAGACTAACACCAAGATTATCTGCAATCTTTTTTAACGTGTATAAAGTAGGGTTGGTTCCTCCAGCTTCTAAACGACTTAAATTAGATTTTTCAATGTTGCATTTAGCAGCAAGGTCTTGTTGAGGAATACCTCTTTCTTCTCTAAGCATTTTAACTCGCTTACCAATTGCTAGCTGAAGTTGCTTTTTATCTTTCATTTTAAATCACTAGTTATCTAGTTGTCAAAAATGATAATTAAGCGTGCTATTTTGGTTATCATAAATGATAAAATAAGTATGTTTGTTGAATAACTTTAAAATCATTTTTATTATGTGGATTATCCTAATTATTATTGTAATTCTATTCTTATTTTTTAGAACCCTATCAAAAAAAAAGAAAGCTATTTTTATTCAAGAGTATAGCTTGGAAACTAATAGTGAGCTTCAAAATTTCTTAAATAATTCTTCAAAAGATTTCGTGGATGAAAAAATTGCGAAACAAGTTGCTACAAAAATTTATAAATTATCTTTTTATAAAGCTGGAAAAAAACCTTTTGATTTTACTCAAATGAATTTTGAACCTCAAAAACTAATTAGACAACAAAAGTATTTAAGGAGTTACAAAGTTACTTTGAAGGCATTGATAGAGGCAGCAAATACAGCACATAATTTAAAACTTCATACAAGTGAAACTGAAAGTCAAGAGGCTTTAGATGAGATGCTAAATGGAATTAAAACTCTTACAACTTAAAATTAATTATCTTGAAGCTACTTAAAATTTTATTTCATTGGGATAAAGAAAAACTAAATAAAATTTTACAATTTATTCAATCTTTATTCAAAGAAATAGATGATGAGATAGCTAAGTTTTTTAATAAAAAGGGACTTCTAAAAGTTACTGTTTTGATATTATTATCTTACGTTATATATCACTTTTCTCCAGATTCAATTCCTTTTGCTGTTACAGTAACACTATTTGCTATTGGGCTTTATGTGACTACTGCATTAGATGAAGATAGTAAAATATATGCTGTTACTGTTATTACTGGAGGAATAGGTTTAGCAGTTATTATAATTAGTGGAATATGGTTACTTATAATAAATCCTATGTTTAATTGGGTGTCAATGCTTTTTAATTAAATCTCATAAAAATATGACTATAAAGCACCAATTTATAAGGGGTGTCTCAATAATGAATATTAATTCACTAGAAGTAATTTTAGTAAAAAATGCTTTCAAAGGGTTTACAAATGTTTCATTTTTAGAGAAGCTGAAAGAGCTATTTACAGAGCTAAAAGCAATAGGCAATACATCTTTAGAGCTTCACAAGGGCATTGGTGCTTGTGGTTGCAATAAAGGCAACAAGGTGTTCTGTTTTGTAGCTAATAAGACCAATGACTACTTTGTCTTAAGCTATAAGGAGGACGAAAATAATTACCACAATTTTTCTACCTCTTGCAGTGAAGTCTTGTATGACAATAAACCTCAATTAAATAAATTCCACTACTTTTCTATAAAGCCAGAAAGCACTACAGAGTACTTGAAGCATCAGGAGAGTTCTAATCCAATTTGCGAATACAACGCATTCAGCTCTTCAGGTCTTTGCAGTATGGAAACTATAGAATTATGGTTAGAAAGGCATAGCGACTTCTACAAGACTACTGTTGCAGTACTGGAAGATAAAAGACTTACTATTAAATTAGGTGCAGTAAACCTATTAGTAAAAAAGGAGTTTGAAAAGTTATATGGCAAAATGGATGTTTTAAGAAAACTCTATAATAAAGAAGCCTACTTTATGCAACAGCTAGAGGAGTATGACACAGTAAAAGATAG
>Ga0164313_10001890_pt1 | contig 18758 bp, 11 predicted proteins | sample GuaBasSedimGuay4_FD_113735 | JGI IMG/M metagenome (GOLD analysis project Ga0164313, IMG submission 113735) | Subseafloor sediment microbial communities from Guaymas Basin, Gulf of California, Mexico - Guay4, Core 4569-4, 0-3 cm | ecosystem: Environmental > Aquatic > Marine > Hydrothermal vents... | reverse complement strand
CAATAAAGAATTAATGAGATTTAAAGTTAACAATGAATCTGATGAAGCTGTAAATATTAATGAGACATTTTTAACAATAAGTATAGATAATTCAAGTCCATATATTAAAAATATACGCTTTTACGACGCAGACTCTGGAGAACAATACGCGGTCGGCAGAAATATGACAGTATCTGGCACATTTTTTGATTTTGACCGTGATGGTAAAATGCATTTATTTACTGTCCCTCCGCATGAATCTATAATAATTTCCGTAAAAGCTGATATAGTTGCACAAATTCCAAGCGGAGACATGTATGTAGCGACATTTGGCAATTATATCGCAGGTTCAGGCGCTGAGACAGGTCTTTCCCCCAGGGCAAGCGGCGAAGCAATAAGTAATATATTTAAAATATCAAATGAAAATACTGTCAATGATAACCCAACCAATGAGAAACCTCCAGTATCTGATAATTTTGTAAAAAATGAGCCTCAACCATCTGAAAATTCAGTCGATATATCATCGGGTAATTCAATTCCATCAAAAACAACGATTAAAAATATTTCGATGTACCTCCACGTAAAAGGAAAAATTCTGCTTAAAGTCGAAGACAGCGGAAAGGCATATTATGTAAACCCCAAAAAAGAAACCATGTATTATCTTGGACGACCTGACGATGCTTTCGCTATAATGCGCGAGCAAGGAGTAGGAATCACTAATGATAGTTTAGAGAAAATACCGATTGGTTTAGAAAATTTAACAGGGCTTGATTCTGATGGAGACGGCCTTCCTGATTTATTTGAAGATGCTATTGGTACAAATAAAAATAACACTGATTCAGATAGCGATGGATATAATGATAAAGCAGAATTAGAAAACGGTTATAATCCGAATAGGGCGGGAAAATTAAACTTTGATATTAATTTTTCTAATAGCCAAAAAGGGGAAATATTTTTGCAAGTTGAAAGGAATGGTGAAGCTTGGTATATAAACCCGGCTGACGGCAAAAGATATTTTCTCGGCAGACCATCTGACGCTTTTCAAGTAATGAAAAACTTAGGACTTGGCATATCAAATAATGATTTTAATAGATTATAGAAGTTAATAAGCTATTTATTATTAAATGAATACCAAGAGTATGAATAAAAATTTAATTCTAAAACAGATCGTATTTATAATTGTTTTGTTTCTTGCCTCTAATTTTACTCCAGCAAAAGCGGCAAATACCTATTGTAATGACCCTGATGGAGGAAAAAATATTTATGAGTATTCCCGCGTTAAAGGGAGCAGCTATGAGCGCTTTGACTCCTGTTATGACACACGTCCTGACAGTGGAGTCTCGTATTGTTGGGGTGAATATTGCAGTGTGGAAGAATATTATTGCGCAGATAATTTTGAAATTGAAAGTGATATTCTTCCCTGCCCGAACGGCTGTGAAGAAGGTTTTTGCCAGCAAAGTCCAATAATAGAAAAAACTAATGAATGTTTTGATTTTGATAAAGATGGATTATGCGCAAAATTTATTTCTCCTAAAGGCGGTGAAGTGTTAAAAGCAGGAGAAACAATTAAAATAAAATGGCTACAAAATAATGTTGATATGATTACATTGGGGGTTCATTGTGGAGGAATAAGTTGGATAAAATTTGCCGAAGATATTGACTCTAATTTGAACGAATATAGTGTTAATTGGACAATTCCAAATACATATATGGGGAAAAATGATATATATTTTAGTTTGAATTATGATAGCAACCTTCCTGGCATTTCACCCGAGTTAGTATATTCAAATACTTTTTCTGTCGCAAGCACAAAAGTTGGAAACGAACCCTTGATTTCAAATATTAGGGCTGAATATAATCTATCAAAAAATGAATTAGCAGTAAAATGGAAAACTGATGTAGAAACAAAAGGATGGTTAAGCTACGAAATTATGGTTATGAATATTAGGAGTGGCTCAATGAGTGATAGCTATAAAGAAATAAATTATTCCACAAATCATGAAATAATTATCCAGGGGGTAAACAATGATTTTGGCGCCGTATATGAAATTAATGTTGAGGACAAAGACGGTAATAAATCCAGTTATATTTATCAGGTTTTCACTGTTGATAATTCAGATAGCTATATTTTAATTAACAAAGAAACAACCAACACATCACCTACTTCTGAATCGGTGTCAGAAATGATTAATATAAAGAACAAATCAATGTACAGCAACCTCAAAGGAAAAATTATGCTAAAAGTGGAAGCTAATGGCGAAGCGTATTATGTGCATCCCCAAAAAGAAACTATGTATTATCTCGGCCGCCCCGACGACGCTTTCGCCATAATGCGCGAACAAGGAGTCGGTATCACTAATGATAATTTAGAGAAAATACCGGTTGGTTTGGGGAATTTAACCGGAACAGATTCTGATGGTGACGGCCTTCCTGATTTATTTGAAGATGCTATTGGTACAAATAAAAATAATACTGATTCAGATGGCGATGGCTATAATGACAAAGCAGAATTAGAGGGTGGTTATAGCCCTAATAGTACTAGTAAATTGAGCTTAAATAATAATTTTTCTAACTTGCAAAAAGGGAAAATATTTTTACAAGTTGAAAGAAATGGTGAGGCTTGGTATGTAAACCCAGTTGACGGCAAAAGATATTTTCTTGGCAGACCGTCTGACGCTTTCCAAGTGATGAGAAATCTAGGACTTGGAATATCAAATAATGATTTTGATAAATTGTAAAAAATAAAATAAAAAATAGCCCCAAATAATGTTTTGCTTCGCAAAACAAAAACTTTTAATTACTACATCTAACAGCGTGTATCTGGTTGCGGCTCTTCCAAAAGCCTCCACCCAAATTTGTCTCCGCTACGCTACGACAAACTTCAGATGACACGCAAATGTTAGACGAATAAATTCTTCTCATCACAATACTGCCCGTTGCCCAAAATTCCCCCGAAAAAACTAATTTAAAACAAATACTGAAATAATTATTATTTTATATAATTAATAAAATTACTAACTATCTTAAAAATGAAAGAAACTTTGTCAAATATTAATAATTTAAAACCGATTAACCCCGAATACGAAAAAAACCAACAAAAATTAAAATTCCGGGAAAAATATAATAACCGGGAAAAAATGCAATTTGAATATGGAGAATTTGAATATATTGATATTTATCCGGAAAAACAAACCGGCCAAGACATTTTTGTGGCTACCGGAACTCCATGGAGCTGGGATTTAATGGAGGATTTTATTTTTAGCGTGCAAAATGCCGGACATAGGGTTATGGCCATTGAACATACCGGCCATATGGCTAATAACTCAGATAAATATGACCCAAAAATTCAAAGGCCGGCCGCGATAAATGCTTTCTTTGAAAAAAAACACTTAAAAAACCCGATAATAATTGCTCATTCCATGGGTTTTATGGATGTAGCGCGCAAGGGAAGCGATGATATAAGCGGCATTATCGCCCTGAATCCAGCCGGATTAAGCAAAAACAGTCCCCTTTCACACTCTTTAAGATCTATAAAAAATATCGAAACCGCGCTTTTCCCAAAATCAGCCGAGGAAAATGAAAGTAAATATTATAAAAAATTATTAAAAGATTTTATAAAGCAATCCCCATCCAAATCAATGAAGGAAATAATTGATATCGGTAAAACGGACATAAGAGATGAGCTTAAAAATTTTAAAAATATGCCGATAATTACATTCAGAAACACCGATGATACAATTGTTCCGCCTAGTAATTCTTTTAATGACAACTTCAGAAAACTTGAAAGCGGCGGCAACCACCTGGGCCCGTTTATACATGAAGACCAAACACAAACTGTTATAAAAGCGATTAAAGAAATAGAACAAAAAACAAAATAATATCTTATTGTTAATATCTTCTTATTTATGAAAAAAATAATGCCGCCAACTTACTTTATGGCTTTACTGCTTTTATCCCTTGCTTCCCATTTTATTTTTCCGATTGTTAAAATGATATTTCCTCCCTATAATTATTTAGGCTTAATATTGATTATTTTTGGAATAATTATCAATTTATGGACAGACTCGCTTTTTAAAAAAAATCAAACCACTGTAAAACCGAATAAAGTCCCCAGCCCGATAATCATAAACGGTCCATTTAAAATCAGCCGCCATCCCATGTATCTGGGTATGACTTCTATCCTTTTGGGTGCGGCTATTTTTATGGGATCGCTCGTTACTTTTACTTTCCCTGCCATTTTTATAATTATAATGGAAAAACTATTTATTCCAATGGAAGAAAAAAACATGGAAAATAAATTCAAAGATGAATTCCGGAAATACAAAAATCGAGTCAGGCGCTGGATATAATCAAAATAACAGGCATACATACAAAAAAAAATAAATTGTTTATACAATTTATTTTTTTGTTTAAAAATTTTATCTAAAATCTTTTTACCAAAGAAAGGTTCCCCTCCCTATCTCTGGTGCCAATACCGATAGTATCCAAAGCTGGTAGCACCTTTTTATCCGGGGCAAGCTTTTTAATGTTATCGACCGCGGCATCACAACCAAATACAATAATAACATCGCCGTCAAATGTTTCTTTTTTAACCTGATCCAAATCGCAGGCCACGCCGATTAAATCAGTGTCCACTATTTTGTATCCGTCTTTTTTGAGCCTTTCGGCCATTTCAGCCATTTTTTCCTCGCCGCCAGTTTCACAAAATTTAACACAGGAATTACAGGAGACCAGGCCGATATTATCATCTACCTTAATCTGGGATTTGATTATTCCATAAGGAATTAATTCTGTAATTGTCATAATTTGATAATAATTTTATTATTAAATATTATAAACGTTATATTTTAAAGCGCAATTTATATTGTTTTATTTTCCACTTTTTCTTTAATTTCCAGAATAAAATCTTCTTTTTTAATCTGTCTGACTTCTTTTGCGCCTCTGTCTCGAACCGCTAAAGTATCCGATTCTTGCTCCTTGTCACCGATGACCAATATATAGGGCGCTTTTTCTTTTATGGCCTTGCGGATCTTATTACCTACTGTTTCGTCGGATATATCTATTTCGGTTCTAATATCATTACTTTTAAATTCCGAAACTAATTTTTCTACATAATCCGTATGTTTTTCCGACACCGCCACCAGCTTAACTTGCACCGGAGACAGCCAAACAGGGAAGGCGCCGGCAAAATGTTCAATCAATACTCCCAAAAATCTTTCTAACGACCCCAATAAAGCACGATGAATCATAAAAGGAGTATGCTCCTTGCCGTCAGCCCCCTGATACTTCATGTTAAATCTGCTGGGTAAATTAAAATCAAACTGAATTGTTGATAATTGCCACGGCCGGCCCAATGAATCGTTTATTTTAATGTCTATTTTGGGTCCGTAAAATACCGCTCCGCCAACATCATAAACAAAATTTTTAAAGCCTATTTCTTTTAATACGTCGGTTAGCTCACCTTCGGCTTTTTTCCACATTGCGTCACTACCAATAAATTTATCTTTATTTTCAGGATCACGCACGCTAACATTCATTTCAAATTCTTTAAAGCCAAAAATGTTCAAAATATATAATGATAATTCAAGCGCTCCCTTCAATTCTTCATGCAACTGATCCGGAGTACATATAATGTGAGCGTCATCCTGAGTAAAGCCTCTCACCCTGGTTAGGCCGTGCAGAGTGCCTGATTTTTCATAACGATAAACCGTCCCCATCTCAGTCCAGCGCAAAGGCAATTCCCGATAACTTCTTTTTTTATTATTATACATTTGCACTTGCAAAGGGCAATTCATGGGCTTAAGCATATATTCCTCATCCTCAATGCCGAATGAATTATAAAGACTGTCTTTATAAAAATCCAAATGTCCTGAATGCCGCCATAATTTTAAGGAAGCTATATGCGGCGTAGATACCGGTTCATAGCCTTTCTTTAAGTAAGTATTAAAAGCAAAATCCATAACTATATGCCTTAATAAGGCTCCCTTGGGAAGCCACAAAGGCAATCCCTGGCCGACTTCATCATCAAACATAAAAAGTTCCATTTCCTTGCCGATTTTCCTGTGGTCTCTTTTTTCGGCTTCTTCCAGCATTTTCATATATTCACCTAATTCTTTTTTCGTATAAAATCCAACGCCATAAATTCTGGTCAGCATTTTATTTTTCTCGTCACCGCGCCAATACGCCCCGGCCAGCTTGGTTAATTTAAAAGTTCCTAAATTAATTTTTCCGCTGGATTTAATATGCGGTCCGCTGCAAAGATCTTCATATTTTCCCAAACGGTAATAGCTGACTTTTTCTTTTCCTTCTTTTTTTAAGTCTTTTACCAACTCTGCCTTATATATTTCTTTTGCTTTTTCCTCGCGCCCTATAGCCTCGTCTATTTTTAACTCGAATCTTTCAAAATTAAAATCTTTTTTTATTATTTCCTGCATTTTTTTCTCAACTGTTTTTAAATCCTCTTCCCCGATCTTTGTTTTGCCAAAATCAAAATCATAATAAAAACCGTTTTCTATGGCCGGGCCGATAGCCAACTTAACATTGGGCCACAGTTCTTTTACCGCGGCGGCCAGCACGTGGGACATGGAATGCCTAAGCATTTCCAATTTATCAGCCGCTTTTTCAGCTTTAATAATTTTTTTTTCTTTTTCCATATTTTTAAAAATTAATTAAATTAAATAACCTCGTTCCAATACTCTAAAAATTTAGAGCACTAGAACGAGGCTGTTTATTTCCCCGCGGTTCCATCTAGCTTGTTCGCCGCAATCTTTATTGGCGCGAACCATCTTAATTTATTATCCCCTGGCTTAGTTTCGAATTTAATCGAAAATCCATATTTATGAATCTGTGGCTGGTAACCCCAGCAATCACCCTTAAGGATAAATTCAGTATATTATATTTTAATATACAAGTCAACTTTAACAATAATATAACTATAATTACTTTTTTATTTCAATTTTTATCCGATCAACCAATTTCGGCACTTTTTTATAAAAACTAGGGTAAAATTCAACTTCAAAACCCGCTATTTCAGGCAAGCTCATTAAGTAAGTGTCCAGTTGATCTTTTTTTAAGCCTAATATTTTATCAATTTCTATAATATTTGAATCTTCTTTTAGACTGACTTTTCCTTCAAAAGTAGCATTAATATTTGCCGTACCTGCTTGAAAATCATAATTATTCAAAGCGTAAATAATATTCTCTTCATCAAAGCTTATTAGCTCTTTATTGTCCGACAGGGCGGAAACAAACTTTTGTTTTGCTAAATTCCCGGCTGTTTTATCGTCAAAAGCCACTACGATTACATCCGCGCTCATTAAAGCCGTAAATTCATCCACCTCTTCCCCGATCGCTCCATCAATCCGGCTCTCTATTGAATTCTCATCAATTTTATACAAAATTTGGCTGTATTCTTTGTATGTTTCGTTAACTTCGGCTTTAGCTTTGGCTAGTAGCTGTTGTTTTAAGTCTCTCGCGCTATCCTCAATATCCGATTCTACGATATGTCTTTTTATTTTTTCCTGATATACGATTTTCTCTTTGGTTTCTGCGTAAATTTTGTCCTGCAAACCTGCCCATAAACCGGGAACTGTTAATTTAGTCGGCTCTATCGCCATGTCCGAGCTTGGTTCGTCGGCGTATATTTCCACTTCAATGCTTCCGCCGGCTGGCACGTTTACGGTATTTTTAGTTCTAAATAATTTATTATCGGGAGTCAAAAGGCGGGTGGTCGCCACTAAAGGCTGATTTTTATTATAATTATTTACTATCGTAGCTTTTCCGATCGCTTCTTTGCCAATTATTTCCGAACCGGAAGCTTGATAATCCGCCTCGTTTTCAATTTCTACCTGCCTAACAATCCCCTTGATTGCGTTGGCGCCGCCTTCTTCCTTGGACGTTTCTTCGTCGTAAATATCAAAAATCATATTATTGCTGGTTCGTTCTTGGTTTGGAATCAATACAATCGTTACTTTTACCAAATAAAAATATAAAATTACCAATACTAACAATAAAGCCAGAGCTATAAAACTAGCAGCTATTCTTTTATACATTTTCAGAGAGCGGCTCGCTTTTATTTTTGTATCGGTAAATTCATTCTCAACTTCTTGGCGTTCCTTGAACTGAGATTGGGCAATTGCCTCTTTTACCGCGTCGCTTTTCGGAATAATTTTGTCCTCTGTCTTGCCAATATTTTTTTCCGGCTTTATATTTTTTTCTATCTGTGCGATTCCGGCTACCGAAACATCGTTTAAGCCGCCTTTGGTTTTTTTACCCGCTAATATTTCTTTTTCAGTCTTTAAATCATTTTTTAATTTATCCCTTATAACGCCTAAATCTTTTTCTTCCTCAATTTTAATTTTTACTTTTGGCTTCACTATTTTACCGGGCTTTTTCTCTTCTGTAAATTTCTTATCAACAGAATCGTCAAATTTTTTTTTCTTTAAAGGCGCGGGCCTTTTTTTCGCGCCCGGCTTTGATTTTGATTTTACTGAAATTTTCCTTGCCACTGTTTTCTTTTTTTTAGTACTTACATTTTTCTTGCTTTCCTCGTCTTCAATATTTATTTTTATGGCTTTTTTTACTGGCATATCTTTTAAAATTTTATATTTATTTACTCATTAAAATAAATAAATTTTTACATCTATTCCTATATATACTATAACAAATTTTACTCTATTTGTCCAAAAATTTTAATTAACTATAATTTTACCTTTATTTTAGATAAAAAATTTAATTTTATTGCCTAATTCTTTTTTTAATTCATCTTTTAAATTATTATTATTATCTATTCTGTAGCCGGTTTCCAATATTTTATGCCCGCCACTGCCTTGAGTTACTTTAAAAATTACTTTACTTGAACCGGAATGTCGGGCGAAAATATTTCTTAATTTTTCCAAATCCGCGCCCCCCATGCTGCTATCAAAACCTAAATTTAAATCTTCACTATTTATTTTTTTATGAGCTAAAATCGGCGATCGATTATTATAATAATTTGAAGTTTCTTTACAATCTTTAATAAACTTACCGATTGCCTCTTCAATATTCTCAAGCGTTACCCTTACTACTTGGTTGGCTAATATTTTCATTTCCTTGTCCTTGTCGGATGGCTTCCCTTGGCATAAAATAACATTACCTTCTTCCCAAATATCAATTGATTTTTTTAAAAGCGAAGGAAATACCAATACTTCGGTATTATTATATCCGTCTTCAATTTTTACAAACAGCATTGATTCGTTGGTCCGGGTAATTATTTTCTTAATTTTCGTTATCACCCCCGCGACTTTAATCTGCGCTTTGCTTTTTATCCCGCTTAATTCTTTCAAAGGAACAATGATCGGGGATAGATGTTCTTTAAAATCGGAAAACGGATGTTCGGAGATATACAGCCCTAATAATTCTTTTTCCCAAGTTAATTTTTCCTGGCGGTCAGCGGGCGGATAATCCTCAAGTTTCATTTCCGCATCGTTCGCCAAACTTGGGGTATCGCTAAACAGACTGGCTTGCCCGTTGGTTTTTGACTTTGTTAATTCTTTATTGAACTGCAAAAGATTTTCAAAATTTCCGAGCAGTTTTCCGCGCTCTTCAAAATTACTTAAAGCTCCGCTTTTAATCAAGCTTTCCAATGATTTTTTATTTAAATCTTTATCGTTTACCCGTTCTAAAAAATCAGAAATATTTTTATAAATTCCATTGGCTTTTCTCTCTTTAATAATAACCTCCGCTATATGGGAGCCAATATTTTTAATCGCGTTTAGGCCAAAACGGATAACCCTTGTTTTCTCATCCTTCTCGTCTGGGTTATTTTTCCTCGCGTCGGTAGTCACTACCGTAAAAAATTCAAATGATTGGTTAACGTCCGGACGCGCGACATCAATTCCCATGCGCTGGCATTCTTCAATTTCCACAGCAATTCGATCTGAATTATGCTGATCGGCAGTGAGCAAAGCCGCCATAAATTCGGTCGGCCAATGAGTTTTTAAGTATGCTGTTTGATACGCGATCAAGGCATAGCAGGCTGCATGTGAACGGTTAAAGCCATAGCCCGCGAACGGTTCTATAAATGAAAATATCTTTTGCGCTAATTCGCTGTTTATTCCGTTCTTTACGCACCCATTGATAAATTTTTCTTTTTGTTCGGCTAAAAGTTTGGGAATTTTTTTCCCAACCGCTTTTCTTAAAACGTCAGCTTCGGCTAAAGTAAAGCCGGCTAAATCCCGAGCCATTTGCATTACTTGCTCTTGATATATCGCTACCCCGTAGGTCTTTTTTAAAATTGGCTCTAACTTTGGATGTAGGTAAGAAAGCTTTTTTTTGCCTTGCTTTCCGGAAATATAATCAGGAATCCATTCCATTGGTCCCGGCCGATACAAAGCTACCATGGCAATAATATCTTCAAATTCCGTAGGCTTTAATTCCCGCAAATACCGCTTCATACCGCTTGATTCAAACTGAAACACTCCGGTTGTTTCCGCTTTTTTAAATAGCTTATAGGTTTTAGCGTTATTAAGCGGAATAGCATCGATATTTATGTCAACACCCTTGGTGCTTTTAATAATTTTAATAGCGGATTCTATGATAGTTAGATTCTTTAAGCCTAAAAAATCCATTTTCAACAATCCAAGATCTTCTATCGGATGAAGCGAATATTGCGATACGATGCTTCTATCGGAAGAAGAAGCGTACTGGAGCGGAACATTTTCGGTTAGCGGCTCCTTGGTTATCAATACTCCGCAAGCATGGGTTGAGGCATGGCGCGCTACGCCCTCTAAGATGCGGGCATAATCAATAATTTTACGCGCAGTTTCTTCTTTTTGATATATTTCCTTTAACTCAATGGTACTTTTTAAAGCATCGTCAATTTTTGAAAACATCGGAATCATTTTCGCCAGTTTGTCGCAAAAATCATACGGCGCATTCAATACCCGCCCCACATCCCTAATTGCCGCCCGCGCCGCCATTGTGCCAAAAGTAATTATTTGCGTTACATGGTCTTTTCCATATTTATTTTCTACATAATTTATAACTTCATCCCGCCTAATATCAGAAAAATCCAGGTCAATATCAGGCATAGAAATTCTATCCGGATTTAAAAAACGTTCAAAAACTAAATCATAATGCAAGGGGTCAATATTAGTAATACCAGTCAGATAACATACCAAAGATCCAGCCGCCGAGCCCCGACCCGGACCAACAATAATATTATTATTTTTTGCCCAATTAACAAAATCAGCCACAATTAAAAAATATGAATCCCAGCCCATCTTCCCAATTACATCTAACTCATAATCCATTCTTTCTTTTACGTTTTCTTCCGCTTGTTCATAAGTTTTATCGTATCTTTTTTTTAATCCTTCCCCGCAAAGCTTTCTTAAATAACTTCCGCTATCAAAATTTTCGGGCACCTGAAAATACGGAAGCTGAATTTTCCCTAGCTCTATTTCCAGATTGCATCTTTCGGCTATTTCTATAGTATTACTTATCGCGTCAGGCACATTTTTAAAAGCTTCCGCTATCTCTCTGCCTGGACGCAAAGAATAATCCGGTCCAATCATATTTAAGCGATTCAAGTCGTCTTTCTTTTTTTTATTTTGCAAGCAAAGCAAAATATCCTGAGCTTCGTCATCTTCTTTCCTTAAATAATGAACATCGTTGGTGGCTACTAAAGGAATATTCAATTCCCGGGAAAATTCTATTAATTTTTCATTAACTAAGGACAATTCCTCAAGCTTGGGATGATCCATTATTTCTAAATAAAAATTACCTTGTCCAAACAATTTATTATATTCTAATATTCTAGCCCTGGCCTTATCTGTTTGTCCCCACCTAATTAAACAAGGTATTTCCCCGGCTAAACAAGCCGAACTGGCAATTAATCCTTTATGGTATTTTTGTAAAATCTGCCAGTCAATTCTCGGTTTATAATAAAATCCTTCCAGATGGGCGATTGAAGTTAATTTTATCAAATTTTTGTAACCTTCTAAATTTTTAGCTAAAAGAAGCAGGTGAAAATTTTTTCTTTCGTCTTCCTTGGTTACTTTATTAAATCTTGATTTCGGAGCCAAATAAGCCTCTACTCCAATTATCGGTTTAATTCCCGCTTTTTTGCATTTTTGATAAAACTCAATCACGCCATACATAACGCCATGATCTGTTATGGCGACAGCCGGCGCCTTAACTTCCTTCACAGCCGCTACCAGCTCGTCGATTTTAAGCAAACCGTCAAGCAATGAATAATGAGTATGAACATGGAGATGCACAAAATCCATGGGTAAATATATTAAATATTAATAATTATCTCCTTTGTTTCCCGCGCGCATTTCTCCCAGCTAAAATTTTCAATCCTTTTACTGCCTTTTTCAATTAAATTATTTCTTAAGCTAAGATCGTTAATCAATCTGTCCATAGTTTTTGCCATATCTTCCGTGTCGCAAGGATTAAAATATACTGCCGCCTCCGCAGCCACTTCCGGAATTGAAGAAGTATTGGAAGCGGCTATGGGAATACCGCTGGCCATTGCCTGAAGTAAAGGAATCCCAAAGCCCTCGTAATGCGAAGGAAAAACAAAACCGCTGGCGCCGTTAAATATGTACGGTAAATCATCTTCTATAATCCAGCCGGCCAGTACTATCTCGTCGGTTATATCAAATTCCCGTATTTGATATTGGGTTTCGTCATAGCCAAAGCTGGCCGATCCTATTAAAACCAACTTTTCCTTGATACTAAAATTTTTTTCCCGCATCATCGCAAAAGCTTCTATTAGGGAAGGAATATTTTTTTTCTTTTCAATCCGGCCGACATAAAGCAAATACGGCTCTGCTATGCCGTATTTATTTAAAATTTCTTCTATTTTTTCCTTATTATTAATTTTTTTGTATAATTCTCTATTGTATCCGTTATAAACCACGGAAATCTTATTGGCGTTAATTTTGTAGAGTTCAACTAAATCTTTTTTTGTATAATTAGACACTGTAATTATTTTTTTTGCATGCTTCAACGTATACTCGGTCGACCATTTTAAATAATCAATCGTGGTAGCCTTGTATTTTCCCAAAGTATAAATTTTTACAAGAAAATTTAAAATTTTCCTTGACTTTTTCCCGCCCGGCCCCATTTGCTCCTGTTCGTAATATTTTTTCTCTTTTTCATAGGCAATATCATGAATTGTTACTATTGAATTCTTTGGATGAATAAAAGGAAGGCAATGAGCCGGAACAAATAATACATCAGGGCGCCTAAAAGCCATTTCCAAGGATAGCCTGCCTTGGGTCCAAAAATATTTACTGGGCCACTTTAAAATTTTAACGCGAAAATTATTAAAAGGACTTTTTATAATCTGAAGCCCATTTTTATCAAATTTAATCGGTTCTTCTTTCGCGCTTTTTATATACTGTTTAGTTGTTAAATCAATCAATCCGCCCTTTAGAGGTTCATCAGTGTATAAAATATATTGATTTTTACTGTCTAATTTTGCCAACCATCGTATCAAATAATACGAATACCATTCGGTGCCGCTTTTATGGTCCCGGTTAGCCCGGCTGGCGTCTATACCTATTAGCATAATTTAATTAGTAATCAATAATTAAAACAAAATTTTAAAATCCAAAATTTTAAAATCGAAATTAGAAACAAAATAAATTCTAAATACAAAACAGAATAAACACGAAATCCGAATATCGAAATCCTAAACAAATACGAAATTCAAATGACAAAAACAATAATATTTTTATAGTTTTAAATTTTGGATATTTGTATTTTGAATTTGTTTCGGATTTAGTATTTCGGATTTCGGATTTATTACGCTATTTTGTGGCCAGTATGCTTCTCTTATAACTATTTAAATTATCAAGCGCGATACCGGTTCCTTTAGCAACGCACAATAAGGCATCGTCCGCTATATAAGCAGGCACTCCGGTTGTACGGGATAATAAAGCGTCGATATTTCTTAAAAGCGAACTGCCGCCGGTTAAGACCATGCCCTTATCCATAATATCGGCCGATAATTCGGGCGGAGTATCATGAAGCACTTTTTTCGAGGCGTTAATAATAGCTTCCAGTTCGTTCTGGAGCCCTTCGGTTACGTCGGAACTGTTCACGGTAATACTGCGCGGCAAACCGGTCAATATGTCCCTGCCACGGATTTCCATACTTAATTTGTTTTCAAGAAATAAGGCGGAACCGATATTTATCTTTACTTCTTCGGCAGTACGCTCTCCAATAGCTAGATTATATTTTTTTCTTACATATTCTATAATTGCTTCGTCAAATTTATTACCTCCGACCCTAACCGACGTTGACGACACAATGCCGCCCAAAGAAATAACGGCCATTTCCGCGGTGCCGCCGCCAATATCAATTATCATGTGTCCGGAGGCGGAGCCGATTGGTATATCCGCGCCGATTGCCGCCGCCACCGGTTCTTTAATTATATAAGCGGCCTTGGCCCCGGCCGCGATAGTGGCGTCAATAACCGCCCGCCTTTCAGTTGAAGATATTCCGGCCGGAACCGCCACCATGACTTCCGGCCTAAAAAGCCGCACGCCACCGACTGCTTTATTGATAAAATATCTAAGCATAGCTTCGGTTGTCCGGTAATCGGCAATTACACCGTCTTTTAAAGGCTTTACCGCGATAATAGTATCCGGTGTCCGTCCCAGCATATCTTTGGCTTCATTGCCGACAGCTAATATTTTTCTATCCGCTACCGATACAGCCACTACGCTCGGTTCGTTTATAACTATGCCACGCTTAGGCAGATGAACCAGCGTATAAGTTGTTCCTAGATCAATGCCGATTTTTTTTATAAACATATATTATCTTAAAATTTTCAATTTCTAAATTTTCTAATTAATTAAAATATTACCTCAAATTCCTTGTCCACCGTCAAGTCGCTGTCCCAGCTTATTGCTTGGGGCAAACTTTTATAAACATAAAAACCGGTCGGGCTATATGACCTTATACTATTTATAAAGCTTAAGTCAACCCTCATCTGTTCAACCGTGTTGCCCGGCTGTTTTTGCGTCAAAAGCCGGTATTCACCTTTTTTAACTAACATATTAATATCTGGCGGTAATTTATAATAAAAATGCAAAGCGCCGATCTCTCCCGGCTCAACTGAAATAAAAGCGCTAAACACGGTCTTCCCTAATTCATTATGCGTCTCGACTTTCCCTTCACTGTAGCCTGATGCTTCAACTAAACGGCTATTCAGGGGTACGTAAACCCGCGTATAAGTCCTGTATCTTGTTGTCCGCCAGTCAAATTGCCCGTTATTGGCATAACTAACGCGTAAATCGGCAAATAGCCCGTTTATATCCTGATCAACTTTATAATTAATACTCCTATTAACCACCGCGTCTGTTTTTAAGGCTGCCATGTTCGCGTCAATAACCATTAAATAATCACCGGAGGTTTCCTTTAGATATCCGCCCCAGCCCTGCTGTTTTACAACAGATTGCATTCCGTCATCATGAAAATAAGCAATAATATCCTTTTGGTCCAAACTAACACCAATAACATTTACTACTTCCTTTAAATCCGCAAACCCTTTATTTAATAAAAGCAGTTTAAGCTCTTCAACTATATCACCGATCACTTCTTTTCTGTGCCATGAGGGCACGCCTAATTCGAAGTAACCTTTCTCAACCCTATATTCAAGCAAGTCGGTAAAATTATTGCTGTTATATTCTTCGTTCTCAATATAAACCGGCCCGGTAATAGCAAGCAAGTCTGTAACGAATTTCGGCGTTATGCCGATGACACCGTCAAAGTTACCGTCAAAATCATTTATCCGGTCTTTAGGAGGTAGCAGTTTATTTTCCTCATTATAAAACCATTCAATTTTATCAGCCGCGATTGGCCAGTGTGGCGACCAATTAGCGTCCCGCATATACCATTTTTCTACCCCTAAATATTCTTTTAAAGCCGCCGGGGGCTTAACATCTATTCTATCCTTTACCGGCATATCCATATGGTAAATATCATGAGTATCATACCTTAATATTTCCCCGCTTTCTGCTTCCAGGATTCCATAAGTCCCTAAAAATCCGCCTGTTGGCCTTAATTCATCACTGTTTTGCAGAAGAATTAGAAATGATGATTTTTCCGGATAACCCATTAGGCCGGGAATAAGCTCAGACATCGGTACTGCCTTAGAAAGCAGATTTTGCGCTTGAAGTAAATTAATTTTAATATTATTTATTTTACTTTTTAAAGGCAAAGTTAATATTGAATTGCTGATCTGATTTAAATTAATTATGGCCAAATCAATATTGGCCTTTATGCCGTTAATTTCCGGTCCGCTTTTATATATAAATTCCAATATTTCTTCTTTTTTTTCGGTTGGCAGGGCGGTAAATGTTCCATTTTCTCCAAAAATATTGTTAAACACCATGCCTAATTCAGCGCCCTGATACACGGACCGGCTTAACACCTCTCCGATAAAACTTAAATACAAAAAATCATTTATCTGAACTTCTATAAAATTTATTTTCTTTATAAAAAAATCATTTTGAATTTTTTCTATATTTAAACTGGCGTTTTTAAAATTATTTTCAGCGAGCTTGGCAAATTCCAAACATCTGTCAAATTCTTTATTGTTGACCAGCGCGACCGCGTACTCTAGATTATCCTTGCCGGTATTAGCGTTTTGATAAATTAATTTCAAATTAACTAAATTAACCCCAATAAAAATTAAAAAAGCTAAAAAAACAAATAATACGGCAAAATTAAAATATTTAATTAATTTAAAAACAAAATTTCGTTTTTTTCTTTCTTTAACAACGGGTATTTTTTTGTATACTCCCTTGACTTTTTTGTATATTTTCAAAAAATTTACATGTTTTGACTTTGATAAATTAAACATCTCTAAACGTTTAATAAATAAAAAATACTATTAAATTATAACAATTTATTTCTTTAATTACAAGTAAAAAAAATATAAAAAAACAGGCCAGCCTGTCTTGTAAAACTTGATTCGCGATTTATAATTTAAAAATTATAATTTAATGATAATTATTCTTTCCTTAGGGCCTCTATCGGATTTAATCTGGCCGCTTTACGGGCCGGATATAAACCAAAAGCTATTCCAAAAAAACTCGAAAAACCAAGCGCCACTACAAATGATTCAGTCGGCACAACAAACTTCCAATTAAGTCCAGCTGAGCTTGCTCCGAATGAAATCAAAAAAGAAATCCCAACGCCTATAATAATTCCCACAACTCCGCCGATAATAGTAATTAGAACAGATTCAATTAGAAACTGTCCCATTATATCCTTGTACTTAGCTCCGACTGCTTTACGTAAACCGATTTCACCAGTCCTTTCGGTTACTACTACATACATTATATTAAGAATTCCTACCCCGCCGACAATTAACGATATAGCAACAATAGCCAGTAGCAGTAAAGTAATGGCTCCGGTCACCGTTTCCATAATCTCCATCGTCTCAATCATTGTAGCGACACGAAAATCATCTTTACCCGTATCAAACACACCTTTGCTTGGACCTTCCGGATGCTCTAAGTCGTGATTTTCACGTAGAATATAGCGGGCTTCTTCGGCTGTATCATCAATTAATTTCTCGTCTATTACCTGATGCATCATATATTGCACATGGCTTATGCCCATAACTCTTTTCTGCAAGGTTCTAACCGGCAAATAAACTATATTGTCGAAATCAAACGTCATCATAGCTCCCCTCTTTTTAAGTACGCCAATAACACGAAATTTTGACTTTCTAATTTTAATATATTTCCCAATTGGGTCCAAGTCACCGAATAAATCTTCTTTTATATCTACCCCTAATACCGCTACTTGACTCAACGATTTATCTTCAGCCTCAGTCCAGAAATTCCCATAATCAATTTCGCTTTTGTCAACCTCTATATATGAACTGGTCTGGCCCAAAACCATAACTCGCTTAGCTTCATTCTCATAACTTACTATTTCCTGATCCATAATCCCGGCATACCCGTTTTTTACATTAGATAATTTTAAAATATCCTCATAATCCTCAAGGTTTAAAGTTGTCGGCATTACACCCTGAACCAGAGCGGCGGCACTCTGCGTTTCACTAGCGCTTCCTGACCTCAAGCTTGGTACTTTTATTTCGGTCTCAAATAAGTCAGTCCCGCCAAACGACTCAATTTCCCCGACTATCAAGCTATTAATCCCCTCGCCGGCCGAATAGACGATAATTACGCTGGCAATACCGATAACCATACCTAAAACAGTCAGTCCGGTCCTAACTTTATTGGTCCGCATTGCCCGCAGGGATATATTGATTGTTGAAAATATAGTCATACAATTAATAATTCAAATCCTCAAATATATTCAAATGCTTCAAATTTATTATTTTTACAAATATTTGGATTTAAGACTATTTGAATCATTTGAATATATTTGAGGATTTGAATTATGCCTATTCGTATCTAAGCGCTTCGGTTGGTTCTAGTTTGCTGGCCTTTCTAGCCGGATAAATTCCAAAAACCACCCCTACAATTGTTGAGACGCTGATTGCTAAAAAAATTGAAAATAATGATACCCTGAAAGCCCAGTCATAACCTAGATATTGAGCTCCCTCTGCAACTAAAAATGAAAGGGCCGCGCCGCCAATAACCCCAATTGTACCGCCGAGCATAGTAACGGTAATAGCTTCAAGTAAAAATTGGTTTAAAATATTAGAGTTATTAGCGCCGACCGCTTTTCTTAGGCCGATCTCTCTTGTTCGTTCGGTAACGCTAATTAGCATAATATTCATAATCCCGATACCGCCAACTATT
>Ga0164313_10001889_pt1 | contig 18765 bp, 16 predicted proteins | sample GuaBasSedimGuay4_FD_113735 | JGI IMG/M metagenome (GOLD analysis project Ga0164313, IMG submission 113735) | Subseafloor sediment microbial communities from Guaymas Basin, Gulf of California, Mexico - Guay4, Core 4569-4, 0-3 cm | ecosystem: Environmental > Aquatic > Marine > Hydrothermal vents... | reverse complement strand
CCCGTTTTATCGCCCCGGTACCTTCAGGTGCACGAATTCGTGCAAAGTGTGTATTAAAAGATGTTCGGACCAGGGGGTCGCACCACAAGATTCTGACTATATCTGTCGAGGTTGAGATTGAGGATGGCGAGAAACCGGCCCTGGTTGCTGACTGGCTGGTAATGTGTGGTAACAAAAAGGCGCAATTGCAGGAGAGAATGGGACAACCATCATGACACGCGTATTCGCGGCTTTTATCGCCCACGAAACACATGGCTTCAATCGATACCCGACCACGATTGATGACTTTAAAAATTATCACTTTGTGCTTGGCGATGACATCAAGAACCACACTGAGGGTGATTCAGCCTGGGGTGGTCTGTACGAGGTTGCCGATGAGGCCGGCTGGGAACTCGTGCATCCCGTATCTGCATTTTCGATGCCCAGTGGACCCGCGACCCCGGAAACTTTTGAAACCTTATGGGCTCTGGCTGGAGACTCACTTAAGAAAGACGGGCCGTTTGATGCTGTCATATGGTTTCTGCATGGCGGCATGATGTGCGAGGGTATTGATGATCCCGAAGGCGAAATCATACTGCGAACTCGTGACATTGTTGGCAATGACATACCGATTGCCATTTCTTTGGATATCCATGCCAATGTTTCACCTGAAATGGTCCGCCTGAGTAATATCATATGCGGATACCACACCACACCTCATATTGACGTTAAAGAAACTGCTTTGAGGGCTGCACGCCTACTGAAGCGTACACTTGACGGGGAAATCAACCCTGTCACGTATTCGGTACACCCGCCGGTGCTCGCGGGCATTGATCATGGCCGTACAACTGATCCTGATGCACCGATTCCACGTATGTTGCGTCGGGCTGATGAGTTCAGCAAATCAGACACAGGCTTGCTTGATGTGTCATTTTTTTCCGGTTTCCCATTTTGTGATACAGGTTCAACCGGTGCGTCCGCCATCATTGTGGCTGACGGTCTGCATCAGCGATATGAACAACTGGCTGAAGAATTTGGAGATGAGATATGGAAGTCACGTGATGAAATCACGATCGACTTTGTTTCAATGGATGAAGCCATTGATCGCGTTGAGGCGACAGAAGGAGAGCAAGGGCCTTATCTGATCGGCGATTTCTCTGACACACCGCATGGTGGTGGTTATGGTGATGCGCCCGACTTTTTGCGTGCCCTGATACGTCGTGGTGTGAAGAATGCCGTGTTTGGACCTGTATGGGATCCGGCTGTTGTTGCAACTGCGCTTGCTGTCGGACCTGGCTCAGACATTGATGTTAGGTTGGGCGGACACAGTGATCCCGAACATGGCGGTGCGCCACTGGTGACCAGTGCACGTGTCGTGGCCACATCCGCAGACGGAGGTTTTGTGCATAATGGCCCATTCATGTATGGATTGCCTGGCAGTCTTGGGCCATCAGTATGTCTTGATATTGAAGGCGTCGATGTCATCGTGACGGAACAACCCCAGGCCATTTACGACCAGGAACAATTGCGGATATTTGGAATTAAGCCAAAGACAAAAGATGTGTTGGTGTTTAAGGCATACAATCACATGCGTGCAGACTATGAGCCGATATGCCGCGGGCTTGTCTATGCTGACAGTGGTGGAATATTCAACTTTGATTTCTTCCGCTTTAAATATGAAAAGCTTCGCCGGCCCATCGCACCGCTGGATGACATCGAACAACAGGAAGGTGAGACATTTCGTGCCCACACAGACCCGCGTCCCCGCGGCGATAATTAAATTATGTCCGAACCTGTAAAAAAAATCTCCCGCCCTTTCCAGTACGAAGGTTATAGCAGCCCGGATTACCACGAGTTTGAAGGACATTCGACCTATGTCTCGATGTCCGATGGTGAACGTATCGCGGCAGATATTTATTTGCCCACAAACTATTCAGGCGAGGGTGCTATACCGGAACAGTTCCCCGTCATATTCATATTCACCTGCTATCAACGTGGCAGTTTTCACCCTGAAACACGTGAATGGGAGTGGACGATGTCGCGCCGGCCCGGTGTCGGCTCAGACTATTTCCTACGCCATGGTTATGCCATGGTGATTGCGGATACCCGTAGTACCGGCGCATCCAGCGGAAATTCACAGGTGTTTGGCTGGCGTTACCAGGATGATGCCGGTGAGATGGTGGACTGGATCGCGGAGCAGGGCTGGTGTGACGGCAATGTTGGCATGATTGGCGGTTCTCATGTGGGCTGGACGCAATTGGCGGCAGCATCACGCAAGCCGCCTGCTTTGAAGGCGATCATGCCGGCAGTGGTACCGTTTGATGGTTTTACCGGGCAATTTTTCCCCGGTGGCATTGCCATGCACAGTTTTATCAACCAGGCTGAGCTATCGGATGATGTAATCAAAGAGTTGGGCCAGACAAGAAATCGTTTGTCTGCACCGGTGACCGATGAACCGCCCGGCAAGCAGATTGACTGGGAGGAAGTTGAACAGCTTGAGGCGCTGGAGCGTCCGGAACTTCCCACATACGATTGGGCCAACGAACCCTATATTGATACCACATGCCCGAGTGGCGAATCAGGGCGTGATATTTGCTCTAACCTGGTGGGTGGTGTCGCGGAATCGGGTGTGGCGATCTATCACCTCGGTGGCTGGTTTGATGGCTTTACCCGCGGCACCTGCGAGTTGTATGCAACACTGGCGCCGACTAATCCATCACGGCTGACACTTTTTCCGGGTTATCACGACCTGCTGTACGGGTTCATGTACGATGAATTTGGTGCAGAAGTCCCGGACCTTCTGGCAGAGCGTTTACGGTTTTTTGATTGTTATCTCAAAAATATAGAAAATGGTTTCAAAATAGATTCTAATCTATTGATATATAATATGTTAGGTGATGGATGGAGAGCAGAATCAGAGTGGCCACTTGCGCGTCAGATTGAAACGGAATTTTATCTGGGTGACGGAAGTGCCTTGTCAATTGCCGAATCGCAACCGGGCGCTGACTCCCGGAAAATGAGCCTGCAACATGATCGCCGTTACGGCGCCAACCTTTCCAGTCGCTGGACCGGCCTTTTCGCGATCCCGCCTCAGGGTGCTCCTGATATGACGGCGCAGGATGCGGATAGCCTGTGTTACACAACGACACCGTTGCAAAGCAATGTTGAAGTGACCGGTCACCCGGTTGTTCGATTATGGGTGTCAGCCGATACTGATGACGTTGATATTTTTGTCTACCTGGAAGATGTTGACGAGACAGGTAGATCACTGATGGTCACAGAAGGACAGTTACGTAGTGGCTGGACCGCGTTGCAGGATAAAAACTCAGCAACGGATTGTGATATCGAAGTGTTGCCTGATTTACCATGGCACGGCTATGAGAAAGATCAGTATCAACCCGGCTTGTTAGCCAATGGTAGGATTATCGAGTTGGTCATTGATCTGCAGCCCACTTCATGGACATTCAGGGTCGGACACAGTATTCGCCTTGCGATAACCGGGGCAAACTGGCCCGATTTTCAGTTGCATCCCCGCTTGAGTCCGCAAAATGACCCCGCTGCAGATGACAACATCAGCCCGACCATTCAAATTCACCGGGGTGCATTGCATCAGTCATCCATCGTTTTGCCAGTGATCAAATAGTGACTCAATATGATGTAGTGATCAGGGGCGGAACCCTTTTTGATGGTTCCGGTGAGCTCGGATATGTTGGTGATCTGGCAATCAATGAAGATCGAATAGTCTCACTCGGCAATGTCGGTGAAGCGACCGGTTGTCGCGAAATTGATGCAACAGGTCTGGCTGTATCCCCCGGTTTTATCAACATGATGAGCTGGGCATGCACGACCATCATCCAGGATGGCCGTGTCGTCAGTGACATCAAGCAGGGTGTGACGCTCGAAGTTTTTGGTGAGGGCGAATCTTATGGCCCTTTGAATGAAAGTATGAAGGTTGGCTTTGGACCGATAGGACAGCCACTGGAAGCACTCGGTATCAATATAGGCTGGACAACCCTCGGTGAATACCTTCAATACCTTGAGGACAAGGGTGTCTCACCAAATGTCGCTTCATTTGTCGGTGCAGAGACGGTTCGTATCCACGAACTTGGCTACGAAAACCGTAAGCCGACACCTGACGAGCTTGCGCGTATGCGGGAGTTGGTCCGGGAAGCCATGCGCGAGGGTGCGGTTGGCGTTGCATCTGCTTTGATTTACTCGCCAGGAGCTTACGCAGATACCGATGAACTCATTGCGTTGGCAAGTGCCGCTGGTGAATTTGGCGGGATCTACGCATCACATATGCGCAATGAGGGTGATCAGATCTTCGAAGCGCTGGATGAGTTGCTGACGATCGCCCGGCAGGCACAGGTACCTGCAGAGATCTACCACATAAAATTGGCGAGCCAGGCAGTCTGGGAACGCTATGACGAATTGATCGAAAAAATCGATGCGGCCCGTGCCAAAGGTTTGCGCATAACCGCTGATATGTACACGTACCCCGCAGGCTCTACCGGGCTGGATGCATTGATGCCGCCGTGGGCGAACGAGGGCGGTGTTCAGAAATGGATCGAGCGCCTGTCTGATCCTGAAACCCGCGCCCGTATCAGGCAGGAAATGCTCACACCGAGCACCGAATGGGAAAATATGTTTTTGTCGGTGGGGCCCGAAAATGTGTTGCTGGTTGATTTTAATAACAAGTCATTGCGCAAGCACATTGGCAAGACTCTCGCGGAGGTGGCAAAAGAGCGGGACACACATTCGGCTGATACGGCCATGGACCTGGTTGTCGAGGAAGGTGACCGTGCAATGGCCGTTTATTTCTCACAGTCTGAGGACGTGGTCCGCAAAATGACGGCAGTACCCTGGGTCAGCTTTTGCTCTGATGCGCCGGCAATGGCGACTGAAGCCCCGTTCCTGGAGACCAGTGTTCATCCGCGCGCTTATGGTTCGTTTGCCCGCTTGTTGGCAAAGTATGTCCGCGAGGAAGGAATACTCTCCATCGAAGAAGCGGTGCGTAAACTGGCAGCGCTTCCCGCAGAAAATCTGTCGCTGGAGCATCGTGGTCAATTGGCACCAGCCTTTTTCGCGGATATTGCGATCTTCGATCCAAAAAAGATCCAGGATCATGCTACATGGGACGATCCGCATCAATACGCGACCGGCATGGTTCACGTACTGGTGAACGGTAAACTGGTGCTTGAGAATGGCGAACCGACCGGTGCAAAACCCGGGCGATTTGTAAAAGGGCCGGGTGCCCGATCAACCATTGTAGGAAATGAATAATGAAAGCTACGTCACGATTTACATTATTGGTTTGGGTCCTTTTATGCGCCGTGTTTGTTACCGCTTGTAAACCGGCGGGAGATGACAATGAGGTTCAATCCGTCAGTGGCGATACCAAATTAATCAAAAACGCCTCGATTGTGGATGGCACCGGCGCAGCAGGGTTTATCGGTGACGTGCGTATCAGCGGTAATATGATCGTGGAAGTTGGAAATATCGGGCCCACTGACAATGATACCGTCATCGATGGAAGTGGCCTGGTACTGGCACCAGGGTTTATCGATACCCACAGCCATCATGATATTGGCCTCGATACGGCCCCCGAGGCGATTGCCGCAATTTCCCAGGGCATAACCACCATTATCGTGGGGAACGACGGCTCTTCACAGCACACAATGGCGGAGTTAAAACCAATCCTGGCAGAAAATCCCCCCACCTTGAATGTGGCCAGTTATACAGGACACGGCTCGATTCGCGCCGAGGTGATGGGTGGGGATTATAAGCGCAAGGCAACAACCGCCGAGGTCGCGGGGATGGAAGCGCTGTTGAGGCAGGATCTGGAAAACGGGTCATTGGGACTCTCCACCGGACTTGAGTATGACCCGGGCATTTATTCCAACACGGAAGAAGTAATTTCCCTGGCAAAGCTCACCGCAGCTGAAGGTGGACGTTATATTAGCCATATGCGAAGTGAGGATCGTTATTTTGACGACGCTCTGGAGGAACTGATCGAGATTGGCCGGCAAGCGGAACTTCCTGTTCAGATATCCCACTTCAAGCTTGCAGCGGTCGACCTTTGGGGGCAGGCGCCACGGGTCATACGGCGTCTGGAGCAGGCCCGGGACGAGGGCATTGATGTAACGGCTGACATTTACCCTTACACCTATTGGCAGTCAACGCTAACGGTGCTTTTGCCCGAACGCGATTTTTATGACCTCGATGCCGCCCGCTACGCATTGGAGAAGCTTGCCCCTGCTGATGGGCTTACCCTGGTGAACTACGCGCCGGATCCCGCACTTGTCGGTAAAACCGTTGCGGAGATTGCTACAGAAAGAGGGGAAAGTGATGAGGAGACCTATCTGCAGTTGATTCGCAATGCCTATGAAGGCATGACTGATGAGGATATGGCGGCTTTGGAAGAGCCTCTTGAATTTGTAATTGGCGTCAGTATGTCGGAAGAGGACATAGCTGTATTGCTGGCCTGGAAACATACAAATATCTGTTCTGATGGTTATGGTGCAGGTCATCCACGCGGCCACGGTGCATTTCCACGGGCGATTCGTCAGTACGTCCGTGAGCAGAAAATGCTCTCAATCGAGGAAATGATACGGAAGATGACCTCACTGGCCGCCGCGCATGTTGGTTTAAGCGACAGGGGGGTTGTGAAACCCGGTTACGTAGCGGATCTGGTGCTGTTTGATCCATTGACAATTACTGACAAGGCAACCATTGAAAATCCTAAACAATTATCCGAAGGTATTGCAGGGGTGTGGGTGAATGGTGAGCGCGTATGGCGCGACGGCGGTGTCACCGATGCGCGCCCCGGAGTTTCGGTCAGTCGCGAAAGGACTCAACAATGAGTACTCAAATTCTTCTAACAGCAGTTCCGTCATTCCGGGCTCGACCCGGAATCCATTCTGATTTGATAAGAGTTTGCATGTTTGCGGCATTATCAATGCCTTTGTCGGTTGCCAGTGCCGGGGAAATTGACCAGGCAAGTCTTAGTAAATCGGTTGATAATCTGGCCGCTTCATATTTTGATGCCAAAAATCCGGGTTGCGCCTTAGGAGTTATTCACCAGGGTAAATACGTGCACAAAACCGGCTACGGCATGGCCAACCTTGAGCACAATATCCCGATCACATCCAAATCGGTGTTCCGTATAGGCTCAACATCAAAGCAATTTACCTCGATGGCAATTGCCATACTGGCCGAACGCGGAGCTCTTGATCTGGATGCCGACGTGCACACCTACCTGCCCGAGCTGATTGATTACGACCACAAGGTCACCATACGGCAAATGGTTCATCATATTGCCGGCATGGGAGATTATGATCTTGAGGTTTTCACAAGACCTGATGGCTCACCTTTCCGCTTTGGTAATGAGGATTACTGGTCGATAGAGGAATTCTATGCTGAAGTTGCTGCTGCAGCATTGATTCACCCGCCAGAATCGAAGTGGCAGTACTCCAACCTCGCTTACTTTTTGCTATCAATAGTGGTCGAGAAAGTCAGTGGCAAAACATTGCGTGGGTTTGGTCAAGAAGAGATTTTTGCAAAACTCGATATGCCGGCCACTTTGTTCAATGATGACGTCAACCGAATCATTCCAAACCGGGCCGATGGTTACAAGAAACTTGAGGATGGTTCTTACGAAATATTTATGACCAATCTGAGTTGGGTTGGTGATGGAGGCATCTACACCAACCTCGACGACTTTATTGCCTGGGATCAAAATTTCTATCACAACAAGCTCGGCAAAGACGGCCAGGACCTGATCGATTTAGTGGAAAGTCCGCATCCAAAGGCATACTTCAGTACGGAAGGCCCGGAGCAAGCGGGTGACGAAACTGAAGCCGGTAAAAAATCAATGGCCGGATATGCTTTCGGGCAAATGGTCGATAAATACCGGGACGAGCGACGAATCTCCCACAACGGTGGATGGGTCGGTTTTATCAGCACCTACCGGCGCTTTCCTGATCTGTCACTGTCCGTAGTTTCCTTCTGCAACATACCTGATCGTTCTGCAGGGGAGTTTTGGGAAAAGGTCACTGACATATACATCACCGCCGTTAAAGAAGCTAAATAGAGGCAGATGGAAACCAGGAAGATCACATCTCCAACGGTGACATTGAGTGAAGCCTGAACATTTAATGGATGGGCCACCGGGTGCTGAAACCATCATTGATGGTGAGCCCTTCCTTTACTTTGCCGGTACGGGTTATTTTGGCCTGCACAGTCACCCGGAGATTATTGCCGCCGCTGAATCGGCGCTACACCAATACGGTACTCACAGTGCCACCACGCGCGCGGGTCTTGGTACCAACCCCCAGGTGCTGGAGTTGGAACGGGAAGCGGCAGAATATTTCGAGACTGAAGATGCTGTGTACCTCGCAACAGGGTATCTCAGCGACATGGCAGGCTTGCAGGCACTGTGCGACTACACCCGGGTGGATGCTATCTTGATCGATGAGCTTGCCCATTTCAGCAATCGTGATGGCGCAGCAAGCACGGGTAAGCCGGTCTACATATTTCGCAATGGCGACAATGATCACCTGGCGGAGCAGCTTGAAGCGCACATAAAGCCTGGACAGAAACCGCTGGTGGTGACCGATGGCATTTTCAGTATCAGGGGTGTGCTTCCACCCATACCTGAATACCTGGCGCTTATGGAGGCTCATGATGGCAATATCTGGGTGGATGATGCGCACGGTATGGGCATATTGGGCGCAAACGGACGCGGTGTTTGCGAGCACTATGACCTGAGATCGGAGCGGCTCTTTTATGGTGGTACTTTGGCCAAGGCGTTTGGTGGCTTTGGCGGTGTTGTACCTGGCAATCGTCAGTTTATTGGCAAGCTTCGTGAGGGAGATACCCTGAATGGTGGCAGTTACTTTGCAGCTGCCGTGGGTGCCAGCCTTGCAGGAATTCGATGGGTGGGGCAACACCCTGAGGCTCGTCAGAGGCTCTGGCACAACGCCCTTTATTTGAAAACCAGGCTACAGGAATTGGGTCTGCCGGTTGAGAGCAACCATATTCCAATTGTCGCCTGGACGCTGGATACTGCAGATGACATGAAGGAAATCCAGCAGGAGTTGATGAAGCGTCATATTGCGATTCAATATAGTCACTATATTGGTGCTGGTAACGAAGGGGTGTTGCGGGCAGTGGTGTTCTCAACCCATACTGAAGACCAGATTGACAGCCTGGCAGAAACCCTTGGCACACTGCTGTAAAGAGAGGTAATGGTTTGAGTACATCACTTATTTCACCAGATTGGCATTTTGCAGTCTGGGCCTCACTGTTAGCAGTGGCATCTTTCGGGTTGTGGGCTGAAACCAATCGTTTGGGAAGAACACTATCCGGGGTCGTAATCGCCATGGGTGGGGCAATGATCCTGTCGAATATCGGCATTATGCCAAAAGCAGCACCAGCTTACGATGTGGTGTGGACCTACATGGTGCCAATGGCGATTCCGATGTTGTTATTCAAGGCTGATTTACGCCGCATCATTCCCGAGACCAAGGGTATGTTGGTGGCATTTTTATTAGGTGCTGTGGGCACATTTTGTGGCGCACTGATTGGTTTTGGTTTACTGCCATTGGGGGAGGGAGGGGCAGCGATCACTGGAGCCATGGCAGCGTCTTATATTGGTGGCTCAATGAATTACGCTGCGGTGGGTGAAGTCCTCGAGATTGAAAGCTCGTTATTTCTGGCAGGTGCGGCAGCGGACAATGTAATCGGCGTTTTATACATGGCTGGACTTGCGTTAATGCCTGCGTTGGGATTTCTGCGCCGCTGGTTACCATCACCCATCATCGAAGCGGCTGAGCGTGATGTCGAACTTGAGATAGAGCACAAGGTCGAGACGGTCAATCTGAATCTGCTACATATCAGTTTATCGTTGTTACTAAGTCTGACGATCTGTGCGGTCAGTTATATGCTGGCAGGGTGGCTGGACATTACCCGTTTTTCAATTCTGTTCATAACCGGAATCACGGTGGCAGTTGCCAACCTGTTTCCTAAAGCGATGGAAGTGCTTGAAGGTGATTTTGAGGTCGGCATCCTGATGATGTACCTTTTCTTTGTCACCGTGGGTGCTAGTGCAGATATTGCTGCAATGGTGGATTCAGCGATGATAATCGTACTACTGGTCACCATCATCGTGCTTGTTCATATGGTTGTCGTGTTTGTGGGCAGTCGCTTCTTTAAGCTTGACCTCGCTGAAGTCATTATTGCCTCCAACGCCTGTTCGGCAGGCCCTACAACAGCCGCCGCGCTGGCCGCCAGCAAAGGCTGGCGGTCGCTCGTGACACCCGCAGTTATGTGCGGCGTGTTTGGTTATGTCATTGCAAACTTTGTCGGTGTATTTCTGGGTGGCTGGCTGGTGTAGTGTCAACCCTAAAACACAGGCCTGATCACCACATAGATACACGCCACAGACCCAGGCTTGAAGGCGTGTTGCGCCTGTTCCTGCTTTGACGGCGCAATCTGCGTTGCATGCTATTGTTCTGATCCATTTCAGGCGCATTGGCAGCATCCTGCTGAATAGAGCCAAGGTGGGCTACTGCTCGTTTTTCCAGCGCCTCAGTTTTAACTTTGGTGTGGATTTCTAGTTTAGTATTGTTTAACATGCTTTGTCCTCCTTAGACACATGTACATATTCATATAAGTTGCAGAATTTACACCTGATATGAATAACTGTCGAATGGGAATAATTTTATTTGAGTTAAGTTTTTCTTAACGGTAACTGATATGCACCTACCACTAAACGCCTTGCGTACTTTTGAAGCTGTAGCCAGCCGTTTGAGCTTTACCAAGGGTGCCGAGGCACTCAACGTAAGCCCCGCGGCAGTCAGTTCACAAATTCGGTCTTTGGAGGAGCGTCTTGATGAACCGCTGTTTCATCGGCAGGGTCGGAATATCTCTCTGACTGCGGCCGGCCAGGCCCTTTTGCCAGGTGTGCATCGAGGCCTGGCTGAATTGACCCAGGCCCTGCGTTCGCTGGAAGAAGACCGTGCCGGTGGCGTTCTCAATGTCACCATGGTGCCATCGTTTTTGCAAAAGTGGTTAACACCCAGGCTCGCAGATTTTTATCGCACCCACAGCGAGATTGATTTGCGTATCAACGCTGATACAAATCTGGTGAGTTTTGCTGACACGGACTTTCATGCCGCCATACGTTACGGACGTGGTGAATGGCCGGATCTCAAAGCCAGCAAATTACTTGATGAATGGACGATACCTGTTTGCAGTCCGGAAATGCTGGCAGATATCGGACCGATTGATTCCGTGGAAGATCTGACCAGCTATACGCTACTACAGGGAGACGATGAACTGTGGCCTACCTGGTTTAATGCGCTGGGTGGTCCGGGCATGCATAGGCGTGGCCCCAGGTTCAATGACTCCGTGTCTATCGTGGTGGCGGCAGAGCAGGGCCTTGGAATCGGCCTGGTGCGCTGGTCGCTGGCGGCCGCGGAACTCGCTTCCGGCCGGTTAGTGCGTTGTTTTCCACACGTAACTAAAAGCGATTTTGCCTATTACTTTGTTGCACCACCGCACTATTTCGATATGCCGAAAGTTGCCGTCTTTCGTGACTGGCTAGAGGAGTGCTGTCGCGTTTTCCCAACGCCTGATATGCAGGATGATCCTCACGACTAATGCTGGCTCATTCAAACCCGTCTTTGAACAGGGGGGGGAGATGCAGCATAACAACCCGACCGGTTCTACCCCGGGTGACCGTGTAACCGCCATCCTGCTGGGTATAGCCTGCGATCACCAACTGATCACCATAAAGCATGAGCCTGCGAACGAAATCGTGTTCCAGTTCCGGTTTGTTGTTTACCGTTGTATCAAGCTCAATAGCCTGTGATTGCAGCACATCGCCTGTCTGGCCATCGCGGTACTGGAGTATTCCCCGATACCTGTCGCTGAATGCCGGGGTGACCGAATCCTTTAGCTGAATACCGATAATGTAGAAATTATTTCCACTGTCGATCGCAATCTCATAGCCAACTCCATGTTTTGAGTTGCCATCGTCCCATGATTGCTCCCACATAATCGTGGCACTGCCAATGCCGTCACCATCCCCGGCATATTTAACAATGTACCAGTCGTTGTCATCCTCCGGTGCAGCATTTCTTCGGTAGCCGCTAACGATGATATTGTTATCACCATCAATGGCCACGTAAAACGCCTGATCATGACTGCCGGCGAGGTCATATTCAGTTTCCCACAATAGCGTGCCGTCGCTTTTGTATTTACGTACAGCCCAGTTGTGGTGGTCAGTCGCAGCATCCGCGAGGACAGAACCGACTACAACGAAATTGCCCTCGCTATCGGTGGCGACATCATAGGCATAATCGTGTAAACCGTCTTTATCATGTGACAGGGGAAAACCCGCTGCCCTGTTTCCGTCACTGTCATACCTGTCAATAAACCAGTCTCTGTTGGCCGCTGTTTGGGTATAGAAACCGACGGCGTAGATATTGCCGGAGTTGTCCACTGCCATGTTCTCGAAGCGGCCATTCTCATCGGCAGCGCTGCCAGTACCCACGTGGTACTTTCTCCATAGAGGACGGTCAGGAATGTCGGAGACGGGGTTGTCATAGGAACTGGAGTATTTCCAGATATTAGGGACGTTATAGCGTGACGAGAAACTGTTCCAGTTGGCACCATAGCCCATACCGACAAAATAAGTGTTGCCGCTACTATCTGTGTGCTGGTCCATGAATCTGTCGGCTGTGTAATCGCTCCAGGTGTGTTCAAACAGGAACCACTCCGCAGGTGTATCAAGTACCGCTCCTGTTTCAGCATCGTAGCGGACGCCAATGGCGGAATCCGAATCAGCTTCACCTCTCCAGCCGTTGGCCAGAATCGAGCCGTCAGTATTGAACCCCACGGAATGGAAAAAACCGTTGTTCCAGCTGCTGCTCGTTGGATTGAATTTTTGCTGCCATATCACGGTGCCGATATCGGCAACGGCTGCGGCCGAACCCATTAACAAACAGCCGCCGGCCAGCAATAAGGTCAGTGTCTTTTTCCAAGGTGGATTAGGTTGCAGTTTCATTAATTTCACCCCTATACCATGAATTTAGGAAAGCAGGATTTTTTATATCATGGCTTGATCTGTCGGGCGTTGACGCACATCATGAAATGGCTGGTTTTTGCATAAAATCTTTCTATGTAGTGCTGGTTCTGGGGGGTTAATATAGCTTCGAAAGCACACTCAGAAATCCCTGAATTAGGGGCAGGTCGCGATTCACGGAAGTGTAGATTAAACCCAGTTCAAGTTCAGGTTTGGAGTCTCTCAGTTGCAGAATGCTAACACCGTCGATCCTGTGTTCAATCGATGACAGGCTGGCCAGTGTCACTCCAAAGCCATTGGCGATGATCTGAGCCGTAATATTTGAAGTCTCTGCCATACCGATGCTTCTGGGAGAGATGCCGGCCTGTGCAAACAGTCTCGCAACCTGGGATGAAAAGCCGGACATCATGTCGGTGGGCAGCAGGTAGAATGGTTCGTCCCCGAGTTCGCGCAACCAGATCTTTTCTTTGCTGGCGAGAGCATGGGTTGCCGGTACGATCGCAACAATGGGCGTGGATGGTAGCGACTGCATCACGATTGATGTATCCAGGCGCGGAATCGGTAAACAAACAAAGCCAAGATCAAGCTCACCATTGAGTAATTGTTCGGTCACAAGGGCCGAGGGCCGTTGCTGAAGACTGACCCGCACACCTGGATATTCGGCATGATATTTAGCCAGCGTTCGTGGTAACAGGCCGTGTTGAAAGTCATCCGTGTGCCCAATGCGCAGATGGCCGCTTTTGCCTTCTGAGAACAGGGCTACACTTTCTGCTGTGCGTTCTGCCACCCGCAAAGTTTCGCGCGCACCTTCAAGTAGTATTTTTCCAGCCGCGGTGAGCCGCATTTTTTTACGGCCGCCACGTTCGATGAGTTGTGTGCCGAGTTCTTCTTCGAGGTTTTTGATTTGCAAGCTGACCGGTGGCTGTGTCAGGTTAAGACGATCTGCAGCTTTGTGGAAGCTCAGCTCTTCGGCCACAGCGATGAAGGTGCGCAGATGTTTTAAATCCATTGGATGGCCTCGTCATTTTGTCTCGATTTAAACATACACAAATTATATCAAATAAGAGAAATAATATATTGGACTGTATTATAAGTTACGACATACACTCATCCGATTAACCTGCAGTTCATCAATCGGAACAACCATCATGAAACGTAAAGTAATCCTGACCTGTGCTGTGACCGGCAACGCACCATTTAATCCAAAGCATCCCAGTTTCCCGGTAACACCGAAAGAGATCGCGGCTTCGACTATTGAGGCGGCAAAAGCAGGTGCTTCAGTCGCGCATCTGCATGTTCGCGACCCGGAAACGGGTGAGGGTAGTCGTGATGTGGACCTGTTCCGTGAAGTGGTGGCGCGGGTACGTGAATACGATACCGATATTGTCATCAACCTGACCGCTGGCATGGGGGCGTTTTTCCTGCCCGATCCGGAAGACGAAGGTCGTGCACTACCGGAAAGTGACGTTGTTGGTGTTGAAGAGCGTATCGAACACCTGGTTGACTGCCTGCCCGAAATTGCTTCGCTGGACGTGACCACCGGTAACCAGTCAGAAGGTACGGTGGAGTTTGTGTACCTCAACACGACCCGCACGCTGCGAGCCATGGCGAAACGATTTCAGGAACTTGGTGTGAAACCCGAGCTCGAGGCTTTCCAGTCCGGGGACGTTCTGTTTGCCAACCAGTTATTGAAAGAAGGGCTGGTGGATGGAACACCGATGTACCAGTTTGTTTTGGGTGTGCTGTGGGGTGCACCGGCGACGCCTGAGACCATGATCTACCTGCGCAGCCTGTTACCTGAAAATGTGCAATGGGCGGCACTTGGCCTTGGCCGGATGCAGTTTCCGATCGCGGCCCAGTCTGTGTTACTGGGTGGCAATGTCAGGGTAGGGCTGGAAGACAATCTCTATCTTGAGAAGGGTGTGTTTGGCAGCAACGGAGACCTGGTTGAGCGCGCTGCAAAAATTATCGATTATCTCGGCTGTGATGTCGCGACACCTGCCGAGACACGTGAAATGCTACAGTTGAAGAACTTCAGTTAAGCGAGGATGGGAGCGGGACATGCCGGGTACAAATGAGCTATGTGTACTGATCACCGGGGCCGGTGACAGCGTCGGCCGGGTCACTGCCGAGAAATTTCTCGCTGCCGGCGCACAGGTCCATATTTGCGACGTGCGTGAAGATGCTGTGCAGGCCACACTGATCGCGAACCCGGGTATGGGTGGCAGTGTTTGTAACGTAGGTAGTAAGGAAGAGGTAGATCGCCTGTTTAATGATGCCTTTGCCGCCATGGGCCGCGTGGACGTACTGGTTAATTGTGTTGGTATTGCAGGCCCGCGAGCCTTGCTGGAAGATATTTCAGACGAGGACTGGCAGACTTCCATGCAGGTCAATCTGACCGGCATGTTCTACACCATGAAGCGCGCCATCCCCGGTATGAAGGAGCGTCGTTTTGGCTCCATCGTCAACTTTTCATCGGCCTCAACGCTAACGTGTTTGCCGAGCCGATCAGCCTATATTGTAAGCAAGTATGCGGTTGAAGGCCTGACCAAAAACGCTGCCCGTGAGCTTGGTCCTTTCAATGTACGCTGTAATGCCATCTTGCCCGGCGGCATCAACAACGACCGCTTGAACCAGGTGTTTGAGCGCATCGCTGAAGAGCAGGGCATCACGGTAGAGGAGTTCGAGAAAGAGGCACTGCGCTATATCTCCATGCGCACCAAGATCGAACCTGCTGAATTGGCAGATGCCGTATACTTTCTTGCTACCGACACAGCACCGCACATCACAGGGCTAATGATGGAAGTCTCGGGAGGCTCTGAGTGGGAAGAATAACGACTTATGTTTAGAACTTACTACGGCGTTGTCCACCCCTGGCTATGCGATGTCATGGGCCACCTTACTACCCGCTATTACGTTGGCATGTTTGATGATTCACACTGGCATTTCTTCACGGAACTGGGCATTAACCAGGATGAAATGCTTAAAAGAGGAGAAGGTTTTGCGGATGTGAAGTCCACGTTGGAATACAAGGCGGAACTGCATAGCGGCGCTTTGGTGTATATCGATAGCACACTCGTAAGCCTGGGTAGAAAGTCGTTCGTACATAGACATGAGATGTACAACCGCAGCACCGGGGAACTGGCCGCGACGATGGAAAACGTGACGGTGACGTTTGACTTAAACGCCCGGAAGGCTGTTCCGCTGTTTGATCATTTCAGAAAGTCTGCAGAGCAGTTTCTGGCAACTACCTGATAAATTCTAAGCCAGGTTCGCCGATATGCAAACAAGGTTTATCAGCAGTCAGAGTGATTAGTGAGCCGACAGAAAGAGGCCGATGTCAGCACCAAATGAAAGACATTTGCCTACATAAATCAACATAGATATCCTCTTCCGATCTGTTGTGATTCAGCCCAAACTGGGCACATGATAATAAAGTTCAATTACCTTCGCGTTACCAGTGCACGTCAAAAGACTCTAACTTCTGTGGCGGAAGTTGTTTTATTAAGTATCAGTATTCTGATATCATAAATTGATATCGTTTTAAAGTTGAAACGAAAACACCAAAGAACGCTGGATCGGATATTTGCCAGTCCAGTCAGTTCGAATGTGAGTTGGTCAGCTGTAATGGCTCTAATGTCCACTCTGGGTGCAACAATTGATGAAAAACGTGCAGGATCGAGAGTGTTGGTCGTATGGTGTGACGAACGCCGAGTGTTCCACAAGCCGCACCCTGATCGTAATTTAGACAAGGCCACAGTGAAAGAACTGAGAATATGGCTTGCAGAAAACGGAGAGCTTCCATGAAGGGATTATTGAAGATTAATGGTTACCCGGCAGTGATCTCCTATGCCGAGGATCTGAATTTGCTGCGCGGAGATTTTGTTGGTTTGAATGGCGGCGCGAATTTCTACGCAAAAGATATTGATGGCCTACGTCACGAGGGGAAGGTTTCATTGGATATTTTTCTGGAATCCTGTCACAAGGATGGTGTTGAGCCTCGCAAGCAGTTTTCCGGAAAGTTTCCCGTCCGCACGTCCCCCGAATTACACGAAGCAATCTATTTCGCTGCAGTTAAGTCAGGCGCAAAAAGTCTCAATGCCTGGGTTGTTAAAGCACTCGACAAGCAGGCTTCTGAAATTGCTTAATTACGTTAGTATGGTTAGCGGCAGTGTTGCGGTCCTTATTACGCCCATGCTTGATGATGGGGCGGTGAATTATTTATCGTGACCTTGCTGGCTCAGTCCGGCCAGGCACAGACCGAAGAGTTCATTGAGCGTGGAAATGTTTAAACGTGCATAGGCCCTTTGTATCAGGGTAACAACGGTCGTCGGCTTAACGCCCAGATCCAGCGCGATGCCCGCGCGTGTCATGCCGGACACGGCCCGCGCACAGACTTCGACTTCTCTCGGCGTCAGCCCGCCACCCAGATCGGTGACCAGCTTCTCCAGCCACTCGATTGGTGGGTTACTACCCGGTTCCAGCGCTGTTGGTGATACCAGCGAGACATGGCGTTCAACGGCAGCGGACAGGATGTCTGTGGCCTGCTCCAGGGCATTCAATTCCACTTCACTGAACTTGTCGGATTTCTTCTCCCGGTAAATATTCGCGATAAACCAGGTCATTTCTGCACGGCCCAGCCAGGATACGCGCTCGATCAGATTGTGCTCCTGGTAGATCCGGCTGCGGTAGCTTTCATCCTGGATGTCCTGTGCACGCAGATGTAGAAACATCGGGCTTTTGGGGCCTTCGCCCGCCTTACGCATGGCCTTGAGGTTGGGGTCCCAAAGATAATAGTGACGGATGTAGGTTCTTCCCAAATCAATCGCGATGACCGGACCGGTACGGGCGGCTCCGCCCAGTAACTTTGGTCGAAAGTTTGTATCGAAAGAGAACAGCGAAACGTGGTCGATTTCAGTGACCGCATTGACCGTATTCAGCCAGGCATCTGCAAACGAGGGGTGTCCCAATGACCGGATGAGGTCGGGTAATGCTGTCTTGAGGGACTCGCGCCCGGTTATCCCGCTCTCGGTCATCCTGCTCTCGGTCATGTGGTACTCCTGTAGGACAGACGCGTTGCAGCAAAGAGTCTACTATATCTTCATAACACTAATCTTTATCCGTGCGTGTACAACGAGGACTTGCCGTTATGAAAGTTAATCTTAGCCTGGTCGATGCCGATACCATCAATGAATACCATGAGAATGGTGTTTGCGTGGTCCGAAACCTGATTTCCCCCGAGTGGATTGAACGTATGGGCGAGGCCACCGATCGTATTCTTGCCAACCCGAGTCCTGGCAGCATGGAATACACAGCGGACGGGAAAACAGGCCGTTATTACGGTGATTTTTTTGTCTGGCGCCGCGATGCTGATTTCAATGAGTTCATGCGTTCTGAACCATTGGTCCAGTTGGCAGCCGAATTCCTGCAAGCCGAACAGATCCGTTTTTTCTATGACCAGTTGCTGGTCAAGGAACCGCAAACCGCAGAGCACACACCACTTCATCAGGACCTGCCTTACTGGCCGTTGCGTGGCGAGCAGATCATTTCCATCTGGGCCGGTTTTGATCCGGTTACAGAAGAGGCGGGTGCCGTGCAATATATTAAAGGCTCACATCGGTGGGGTAAGTTCTATGCACCGGCTACCTTTGGTAAAGGCTCAAATTTTGCAGATATTTACAGCAAGGCGGGGCTGG
>Ga0164313_10001888_pt1 | contig 18768 bp, 15 predicted proteins | sample GuaBasSedimGuay4_FD_113735 | JGI IMG/M metagenome (GOLD analysis project Ga0164313, IMG submission 113735) | Subseafloor sediment microbial communities from Guaymas Basin, Gulf of California, Mexico - Guay4, Core 4569-4, 0-3 cm | ecosystem: Environmental > Aquatic > Marine > Hydrothermal vents... | reverse complement strand
GTTGTATACAACTATAAAGGAGAGTCGGTGTTTGACTTATTGAACATTGTTTTCAATAGACAATCTACAAAACTAACTCCGGCATTGGAAAAACTAAGAATTCAAAACCTTTCTCCAGTAGCAATAGTAGAAATGATGATAAATGACCTTATTTTAATTGCTTCGTTACAGAAACAAAAAGATTCTAGAACATTTGAACAACTATCTGACGAGTATAAAATACATCCGTACAGATTAAAGGTTGCAAGCAACTACTCAAGAGCTTGGAAAGAAAATTCTCTCATTGAATTCCTTGATGATTTAATTGAATTCGCTAAGAACATTAAAATCAACAACCCAGACGACTTAATGACAACCCTTAAAACCTTTTTACTTCAAAAGATTTAGAAAGAATACACACAAATATTACTAATATATTTTTGTGACAAATATAAACATGGAAAAAGATAATAAAAATATAAAATCCATCCTTAAAGAGATGGAATCAAAATTTGGTGAAGGTTCAGTTATGAACTTTGACTCATCAAAAATAAAAGAAGTGGAAGTTATTTCTTCTGGTTCTTTACTTTTAGATAAAGCACTTGGTGTAGGTGGTTATCCAAAGGGAAGAATCATAGAAATATTTGGACCTGAATCATCTGGTAAGACAACAATGACATTACTTGCGATTGCGGAAGCACAGAAAGCTGGAAAGAAAGCAGCATTCATTGATGCAGAACATGCAATTGACCCAAAATGGGCTCAACTATTAGGTGTTAACCTGAAAGATTTAGTAATCTCACAACCTGATTCAGGAGAACAAGCATTTGAAATACTTGATCACCTAACAACAACTGGTCTATTTGATTTAATAGTCATTGACTCTGTTGCCGCATTGGTGCCAACTGTTGAATTAGAAGGAACAGCATATGATCAAACAATTGGGGCACAAGCAAGACTTATGTCAAAAGGTTTGAGAAAAATATCAGGATCTTTAAACAAAACAGGAACGACTGTCATATTCATCAACCAAATTAGAGAAAAGATAGGTGTTATGTTCGGTAATCCTGAAACAACTCCTGGTGGTAGAGCGCTTAAGTTCTATTCAACAATGAGACTTGATATTAGACTTAGAGAAAGACTAAAGGATAAAGATGTATTCATTGGACAAAGAGTGAAAATTAAGGTCGTAAAGAACAAAGCAGCACCACCTTACAAAGAAGCTCAACCAATCATCAATTATTCATATGGTATTGATAAATTCGACGAATTAGTTGAATTAGCAACCGGTGAAGGCATTGTCGAAAGAGCAGGTTCTTGATATTCATATAATGGAACCAAAATTGGACAAGGTAAAGATGCAGCAATCTCTTATATTAAAGAGAATAAGTTGTATGATGAAATATACAAAAAGCTATTTGGCAAAAAGTAAAGAGAAATTGATTTCTCTTTTTTCTTTTTAATGAGATAATTCATTTATGAAGATATTAATTTTAGGTGATATTTATGGTTCTGTGGCGACAAATACAATTGTCAAGCACCTTGGAGCTTTAAAACAACGTGTTAATGCTGATCTTACTATTGCTAATGGTGAGAATGTATCAACAAACGGTAAATCTATGACATTCAAAGATTACAAAACTTTAAAATCAGCCGGTGTTGATTACTTTACTATGGGAAATCACACATTCAAGATCAAAGAGATTCATGAATACATTGATTCAGCTGATATGGTTAAACCAGCTAACTTCCAACATGACCTACCAGGTGCCGATTACAAAATCTTTGAAATCAAAGGCAAGAAAATCCTTTTGTTCAACTTATTGGGTAAAGCATTTATGTACAACCAGAAATTAGATAACCCATTTCATGTTGCAGACCAAATATTGGACAATCTTGAGTATGACATAGGAATACTTGACTTCCATGCGGAAGCAACATCAGAGAAAGTTGTTCTTGGTAACTACCTAAAAGACAAACTTTCAATTTTTTATGGAACACACACACATGTTGCTACTGCAGATGAAAGAATAATAGGTAAAATGGCCTATGTTACTGATGTTGGATTCACAGGAATTCTAAACTCAGCAATAGGAGCCAACTTCAAAGAAGTTGAACACACACTAGTTAATGAAAGTCCGGCAATGTTTGTTGAAGCAACTGAAGGTTCAGTTAGAATCAATGCGATACTTGTAACAATCGACGACAAAACAAATGCGGCAACAGCAATAGAAAGGATAATTATAGATGACTAAATTACTAACAATCGTTTTAACACCAATAGTATGAATTCTATTGATGCCATTCAGACTAATTCAATGACTACTTTACTTGATATTGATCAAGCTACCTCTTAATGTAGGTAAATACATTATTAAACTTCCGTTCAAAATTTTGAAATGAATAATTGTTTCAGCAACGGTAATAACAGTCATTGTATTATCAATTTGAGCAATCTTTGCATTTGCAATATAATATAAATATGAAAGATTTGATTAAAAAATTAGAAAAACACACACAACTCAAACTCACTAGTGAAGAACTAGTGCTTTTTGAGAATGATCTTAAAGATTTTATCGAAGCTACAAAGTCAATTGACAAATTCAAACCAACAGGGGAAACAAATCTTGTATCTTCAATAACAACTCAAACAGAAACATTAAGAGAAGACGTAGTTGAGAACTTCGATTCATCTAAATTAACTTCAAACTCTAATAACTTTGAAGATGGTTATTTTGTTGTAAAGGAAAAATAGTATGTGAAATTTTGTGAAGCCTAAAAATTTAACGTTTTCTGAATATCAGGAACAAATATCAAACCAATACAAGGATGACAATGCTATCCTTGCACTTTTCGATACTTCAAAGTATGAAAACAAAGAAGGAAGATTAGCAAATGTTACTTTCACAATAAAAGATAATTACGCAACAGAAGAAGGTGTAACAACATCTGGTTCTAGACTTTTGAAAAACTTTAAACCACAATACAATTCAACGGTTTTTCAAAAGTTAATTGATGAAGGCGCAGTGCCGCTATTCAAAGCGAACTTAGATGAGTTAGCAATGGGTGGAACAGGAACAACATCAGGCTTTGGAATAGTCCCAAACCCAATTGATAGAACAAAACAAGTTGGAGGATCATCATCTGGTTCTGCTTTCTTACAAGCTATTGACGCAGTTGACTTTTCAATTGGTTCAGATACAGGAGACTCAGTTAGAAAACCTGCAGCTTATATAAATAGAATAGGATTCAAACCATCATGAGGTCTTATTTCTAGATATGGTATTTCTGAATTTGCAGCTTCACTTGACACAGTGTCATACTTTACAAACACAGTAGAACAAGCAGCTCTTCTTCTTGAAATATTACAAGGAAAAGACGAACAAGACTTAACTGCAAATGAAGATAACACTAAATTCTCAGAAGAACTTAATACAAACAAAAAATACAAGATTGGTTACTGACCAAACCTTGTATCGAATCTAAAAGATAAAACAATTGAAACAGATATAACTCTTCTTGCGGACAAACTTAAAGCAGATGGACATGAATTATTAGAAATGAAACTTCATGATGATCTTTTTGATGCGATGTTAGCAGTTTATAGAATAGTTGCTTTAACTGAAGCGATTTCAATTAACTCAAACCTTACTGGATTCCTTTTTGGTGAATCAGGTAAAGGTAAAGACTTTAATGAACAATCAATTAATACTCGTTCAGAAAACTTTGAATATGAAGTGAAGAAAAGAATGCTTTGAGGTGCATACTCAGCTTATGAATCTGACTTATACAAAAGAGCTTTAGACATTAAGGAACAACTAATCATAGAAGTTAATGAAGTATTCGAGAGAATGGATGCAATTCTACTTCCATCAACTCCTATCAAAGGTAACAACATGGACGGTACATCATCGTCAGAATCACCATTGGATGATTATCTTTGAATGTTCAATGCAAATGGATCACCATCAATCACTGTTCCGATTACTTCTACAACAGTAATTAATACAAGTGTTAATATTGCGACAGCAAAAGGACAAGATCTTGAGTGTTTAAGACTTGCAAAAATAGTGGAGGGATACAATGAGTAATTATAAATCTACATTTGGTGTTGAAATACATCTAGAATTAAACACAAATACTAAAGCGTTTTCTTCTTCACCTGTATCAACAACAATGGAACCAAACACAGCTATCTCACCAACAGATTTAGCTTACCCTGGAACAAAACCAAGACTCAACAAAAAAGTTGTTGAGCATGCTTTCAAATTAGCAACACTACTAAAAATGGATATCGCAGATGTCCTACATTTTGATAGAAAGAACTATATTTATCCAGACCTGTCTAAAGGTTTCCAAATCACACAATTCTATAACCCAATTGGTAAGAAAGGTATCTTTACAATCATTAATCAAGATGGCGTTAAGAAGGAAATTCAAATAACAGAAATCCATATTGAAGAAGATACTGCTAAGCAAGTAAAGCTTTCTGGTGGAAAAATTGGTTTTGATTTTAATCGTGCAGGAGTTGCATTAATCGAAATAGTAACCGGTCATGAAGACTTTGAAACTATAGAAGAAGTAACACAATTTGTTGAACAGTTCAGACAATTAGCTTTATTACTAAACATTTCAAACTGTAAGTTCGAAGATGGTTCAATCAGAACTGACATCAACGTTTCAGTTTCAAATACTACAGAACTTGGTAACAGGGTTGAAATTAAAAACTTAAATTCAATTTCAAATATGAGAGATGCTCTTAAATTCGAAATTGATTCACAAATCAAAACAATTGAATCAGGTTCAACAGTAGAAGTTGTAACAAAAAGATTTGATGAAGCAACAAGACAAACAGTATTCATGAGAAATAAAGAATCAATAACAGATTACAACTATTTCCCTGAAGCAAATATTTTGCCAATCAATATTGTTTCATTTAAAGAACAATGATCAAAAGATATTTTGATTAATTCAATTAGTGAAAGACAAACATTAGAAAATGAAAATGTTAACTTCGAAGATATTAATATCTTACTTTCTAATGTTCAATTATTCAACTTATATAAAGAGTTGGGTATTTCATCAATAGCTTTCATAAAGAATTTACTAATGGGAACATTAAAAGATGCTTCATTGACACTTTCAAATCTATCCCTAAAACTTGAAGATTATAAAAACATAATTTCACTATTAAAGGATTCAAAAATGACTTCAACAGAAGCAAAGGTTCTAATTATAAACTCAGCAAAAGAATCTGTAACAGACGAAATAGCAAAACTATCATCTAGAGAAGCTTTAACAATAGAAGATCTTAAACTATTAATAATTGAAATAGATAATGAAAATCCTGAACTTAAAGATGAAAGACCTGTTAGAAAACTTAAATTTGTAATGGGACAATTAATGAAAAAAACTAAAGGTGCCATCAATGCTAAAGAAGCGATGGAACTTTTAAAGGAACATTATGAAATTACATAAGTGAATTACCGTCAGTGTATTACTTGCGGCCGCTTATACAATTACATTCCTAGTTCCGCTAGGTTGAATCGCAGCTATTGTTATTCCAATAGCAATAATAATCTACTTATTCGTTCCGTTTGGCGGAACAGCAACAGATGTTTGAACAAAAACAAGAACAGAAATCAAAGATGCATCAACTAGAGATGTTAAGATCGACGCAGAACTTGACATCCTTGGTGATAAAAAGATAAAAGTTGCAGTTGGGCTTTCTGGTGGTGTTGATTCAGCAGTTTCAGCATTACTACTACAACAATTAGGTTATGAAGTAGAAGGATTCTTTATGGTTAATTGAGACTCTAAAGAAAACGGTGAATTCATTGGTATTGACATGGAAGAAGTTTGTACTCAAACATTAGATTTCGCTGATGCAAAAAAAGTCGCCGATCATTTAAATATAAAATTAACAAAAGTTAATTTTGTTAAAGAATATAGAGAAAAAGTATTCAACTCTTTCTTGGCAGATATGGAAGCAGGAATAACTCCTAACCCAGATGTTCTATGTAATAGATATATTAAGTTTGGAGCGTTCACAGATCAAATATTTAAGAATAACCCTGACATTGATTATGTAGCAACTGGACACTATGCAAATATTGCATTCAAAAAAGGAAAGTACTTCCTTAGTTCCGCTCTTGATCAAACAAAAGATCAAACATATTTCCTTGCCGAAATAGATAAAGACATTTTACATAAGGTTAAATTCCCGCTAGCTAACTATACAAAAAAAGAAGTTAGAGAGATAGCTGAAAAACATAATATTCCAGTTATGCACAAAGAAGATTCAATGGGTATTTGTTTTATAGGTGAGAGAAACTTCTCTCAATTCCTGTCAAACTATTTTGAACCTAATCCAGGAGACATCGTTGACACTGAGACTGATAAAGTCGTTGGTCAACACAATGGGATTGTGTTCTTCACAATAGGTCAAAGAAAAGGGCTGGACATTGGTGGTCACCACAAACCTTATTTCGTTACAGGTAAAGACAAAGCAAACAACATTGTTTATGTAACCCAAGGTAAAACAAACGACAAATTATTTACTCGTGATGCATATGCAACAAACTTCAACTTATTGGTTGATCAATCAGTTGTAAGTGGTAAAGTTATCTTTAAAGTTCGTCATTCACATGGCAAATATAAAGGTATTGTTAAATCATTTGATGGAAAGTCAATACATATTGAGTCACTCGAGGAAGTGCATGCAATAACACCAGGTCAAGAATTGGTACTTTATAAGAAAGGTATTGTCCTTGGCGGAGGAAAGATAATTTCTAAGGAACACTACGAGTCAATTTAAGGACTCGTTTTTCTTTATAATATACTTATGAGCAATCTTTCAACAGCATGAACATGATTAATAATAGCTTTCACAGCAGTACTTTTACCAGTAGTGCTTTTGCCATTTGTGTTTCAAGGGTTGAGTGAGTTCCAAATTAACGCAATAATATGATGACCAGTATATATGGGAATCTTCTTTATTGTCCATTTGTTAGTATTGCTTTATCACAATAAGACATTCGAAATTGATTTAAAGTCAATCATCATGTTTGTTTCATTCGAAATCATCTTAGCTTTGTCTGGGATACTATTATTCATGTTTGGTTATTGAGTTCACCCTAGTCGTGAATCAATATCAATGTTCACATATTTCTTCTCAACAATATTAATCTCAGTTGCAATAACAGTATTATTTTTCCAAACAATAAAATGATTGATTCTTAATTCTGTTTCTAACACGGATGATAAATACGAAGAACTTTCATGAAGACTAACATTCAAAGGAATGTTTAGATTTTGACATATTGAAAACAATGATGCATCAATAGTAATCTTTACAAAAGGAAAGACTTTCCTTGTAAGAGATTTAGCAATTGAAAATGTTAAAGAATTAACATTCAATCACAAGTATAAAAAAGAAGAAACAACTACAGACGTTAACGAATTAACGCTATCAGAAGATAACTGAGTCTATGTTGAGAATGATAAGTTCATCAAATCAACAAGATCACTTGCTGTAGATCTTCAATCAAAGATAACAGCTGAGATAGGGATATTACTTACTCACGAAGATACAAAACCACCAATCAATGGTGAACCACAGTCAGATACTATAATAGTCAATGAAGAAGACATAACATCAGCAATTACAACTGCTAATATTGATGTTAAAAAAGTCAAACAAAACAAAATAAGGAAAGAATACAATGAGCCAACAAATTAAAGCAATATTTATAGACATAGATAAAACATTAACAACATCAAAAGACAAATTAAAGATGTCAATCGATGATATACATGCAATCAAGAGGGCACAGAAAAAAGGTATCCATATTGTTATCGCAACTGGAAGATCTGAAGTAGATGCTTTTCCTATTCATGACCAATTAATGTTCAATGATTTCGGAAGACACATAATTCATTCAAATGGATCAGTACTTGACGATAGAAAAAACAATAAAAGATATTTTGAAAAGACATTACCTAAAAAACTGATGAATCAAATAATCAAATTTGCTGTTGAAAACAATTGAGCCTTAAAATTCTCTAATGATGATCAACTATATGCTGAACATAAAACATTTATGTTCAAAATGATATCAAAAGCGTTCAACGTTGATGTAGTTCCTATGAAAACTCTAAATTCAAAAACTGCAAACCAAAGAAAAGTTGGGATAGTAGCTGGTAATAGAAAACAAGCTAAGAAAGCACTTGAAATGTTGAAAGAAAAATTCGATAATGTTGAAATTGTTCTAACAGGTCAAGGTTACTACATTGAAATCACTGCAAAAGGAATATCAAAATACTCTGCAGCTAAATTCTTAGCGAAAGACCTAGGGTTTGAACTAAGTGAATCAATGGCAATAGGGGATTCAATGAATGATGCAATGCTATTTAAGCATGTAGGTGTATCAGTGGCGATGGCTAACTCAATGAAAGAGTTATTCCCACTATCGACACATCAAACAGACTCAGTTAAAAAGTCTGGTGTATCAAGAGCGATCAACTCGCTAATAAAGAAAAGATAAAAAAAAGAAGCTTCATGCTTCTTTTTGTTTAATTATTTAGTCTTCGTACTTTTCTGGATGATCTTGCTTCATTTTTTCTATGAATGCATCTTTATCCATGTCGCCATACTTTTCGAAAAGGTCTGCTGTTACTTCAAATTCATTAGTTGCGTATTCTTTGCCTTCAAAACCATTGATTTTTACTGATTTCTTTTGTAAGTTTTTGTAGTTTTCGAAAAAGTCTTGTATTTCTTCTAATAAGTGCTTTGGTACATCTTCTAAAGTCTGTACATGTGCTCATCTTGGGTCAGAATCAATCACAGTAACTATCTTAGTATCTGTTTCTCCACCATCAATCATCTTAACGGCTCCTAGAATTCTAACTTCAATCTCTGAATTAGGTACGAATGAGTGATCTGAAAGGATTAATCCATCCAATGCGTCTCCATCTCAGTCTAGTGTGTTTTCAAAATATCCGTAGTTTTGAGGATATACGTTTGAACCGAATAACACTCTATCAACTGCAACTCTTCCAGTTTTTTCATTGATTTCGTATTTAACATTAGATCCTTTAGGTATCTCTATTATTGCTATCTTTTTCATATAAGTATATTGTAATATATTTTTTGGTAATTATGTAATAATTAATAGGAGTTGCGCTTGTAGCTCAGCAGGATAGAGCACGTGCCTTCTAAGTATGTGGTCGGAGGTTCGAATCCTCTCAAGCGCGCCATTTTTTTATACCTTTTATGAAAAATTACTATAAAGATATCTTGGTGCAAATCGAGAAACACATTGATATGAATGAAGACGATAAGGCTCTGACACTAATCAGAGAAGAACTTTCGCTCCCTTATATACCAATGGAAACAGAGAAAGAACTACACAAGTTCTTAGAATTAGTTAATTCAAAATTAATATCAGAGAAACCATTTGATATACAGAAAATTTTCGAATTAATCAATTCTCCTAAGTTTGATGGAATAGACAAACTAGGAACTGTTGAGATGTTAGCGAAAGCTAACCTTAGAGAATATGATGTTGAAATAAAAGAAATACTTCATAACAAGAACAAAATTGTTCCATTTGTATTCAAAGTAAGATTACTAATGCTTCTTAAAGAACAAAACATTGACAACAAGTATGAATTACTCAATGTTGACAACAAACAAATAACAATCGACCTTAAAGACGTAACGCTTCCACAAGACAATCTTGCATTCGCTGCAGAATCAAATAGAGTGAATGTCTTATTAGAAAGACACCCAGGAGTGTTCACAGTAGCTTTAAACCTACTTGAAAACTTCTATTATGCAATGTTCCCATGAACAGAGGACACAGACTTTGAAGGTCAAGGTGAAATAGCTGCAATAGTAGCAGCTTCAATGTTAGAACAACAAGATATAGTCCAAATGATTGAATCAAAAGTTGATATAAAAAAATTGAAAGAAAAAATGAATAAAATAACAATGTAGATATAAGGTTATAATATATATACAAAAGAAAGAAAATAAAGAAAAATGAAAATTAATAAAGCAAACGGATACTTCGAATTATCGGTAACAGTATCAGGATCTGATTGAACAGATGCACAAACAAAATCAAAGAAATCACTAATTTCAAACATTGAAGTTAAAGGATTTAGAAAAGGTAAAGTACCTGCTGAAATAGCTGAAAAGCAAATTTCAGAACAAGATATTTTAAGAAAAGCACTTGATAACTATCTTGACGCCAACTACAACACATACATAGTTGAAATGCAAAAAGAAAAAATTGCTTCAAAACCAGAACTAGTTGTTGATTCAATATCAAAAGACGAAGTTTCGTTTAAATTTAAAGCAGCACTTTATCCAGACGTTAAGTTAGGGGATCTATCTAAGTTAACAACGAAATTCGTTGAATCAAAAATCTCAGATGATGAACTTAAAAGAGAACTAGATTCACTTAAACAATTCACTACAACAACAAAAGAAATTAAAGAGCCAAGAGCATTAAAGAATGATGACACAGCAAACTTCGACTTCTTAGGTAAAGTTGATGGAGTTCCTTTTGATGGCGGAAAAGCTGAAGGTCATGAAATGATCATTGGTTCTAAGCAATTCATCGAAGGATTCGAAGAACAAATGGTTGGAATGAAGAAAGGTGAAGTAAAAGATATCGAAGTTACTTTCCCTAAAGAATATCAAGCTAAAAATCTAGCTGGTAAAAAATCAATTTTCACTGTTACTTTAAACTCAATCAAGGAATTAGTAGAACTTAAAGGTGAAGAATTAATCGCTAAGATTAAGCCAATGGGATTCTCATCACTTGAAAACATGAAAGAAACAGTTAAAACTGTTCTTGAAGAAAGAAAAGAACAAGAATCAAGAGACAAGTTCTTTAATGCAGTAGCTGATGAAATTCACGCACTTGAAGGAACACAACTTGACATACCAGCAGAACTAATCGTTGACGAAGTTAATGACGAATTAAAGAAATTCGAAGAACAAGTTACTAAGCAAGGTATGGATCTTAAATCATATTTAAAAATGTTAAACAAAACAGCAGAAGAATTCAAAAATGAAATGTTAGCACCTAAAGCAACTTCAAAAATTGCACAGGGATTTGTATTCCAAGCACTAGTCGATCACTTCAAAACAGAAGTTAACGACGAAGACTTTAAAATGGAATTTGAAAAAATCGCTAAGCTTCAAGATATGACAATTGAAGAAATTGAAAAACAAGTAAACAAAGATAACGTTAAGAATGCATTACTTTACAACAAAGTAATCTCTCAACTTGTTAAAGAAATTAAATAGGACCAATAGATGAATAAAACAAATAGACTTCCTGTTTTAGCCACAAAAGGTGTTATTTCCTTTCCAGGTTTTCCTGTAACTGTTGAAGTTTCAAGGAAAGCATCACTTGCAGCAATAGCGGCTTCAGACAACAAATACATTATATTAACTTCACTTAAAGATATTAAGGGACCACTTTCTCCTGCGAATACTCATAAGGTTGGTGTCTTGGCAAAGATAACAAAAAAAACAACAGCCAAAGATGGAACATTAGAAGTTACAACATTAGAACTTATAGCTCAAGAAAGAGTTAATCTTACAGATATCAAAATTACTAAAGGTTACCTATCAACTTTAGTTACACAATTCAAAACTGTTCATGGTAATTCTGCTAACGTAGCAAAATATCATAAAGCAATAGTTGTCAAATTTAAGGATCAAATCTCTACACTAGGAAGTTTAATTCCTAAAGATGCATTGAAACCATTTCTAAATGCTTCAACTGAAGAAATTGTTGATGCACTTTCATACTGATTACCACTTGATTACAAAATCAAAATGGAAATCCTTGCACAACCTTCTCTTGAAAAGAGAATGAAACAACTATTAGTTATCTTAACTGATGTAACTAAGCAAGTTGATAATGCCACAGAAGTAACTGACGAAGTTATGACTAAGGTTAAAACAAAGTTAAACAAACAACAAAAAGAGTTCTACCTAAGAGAACAACTTAAAGTTGTTCAAGACGAACTTGATGACATCACAGGAGAAATCTCTGATGCATCTGGTTACAGAAATAAAGCAGAGTCAAATCCATATCCAGAAGATATTAAAAAGATTCTTAGAAAAGAAATAAGAAAATTTGAAAACACTCCTTCGAGTGCAGCAGAATCAAACGTTACTAGAACTTATATTGAAACGTTACTAGAACTACCATTCTGACAAACAGCTGATGAAGCCGTTGATATTAAGAAATCTAAAACAATGCTTGACAAGAACCATTTTGGTCTTAAAAAAGTTAAAGAAAGAATCATCGAACAGATAGCTGTTCTACAAAACAATCCAGAAGCTAAGTCTCCAATACTTTCATTAGTTGGACCTCCAGGTACTGGTAAAACATCACTTGCTTATTCAATAGCAAAAGGTTTAAATAGACCTTTAGTTAAAGTATCGTTAGGTGGAGTTAGAGATGAATCAGAAATCAGAGGACACAGAAGAACTTATATTGCTTCTATGCCAGGAAAAATCATTCAAGCTGTAATTAAATCGGGTGTTAATAATCCAATTATTCTTCTTGATGAACTTGACAAGATGTCTTCTGACTTTAGAGGAGATCCAGCCGCAGCGATGTTAGAAGTTTTAGATTATGAACAAAACAAACACTTCCAAGATCACTATATCGAAGCAGAGTATGATCTTTCAAAAGTAATGTTCATTGCGACTGCTAATTATGCAGATAGAATTCCAGAAGCTTTATATGACAGATTAGAAATTATTGAAATCAACTCATATACTGAACTTGAAAAACTTGAGATAGCAAAAAGACACTTATTACCAAAGGTATACAAAGAACTAAACCTATCTAAGTCATCTTACAAGATCTCAGATGTAATGATCTTGCACTTAATCAAACACTACACAATTGAATCTGGTGTTAGACAACTAAATAGAGTTCTAGAATCAATAGGGAGAAAAATCATTGTCAACAAACTTGATAAGAAAATCAAGATTGGAGTAATTAATGAAAAACAAATCGTTAAACTGCTTGGACAAAAGATATTTGACTTCACAGATAGAGATATTAAACCACAAGTCGGAACTGTAATGGGACTTGCTTGAACTGGTTATGGTGGAGACGTACTTCCAATAGAAGTAACATTGTTCGAAGGAAAAGGTGACCTCAAACTAACAGGTCAACAAAAGGATGTTATGCAAGAGTCAGCAGCAATTGCACTTTCTTACATAAAGACAAACAAAGTTAAGTTTGGAATTCCTAAAAAGATTAATGGAATAGAAGTATTTAAAGATTTAGATATTCATGTCCATGTTCCAGATGGAGCAACTCCTAAAGATGGACCATCAGCTGGTGTAACATTTACAACAGCATTACTATCGGCGTTACTAAACAAACCAGTATCACAATTCATTGCGATGACAGGTGAAGTAACCCTTAGAGGACATGTTCTTCCTATTGGTGGATTGAAAGAAAAAACACTTTCAGCAAAGAGATCAGGACTTAAAACTATTTTTATCCCTAAAAAGAATGAAAAAGATTTAAAGGATTTACCTAAAGAAGTTAAGGATTCACTTGAATTTATCATAGTTGATGACTATTCAAAAATATTCAATTACATTTTTAAATAATAACAATGACCTACTATGGGTCATTTTTTATATAATTAACTATATGTCATTTGATCATAAGAATTACGAAAGCAAAATCTTTAGTAATTGAAAAGAAAACAAATTCTATAAAGAAAGAAACCTTGGTAACGAATCGTTTACCATGATTTTGCCTCCGCCAAATGTAACAGGGAAACTCCATCTTGGTCACGCTTGAGATGCTTACTATCCTGACCTGCTAATTAGATACAAACAACTTAATGGATATGATGCAATTTGATATCCTGGAATGGATCATGCCGGAATAGCAACACAAGCTAAGGTAGAACAAAAACTTTACAAAGAAGATGGACTAACAAGATTCGATCTTGGTAGAGAAGAATTTATTAAAAAAATATGAGACTGAAAAGAAATCTTTTCAGACAATATCCAATCTCAATGAGACAAATTAGGTCTAGCACTTGACTATGATAAACAAAAATTCACTCTTGACTCAGATGTTAATGAACTAGTTAATGATTCTTTCATTGAACTTTATAACGAAGGTCTAATTTATAAGAAAGAAAAATTAATCAACTGAGATGTTGTATTGAAAACAGCTATTTCTAATATTGAGGTTATCACAGTTGAAAAAAATATTCAATTCTATGACATCGAATACAAAATTAAAGATTCTGATGAAACAATTATTGTTTCAACTACAAGACCTGAAACTATTTTCGGAGATCAAGCCATTTTTGTTAATACTAAAACAGAAATCTATGCATCACTAATAGGTAAGACAGTTATCAATCCAGCCAATGGAGAAGAGTTACCAATTCTTGCTGACGACTATGTCGATGAAGAACTGGGTACTGGTGCAATGAAATGTACACCAGCGCACGATTTCAATGACAACCTATTAGCTGAAAAACATAATTTGAAACTTGTTACTGTTATCAATAAAGACGGAACAATGAATGAATTAGCAGGAAAATATAAAAACCTTGAAAGGTTTGAAGCTAGAGAACAGTTAGTTAAAGATTTCAAAGCTGAAGGGATTATTGTTGCTATCAATTCTAAGAAATCATCAGTACCTACTTCTGAAAGAACAGGAACAGTTATTGAACCTCTATTATCAGAGCAATGATTCTTGAAGGCATCAGAACTTGCACTTAAGTCATTCAAAAATCAACAATCAGATTCTAAGATAGATTTCTATCCAGGAAGATTTGAAAAAACTTTCTTATCATGAGTTGAAAAGATGGAAGACTGAAACATTTCACGTCAGCTTTGATGAGGACATCAAATACCTGCATGATACAAGGGAGAAGAATTAAAAGTTCAACTTGAATCACCAGGAGAAGGTTGAGTTAGAGATGAAGATGTATTAGATACATGATATTCATCAGCTCTTTGACCAATAGCTTTCCTTGACGAAGAGGTAAGAGAAAGATCGGATAATCCAACTTATCTTTCAGACACATTATTTACAGGGTATGACATTATCTTGTTCTGAGTATCAAGAATGATATTCCAATCATTACAACTTAGAAATCAACCACCATTCAAAAATGTAATCCTTCATGGATTAATTAGAGATGAGAACGGAATGAAAATGTCTAAATCTCTAGGTAATGGAGTAGACCCATTAGAAGTTATAGAAGAACATGGTTCTGATGCATTAAGAATATTCCTATTAGGATCTTCAACACCAGGCCAAGATATTAAATATAAAAAAGAAAAAGTTGAAGAAGCTTGAAGACTTCAAAACAAATTATTTAATACTTCAATATTCATTGATAAGTTAAAGGAAGCAGCAGTTGATACTGGTGTTGACTACACAGAGTTCAATTCATTCTTCAATGAAAAACTAAACGAACTAATTAATACAATTACAAGTAATGTAGAAACATACAACCTTGCTCCAATCTATGCAAAGATAAGAGAATTTATCTTTATAGATTTTGCAAATGGTTATTTAGAAGTAATTAAGAAAGTAAATGACAAGTCAATGATTGATAATGCATCAAACATATTCGAAGCATTACTAATTGTACTTCACCCATTCATGCCTTTTGTTACAGAGTACCTATGAATGCAAAAGAACGATGATTCTATCCTTGAACACCAATATCCAAAGGTAATGGACTTCAATTTAGATCTTAAGAAAGTTAATTACATTAACCTATTAATTCAAACAGCGAAAAACGCTTCAAGAGAAAAGACATACAACAACCAAACAATAGAAATTGAATTATCAGAAGAACATTCAAAAGACGAAGAGCTATTCAACAATTTCTTAAACCCATACAATGCAATTGTTAAGACAAACAGGTTTGAAACGGCTAATGGAGTTGAAATTCAACCTGGAGTAGGAATATCATTCTACAAGTTTGATGAAAACACAAAACCAATTAAAGACCTTTCGGAAAATATCAATAATATTTTGACGAAAGAACTAGAAAGAGCAAATAAAATGTTAAACAACGAAAAATTTATAAGTAATGCTGATCCAAAAGTAATACAAGATGAAAAAGACAAAGTGAAATTCTACGAAGATTCAAAGGAGATGCTAAATGAAATATAATTTCTCAAGTGATGTCCAAGAAAGAGTAGATTCATTCATCAATAATCAAACTGATGATCTTTCTCGTAATAAAATCCAAAAATTAATATTGGATGGTAAAGTCATGATCAATGGAATCGTTAACCTTTCGAAAAAGAAAAAGCTTAACGAAGGAGATGTTGTAGAAATTGATGTTAATTTAACACCTTCTGAACTAAAACCTATTTCAGGTTGAGATAAAATTGAAATCATCAATGAAACTGAAGATTTCATAATAATAAACAAACCAACAGGACTTGTTGTTCACCCGGGAGCAGGGAATACTGAAAATACACTTGTTAACATGTTAATAGCAAAGTATAAAGATTTACCTAATTCAGACACAGATAGACCTGGTATTGTTCATAGAATCGATAAGGACACATCTGGTGTGATGATTATTGCTAAGACGAACAAGTTTTACCAAAATATAATCGTACAATTTGAAAATAGAGAAATTGAAAAGACTTATGTTGCTATTTTAGAAGGAAATCCTGAAAAACGTAATGGAATGATTAATCTACCTCTTGGTAGAGATACTAATGATAGAACTAAACAAACAGTTACTAAAGTTAAATCAAAGGAAGCTGTTTCAATTTACCATACTCTTCAAGAGTTTGAAAAACATTCACTAGTTGAATTCAAGATTCTAACAGGGAGAACTCACCAAATTAGAGTTCATGCACAATATATGGGTAATTCAGTCTTAAACGACCCTATATACTCAAAAAAACATATGGCAGAATACAAAGAATTCGGTCAATTCCTTCACGCTAAAGCAATTAGTTTCAAAAACCTTGCTGGCGAAGAAGTAGTGTTCACTACAGAAGAACCTACAACTTTTACAGATGTCCTTAAAAACCTATAAAAGTTTATAATTTACTTAATATGGCAAAGATCAATATTTTTGCTCTTGGTGGCTTGGATGAAAAAGCTAAAAATATGTACGTCTTAGAAATTGATTCTAAAATGTATATTATTGACGCAGGTATCAACGAACCGGTAAGAGACGATTTTGGAGTACAACAGATAATCCCAAAATTAGATTACTTAAAACTAAATTCTGACAAAATAAAAGGAATATTCCTATCAACTCCAGCGAAGTATCAACTTGGTGCGATTTGACATGTAGTTAAACTATTTCCGAATATACCTATTCATACTTCTGATGTAACTTCTGAATTAATCAAACTACAGTTTGGAGAAAAATTCCATGCTAAGTTAAACATGAACATTATGAAGTCAGGAGAAGAAGCAGTTGTTTCAAACATACCTGTTAAGGCTTACACGATTTCAGCAGCTGTACCTGGTACATTTGCATTTGTGTTTAAAACAAAAGATGGAAACATTGTTTACGCAACAGATTACATCTCAGATGAAACTCCTCAATTAGAAACTGATCATAATCTTTTCTTAGACGATATGTCAAAAGAAAAGAACCTAGTGTTCATGTCTGATTCATTCAACTCTAAGTTAGATGGATTCGTTTCACCAAAACATAGCATCAAAGATTACATCATCAATCAATTAGATTCAGATGCAAGAGTAGTTGCTTCAATATATGAAGATGAATTAGTCAACGTATATGAACTAATTCAACTTTCAGCTGAATATAATAAAAAAATCTATATTTTCGATAAGAAGATATTCGAAATGCTTAACTTTATAATGGATAAAGGCTATTTTGCAAAACTTCCTTTAGAACTGTACAAACCAGGAATTGAAAAGAAAAATTCAATAGTTGTAATAACGGGTACAAGAACTGATCTTTACCAAACGTTAAAGAGAATAATACAAGAAGATGATATTGATACATTCAATATCACAAAAGAAGACACAATATTCTTAGCTTCACCACCTCAACCAGGTAATGAACATATATATGCTGGAATCGGTAATGATTTATCAGTATTCAACCCTGATGTAATATCAGTTCATATCAAAGATAAGAATACTTTCCACCCAGCTAAGGGTGACCTAGATAGATTTATCAAAAAGATAAACCCAAAACACTTCATGCCAATCAAAGGTTGATACATGTTCTTAGCGGAAGGTGCAAAAGTATCTAAAGAGAACGGAATTCACGAAAAGCAAACTATCATAGGTGATAACGGAGACATGTTCACATTTGAAAATGGTAACTACCAAGGTCTGACAAGAAAGATTAGAGAAGTTGGAGACCAATATATCGAACTATCATCAGATGATAAGATTGATACTCAAGTAATTGAGGAGAGAGTCAACCTAGCTAAAGATGGGATTGTAACAATAGGATTAATTATCAATCCACAAACAAAAAGAGCAATCTCTAATGTAGACATTCAATTAAAGGGTGTTGTATTCATTAGAGGACAGGAAAAACTTCTTAAAACACTATCAGATCAAATTCTTGATATCTTAAGACAAGAGAGAGAAGGAACATTCCAAATACCAAAAGTAATAGCTAGAATTAAAAAGGAAATTACTAAGGAACTAAGAGCTACAATCAAAAAAGCTCCAGACCTAATTATTAAAATCGAGGAACTTAAATAATGTTATCTTTAAAAAAACTACAAGG
>Ga0164313_10001887_pt1 | contig 18771 bp, 16 predicted proteins | sample GuaBasSedimGuay4_FD_113735 | JGI IMG/M metagenome (GOLD analysis project Ga0164313, IMG submission 113735) | Subseafloor sediment microbial communities from Guaymas Basin, Gulf of California, Mexico - Guay4, Core 4569-4, 0-3 cm | ecosystem: Environmental > Aquatic > Marine > Hydrothermal vents... | reverse complement strand
TTCTAAGCATGCCAACATCTAAATTATAATGTTCAATAGGGTTAACAATAGTTGATTTAAGCACATCGAATAAATTATATCCTTTTTTTAATGTCCTAATAACCAATTCGTTTATGTGGCCATTTACTAACTCATGTGGATGTTTATCATCAGAACAAAACATCACCATATTGGAATTGTCCTTCATTAGGCCTACCAACGCTTCATAGTTTTTGGCGGCACTTCCTTCACGAATCAGGGTTTTCATGCCTAAAGCAATTTTTTCTTTGGCTTCGTCAATGGTGGTACATTCATGGTCGGTTGTTATTCCTCCGGCAGCATATTTTTTCAAATCATCCCCTTTTACTCCCGGTGCATGGCCATCTATGGGTTTATTTAAGCGATGTGCTGCCGATAATTTTCCCATCACCATTTCATCTTTATAAATTACCCCCGGGAAATTCATCATTTCTGATAAATATTTGATTTTGTCATTAGATAGCAGTTCTTCGATTTCGGAAACACCTAATTCAGCCCCTGCGGTTTCGAATGCAGTTGCCGGCACACACGAAGGAGCGCCGAAATAGAATTTAAAAGGGACTTTATCAGCATTATCTATCATAAAATTTACCCCTTCAATTCCTATTACATTGGCGATTTCGTGCGGATCGGATACCGTAGCTACTGTCCCATGCCTTACCGCCAATCGGGCAAATTCAGAAGATACCAGCATCGAACTTTCTATATGGATGTGGGCATCAACAAAGCCAGGTAGAATATAGTGATCCGGTACACTATCAATCTCGTTTATACTTAATATTTTACCCTGTGATACGGTAATTTCACCATCGATAATTTTTTTATCGTTGATTAAAACTATCTTACCCCTGATTTTAAAATTAGAATTTTTCATGCTCAATTAAAATTATTCGACGAAGGTATTTATAAACTTTTAAATGGCGTAGGCGTAAAATTAAAAAATGAAGAAAAGGTATCTGCCGATTATTATTATTCTAACAGCAGTGGTTGTTTATTTTACGGTAATGAAAATTTACGTAAAAAATGACCGGATTGAGCCAAAGCATGTCGAGGTAGGTGGATTTGATGAGATTGTTCATATTGGCGAAGGGGTAGTACCTCCGATAATTTATAAGTCAGTTCCGGATTTAAGTGAATTAAAAATTGTTGATCGCAAAAGAACTTTTGTTGATATTATGTTACCATCTATATTGCTTGCAAAAGAGCAGATATTAAATGATCGTATTTTGATAGATGAGATTATTAATAAAGGGGAGTTGAATGATTACGATACGGCATTTGTAAGTCTTCAGTTGAAGACGTATAAACTGGATTCGATAACGGAATTGCCAGACCACATGGTTATGCCACCTGTAAGTATTGTACTAGCGCAGGCGGCTATTGAAAGCGGTTGGGGCACTTCCCGGTTTTTTAGAGAGGGAAATAATGTGTTTGGAATGTGGTCGTACAGTCAATCACACGATAGAATGAAAGCGGGACGAACAAGAGGGGACAGGCAAATTTATGTCCGGGTTTTCAATGATGTATATGCCTCAGTTTTAAACTATTGCAGGACTTTGGGCCGGTTAAGGGCATATAAAGAATTTAGAAATGCGATGAAAACAGAAAGTGATCCTTATAAGTTGGTAGATCATTTAAAAAGATACTCTGAACGCGGTGAATCCTACACACAAACTGTTAAAACGGTGATGAAAAAGAACAATTTTACCAAATACGACAGCTACTCTTTATTATCGGATTGGGCATTTCAAGAAGTTGGAAACAACAGAGATCAGGGAATTGTTTTTGATTGACCTGAAGCGTTTACACCTATTTTATATAAAGTTTCGAGCTTCTGAGAGGTTGGTTATTGTTGAATACATTCACGATATAAAGCCCGGGTTTTAAACCAATCGGATTGACTCTAATTATTCTAGTATTGGAATAATTATTTACAAAAACAATTTCTCCAACCAGGTTTAAAATCTCAATTCTATATTCCCCCTGATTTGTAAGTTCGATGGTAAATTTTCCGGAAGTGGGGTTGGGGTATAATTTAACTTCCCTTTTTTCAATCTCGTTAATGTCAGTTGTTTCATAGGCACTTTCAATAAAATTGAAACACTCCATCATTTCAGCCGGAAACTCAGGGAAATTGGTGGTATGACCAACGCCTGGAATCACATTTAGCATAGCTGTTCCCCCATTTTCAATTACGTTATCGGTAAAAGCTGTAGCTACCGGCATAAAAGCATTATCGTTAGCACCAATACAAGTACAAATTGGAAAGCGGGTGCTGTTTTCATAATCGGCAACATTTTGGCTGTTGGTGCCCGGAGCAAATGGAATAATTCCCCTGATATTATCGGATATTGGTCCTGAATCGCTGTCCATTCCAACAATTATGGTATGGCGTCCACCAAAAGACAGCCCGGTGATGTATATAAAATTGGTATCAATGCTATATTCCTCAACTGCAGCAGCTACTGAATGACTAAATAGAAACTTCACATTGCCTTCGTTATTATTAAAATCACCAATATTCTCAGTGCATATAATTATTGCATTCAAACTATCTGATAAAGGTGTTAGCTGGTCTCGAAATTGACCGGCATTGGAATGGGGCCCGCCCCTGAACCCTACGATTAATCTATAGGAATCGGCTGCATTGTAATCAGTTGGCACATAGTAATAAACAGTCCGGGTAACATTGTAACCGGGTTCATTAATGGTTATGGTGTTTTGAAAAGCACCGGTTTCCTGCGAAAAGGAATTAAAAGGTAAAACTGTTAAGGAAACGAGTAAAACAAGTAAGTTTCTAATCATAATAATTGTAATTGGTTGATTTTCCAAATCAAGCCATAAAAAACGAATTAAATAGTCTTTCAAATGACCAAACGATCAATCTTTTTTTCGGGTATGGCTCAACAACTTTAACATCCATTTTGGCAAAGATTTTGCCTGGTTGCGGTTGTCGAGGTCGAAGTACCAGCCCAACTTTTTAATAACGGGAAGTTTATGCGTTTCTACGAATTCGAGAAGGGTTCCATCCGGATCTTCAATATAACTGAATCTTCCTGCTGCCTGCCCCATATCAAACGAATCTCTTCCACTATCAACAGTAAAATTATAACCGGCTTGTTCACATTCCTTTTTTAGATCATCCATAAACCTGATATCGAAACACAGGTGTATAAATCCCATATCGCCCCAGATACGGTCTTTAAAAATGGCTTGCCGTTCGCCGTCAAGTGCTTGAACCAATTCTATTTTTATCGGGCCTAAAAGTTCGCTAAATGCACCCGACAATGGATTTGTATGGGTAAGTAGTACGCGGCGATATCTTTCATTTCCTCCCGGCAAAGCAACCAAATCAGTAAATTTATCCGACAAGTCATAAATTACTTTATCAAATCCTAAAACATCTGAATACAACTTAATGGACTTCTCGATGTCAGAAACTCCAATAATAACACCTGCAGCACCACCGGGACGTAAAGTTTTAGGTTTTTGGAACCAATTGTCAGCTTCTTCAACCTGAAATAAATTACCATAAAGGTCTTTTAGAAAAAAGAATTTTTTACCGGCAGGGTCAGTAAGAATTTCAGAAATTATTTCAACATCATTTCCTTTTAAAAACTGAAATGCTCCTTGAATATCGGCAGCTTTCATCTTGGCGATAAATATGCCGTAATCGCCTAATTTCAGATTAGATTTTGGAGGTTCAGGTTTCCGAGAGGTGTATTGCCACACTTCAAACCCCCCGCCACCATTCAGGTTTAGGGCAATGCAGGCATTTCTGCTTTCAACTTTATTACGGGTATAATCGATCATTAGCTTAGCTTCGGCCTCTTCGATTAAAACCGGAATATCCATTCCGAAGTTTTTCCGGTACCAGGCCCAGGCTTTTTCCATGTTCTGGTTCCCGATTCCTACTTGTTGAATACCACTAATTAATTTACCCATTTTGATTTTAGATTAAGCAATGCAATATAAAAATTAATTATTTGATAAATAAGCTTCTTGCTTAACGTAAAAGGTCTTTATTTAGACAAAGTGGAAACAATTTTAGTTTTACATTTAAATAAAAATTTTAATCATCGCTGGAGAGACTAAAATAGAACAATCCTTATTATTAATTCCCGATATTAGTGGGTTCACTCATTTTGTAAATAATACCGAGATAATACACAGTGTTCATATTATTTCCGAATTACTCGAAACAATTATCGATAATAATATTTTAGGATTAGAAATAGCAGAAATCGAAGGAGATGCGGTTTTCTTTTACAAAAAAGGTAAATTACCTGCTTCAACAAAGTTATTTGAACAAATAGAAAAGATGTATGTTGCTTTTCATCAGCAATTAATGCTGTACGAAAGGGACAGGATTTGTTCATGTGGTGCTTGTTCTTCCGTAAATAACCTGCAATTAAAGTTTATAAGCCATTATGGGGCCATTGTGGAGCGAACCATTTACAGTCACTTTCAATTAATGGGTTCTGATGTAACATTGGTACATAAACTGCTAAAAAATAATATTGACGAAGATGAATATTTATTATTTTCTGATAATAGCCTGGATAAAAGCAATAAAAACGGTATCCCCGAATGGGCTGAATTGCATGCGGAAACGGTTACTTATAATGGTATTGGCGAGGTGAAGTATAAATACGCATCCCTTTCTCCTTTGCGAAAACAAGTTCCGAAATTAATGCCCCGACGGGAATTCGAAGCCATCGAAAAACCTATTCAGGTTTCAATATCTATTAATGCCGATATTAAGAAAATTTACGCTTTACTCATCGATATCAATAGAAAACCTGAGTGGATGAATGGGTTGAAAAAAGTAAAGTTCAAACCCAACAGGGTACTTCGTGTGGGAACATCGCACGATTGCGTATTACCTTTAAATACTCTGCACTTCGAAACCATCGATAACGTTAGGGTTGATGACAAATTTATTTACACCGAATATTCTGAAGACTCTATGGTATTTCCGGCATTTTATCAGCGGTTTATTTTGAAACGTACAGATAAAGGAAGCGTTAAACTTAGTGTTGAGATACATTATAAAGGGACTTTTATTAAGGAGGCAATGCTTCGGTTAAGCATGAAAAACGTATTGAAGAGTTCTCTAAAAAAACTTAAAAGGATTTGTGAAAAAAGCGCTTAAGAATTTAGTGCGATCGACAGGCCAAACATAACTACAGAAAGGATCATCCCAAACATAAAAATAAAATAAGTTATTCTTAGGTAACGGTATTTTGCATTAAGTACATTGCCTAACGAGTGCAAGTCGCGAACCATTGAGCCGTAAAGAAAATCATGGTCTTTCATCATTTCTCCCATTCCCCATTGAAATTCCTCTAGCGTATTGTTAAAGAAATTACCAAAGAAAAGCAGGTTGGCTTTTTTGTTATATACATCTTCCTTTGTAAAAACACCTCTTGTAACTTTTGGCATGGTCGATAAAGTGGCAAAAATTATACTTAACAAACAAACCGAAAGTAAAAATATCGAAGGGGCAATAAGTTCGGGATTGGCCCTGTAATTTGGAATCAACACCGAAATGGTTATTGAAATTATGATAGCATTAATACTTAGCATAAGGTTGGCTTTGCTATCAGCAATTGCACTAAGGTTTATATGATTTCGAAGGGTTGTACGAAACATGGTTTCAATCCCGCGTTGGGGAACCCTGTTCCTTAAGTCTTTTTCTTCCCTTTCTGTATTTTTAAGTGTTTGATCTTCCTGTTTTTTAACCAGTTTTTTATATTCTTCGCGCCGTTGGAATATGTTTTTTGCTTTGGTTTCGTTGTAAGTTATCTGTGCATAGCGGGTGTAAAAACGATGATTTTTTAAAAACTCCAATTCGCTTTTAATCCAATCTAAATCGGAAACCATAATTCCGGTAATTTGTTCTTGCTCTGCCCTTAATATTTTCGAACGCAATTGATAATCAGATGTTCCGATATTTAAAGTGTCAGCATCGCATATCACATCCTGTATTTTGTTTTCGGGTTCTTTTATTAATTGGGTAGCCAAAATACATCCAACTACTTTTTGTAGTTTTCCGGATTCGTAATTTTCATTTTCCAAAAATTGTTTTGCAACTTTTATACTGATTTGTTCGTGCCCTTCGCAAATTTCCAGATAACCAGTATCGTGAAACCAGGCAGCAAGTGTTACAATTTCAAGTTCTTCGGAATTTAACCCGATGGAGGCACTTATCTCAATAGCACCTTTTACAACATCAGCGGTGTGCTTGTAATCATGAAAAATAAGACTTGAATTGGATGAGTTTTTAAACAACTCAAAGACATAATTATCTGCTTTTTGCGCAATGCTTAATTTAGTCATAACGACAAAATTTATTTTTTAGTTATACAATGATAATCAGGTTTTTTTAAATCTATTGTCTTTTGTAATTCTTTTGTGATTTTTCGGTGATCTTATTTTTTTAAATCGGTCTGTATTAATCGGAATATTGAGCTGCTTTATTGGAAACTTGATTTATGTGCCTTATTAAATTAGGCCATTATAAATCTTTAAAATATTGGTCAAGTTGGTCAATTCTTATTGGTACAAATTCAAGGATCAGATCTACTTCTTGTTCGTAAGTATTATTGTCAAAGTACCATTTTTCATCAATTGGCCATATCGTAAAGTTCTTATCAATTTCCTGGCTGATATACTTATCATTTTCACTTATGAGGTTCCTTATATTTTGGTATGATATTATATTTAATCTTCTGAGTTCGGTCCATCTTTTCTTCAATCTATCAGAATAATCGGTTTGCATTAACCTCCTAAGTAGTACTGACCGATTACAGTCCAATGCCCGGTCCATCATGTTCAATTCATTATCTCCATCCCTGCCAAATGAGTGATCGTAGTCCCAAATAGCAAATCTAAATGGAGTGTTCGAATTTAACTTATAAAGAAAGAAATTTTTCATTATCCCATCGCTGTTATTCGAGAATAGGAGCATTAAATGCCAGTCAATCACGTTGTCTATATCCACCCAATTACCTATTTCTTCGTTAAATTCTTCATCGGTCGAGTTGAACATAAAATTTTTAAACCGCGTTAAATAATTGGCTTTATCCGATACATTAATCTTTGGATATTTTTGTTGAAAATAGTTATTGCTGTCTTTTACATGGCTCAATTTGTGTTTGGAAAAAACAGGTGGGTCCTTAAAAAGCATGGCAAGCGAATCCGTTTTATCCAATCCAATCATTGCGGCATTTATTTTTTCCATCAAAACATATAGTCCCAGGTCTTTATCATTAAGTTTTACATTCACATAGGCACATTTTGAAGCAACATTTTTGAGGCTCATTTGTCGAAATAAATCATAACAAACCTTATGGCGCATAAAGGTTTTATCAATGTAATTGGCATTGATTATCCAATCATCATCGGGAGGCAAATTACATAGCGCAAATTTGTTTTCTAATTCAATTGAAAATGAATGTTTATAAAATTTACTTGAAAAACCTCCCCTGTTTTTAATTAATGCCGACAATACTTCTTTCTCATTTTTGATTGAGTAGGTAATTGTGCAACGTTCTTTTTCTTTCCATCCTATTTTGCCCTCTTTCTCAATGGTAATCGTGGCAACATTATAATCAACACAAGAATATGTTAACATTAAAATAAGGGATGATAGAACCTTAACTTTTATAGACCGCACATTAATAATTTATAATAATAAACTACTCTAACTAAAAACAAAAGCAAACCTAATAATCTATGCCAACAATAAAAACATGGCCGGCTTTTTATGCAGGCTCACGTTGCTCTTTCTCCATTCGCTTATTTCCTGGGTAATTATTTTTTCGTTGGGGTGGGTTAAATTAATGGCAATACAAAGTTGGGTAGTAGGCGAGAGGTATTCTGCAATATCTTCGAGTAATGCAATATTTCTATATGGGGTGTCCATAAATATCTGCGTATAACCGTTTCTTTTCGAATCTTTTTCGAGACTTTTTAAAGCCCTGATACGCTCGTTCTGTTTGCGTGGCAAATAGCCTTTAAAGGTAAAGCCCTGTCCGTTTAGCCCCGATGCCATCAGTGCCAATAAAATACTCGATGGACCGATTAATGGAACCACCTGAATCCTGTATTCATGGGCCAGTGCAACAATTTCGCTACCGGGATCGGCGACAGCTGGCACCCCTGCTTCGGATATAATCCCGATATCGAATCCTTTCTTTGCAGGCGCAAGAAAAGAAGGGATCTCGGCCATATTTGTATGCCGGTTCAGCTCAAAAAAAGCAATTTCATTAAAATCTTTCTGATATCCACATTTGCGTAAAAACCTGCGAGCACTCCTGAGGTTTTCAACAATAAAGTACTCAATTTTCAGGATAGTTTCAACGGTGTAAGGAGCTAGAAAGGGGAGTGCCTGCTCGGTACCAAGTGTTGAAGGGATTAAATATAAACTACCACTTTGTTTACTCATCGAAATGCGCTATAAAAAAATCGTCCGCAGCTTGGTCTAATAATTGAAAAACATCTTCGTACCCTTGTTCTTCACCATACCAGGGGTCTGGAACATTCATATTGCTTTTAGGGTAAGAGTAATTTAATATCATTTTCACTTTTGAAATACCATCTTGGTTTTGTGCCAGGGCAATCACATTTTGATAATTGCTTTGGTCCATTGTTAAAATAATATCGAACTTATCGAAATCGTAGTGCGAAAACTGCCGGCCTATCAAATACGAAATATCCACCCCATGTTTACCAGAAGTTTTTACAGATGGTGGATGCGGATGCTCTCCCACATGGTAATTTGCCGTACCGCATGAATCAACATGTAAATCGATGCCCTTTTCAAGTGCTTTTTGACGAAAAATACCTTCTGCCATAGGTGAGCGGCATATATTACCGAGACACACCATTAATACTTTCATACTGAAAAATTAAACGACAAACTTTTTTTCAAGATCGACCAGGTATTTCCGGAATCCCTTATCGGTTTCGCTCAGGTTATTTACCGTACGGCAAGCATGCAAAACAGTTGCATGGTCTTTTCCGCCACACTGTTGACCGATTTTAGCCAACGATGACTTGGTAAGTTTTTTCGAAAAGAACATCGCAATTTGCCTGGCCTGTACCACTTCCCGTTTTCGGGTTTTGGATTTCAATAATTCGATGGGGAGATCGAAATAATCGCAAACAACTTTTTGGATGTAATCGATGGAAACTTCACGCGCTGTATTTTTTACAAATTTATCGATCATGTTTTTAGCAAGCTCGAGGTTTATTTGCTTATTGTTGAGCGATGCCTGAGCCAATAATGATATTAACGCTCCTTCGAGTTCACGGATATTTGTAGAAATAGAATAAGCAAGGTATTCAACCACTTCGGGCGGAAGCTCAATACCATCGTTATACATTTTGCGGTGCAATATTTTTGTACGGGTATCCAGGTCCGGCACTTGAATATCGGCTGATAAGCCCCATTTAAAACGGGAAAGCAGGCGTTGTTCGATGCCTTGCATTTCTACAGGAGGTTTATCGGCTGTTAAAATAATTTGCTTTTTATTTTGGTGGAGCTGATTAAAAATATGGAAGAAAATATCCTGCGTTTTTTCTTTACCCGATAAAAACTGCACATCATCGATAATCAACACATCAATCATTTGATAGAAATGACTAAAATCGTTTACTGTATTGTTGCGTACTGCATCAACAAACTGATGGGTGAACTTTTCGGACGAAACATACACCAGGATTTTGTCTGGAAACCTTTTTTTAAGTTCAATGCCTATGGCATGTGCCAGGTGCGTTTTTCCCAGTCCGACTTTTCCATATATCATTAATGGATTAAAAGATGTTCCTCCGGGGTTTTCGGCCACAGCCCAACCGGCCGAACGGGCCAACCGGTTACAATCGCCTTCAATAAAATTTTCAAAGGTATAGGACTTGTTTAAATTCGATTCTATCTTTATTTTTTCAATCCCGGGTATTATAAATGGGTTATGAATTTTTTTTCTCATGTGACTGCCAACATTTACAGGTTGATTTTCGATGTGTTCCGATTGTTGTGTCGGAGCAATTATATTTCCAAAGCGATTACTTCCTGAGTCCATAACGATGGAGTATTCCAGTTTGCCGCTATCCCCTAATTCGCGTTTTATGGTGCGTTTAAGGATTCCGATGTATTTTTCTTCGAGCCACTCATAAAAAAATTGCGAGGGAACTTGAATTGTTAACACATTATTTTCAAGTTTTAAAGGTTTAATAGGTTTAAACCAAGTGTTAAATCCTTTGGCTGTTATGTTATCCTTTATGATACTCAGGCAATTGTCCCATACAGTGGTGTATTGGTCTTTCATTCGGTAAGTTGAATAATAAGATTAAAAAAAAAGTTTTTGGTTATTGTTAAAATCGGTGCAAGGAGATTTAACTTTTGCCACAGCAAATATTGAACAAAAATAGTTTAGAAAAAAGTGTTTTTGCTATTGATATTTTACTTTTTTTTTTGTATAATATTGAGCTACTTTAAGTAAGTTGCACTAACGAATTGACTATCAGATTTTTTCCTGCAAATTCGGTATCCCCACTTATTTTATCTACATAAAAATCTATTCTTCCAAGATTAATTCCAGCCCAGCCGACTTGATTTATTAAAATTTTCTTTTTATCGAGATTCTTAATTTTTAATGGCTTTTCGAAAAATGTATGGGTATGGCCTCCGATGATTAAATCAATGTTTTTAGTTTTTGAAGCTAAGTGGATATCAGATACGATATCAGAATTATCATATTTATATCCCAGGTGGGATAAACAAATGACCAAATCGCATTTTTTATCAGTTTTTAAATAGGCGGCAACCCGATTGACATTTTCAATAGGGTCAAGATAAATGATGTCACCGTAATTCTTTTTATCTACAAGTCCTTCCAGTTCGATACCCACACCAAGTAGACCAATCCTAATTCCGCTTTTGTCGATTATTTTATAGGGTTGTACGTGTTCATTCAACCTTGAATTTTTAAAATCGTAATTGCAATTTATAAATGGAAATTTTGCATGGGGCAATTGATCAACCAAGCCATTAATACCATTATCAAAATCATGGTTGCCCAATGTAGAGGCATCGTATTGCATATTACTCATTAGTTTAAACTCGAGTTCCCCACCAAATAAATTAAAATAGGGAGTGCCTTGAAATATATCCCCGGCATCTAGCAATACGACATTTTTTTCTGTGCTTCTGATACTATCGACCATTGTACTTAAGCGTGATAGACCCCCAAGATTTGCATATTTCGGGTCTCTATCCGAAAATGGTTCAATTCGGCTATGCAGATCATTGGTATGTAAAATGGTTATTTTTTCAGCATTTTTATTGCTTGCGAAAGCAGGAACAGTCAACATGGCAGCTCCGCCGGACAGCATTTGTTTTATAAACCTTCTTCTATTGTTCATAATAGATCCTCCCTTCAATTTTAGCCTCAATAGTTTGATTTTTTATGTCCATTTTTTCGAAATATACTACAATAGCGTCCCTTAATTTAATGCCAACCTTTTCGTTAGCTATCGGATCTATAAAAAAAATCATTTTATCGCCACCATTGGCCAGATAATCTGAAGTTAATACTTTATAGTTTTTACCTTCTTCAATGAGCCTGCCGTTTATTAAAACATTTACCGCTTTTCCATCATTAATCCCCATCGTTGCATGGCTGATAGGTTCACCGCCCTTTTGAGCCAGGTATTCAAACAGTTCCAGAACTTTATCATCACTTAAGGTAACCACCACCAATTCGTTTTCGAAAGGCATTACCTGGTAAACCAGGCCTAGTGTGATTGGCCCTTGGGGAATTGAAGTTCTTAAACCCCCTTTATTAAGAAGGCAGAAATCTATACTTTTATTATCTGCTGGTTTATAATAGGATTTCGCTACCTCCATTGATAAATCACTTACAAGGTTACCCAATTTACTTTCGGGTCGGCCTACTTCTAAATCTTCATCTGCACTGTTCAACACGATATTCATTTGTTCGTCGAGTTTGCTCTTGTATGGCTTAATAATTGAATCGCTGACCGGGTCATTAAAAATTGTTTGGTCAACAGGTGTGTTGGCCATGTTTCCCACTTCCAGACTGCTTTTACATTGCCAGGCTGTAAAGCTTAGAAAAATGCTTATAGCAAGAATAATAAGGGAATGCTTAAAGGATTTTATATTCATTTGAATAGTTGATAAAAATATGGTTGTCGAATGCTGTAAATATAAAAATTAACTCGGTTGTGAATACAACTATTTGACGACAATATTTAATTCCTTTGGATAAAACTATAATTTAGCCTGCAAACATAATCTATGATCGAAAACAAAACAAAGATTAGGATAAGGTATGGTGAAACAGACCGTATGGGGTATGCTTATTATGGTAATTACGCTACATATTTTGAAGTTGCCCGGGTTGAAACATTAAGGAAAATAGGTATTAGTTATAGGGAGCTGGAAGATGATGGTATTATTCTTCCGGTACGTGATTACAAAATAAGATATCACAAACCGGCATATTACGATGATGAAATAACCGTTAAAACCCGAATTTCGGAAATACCTAAAATCCGTTTCCATTTTACTTTCCAGACTTTTAATAAAAACGGGGAATTATTGAATGAAGCGGAAATAACGCTGGTGTTTGTTAATAAAAAAACACAAAAACCGGTTTTAATTCCAACCAATTTAAAGAAAAAGATGGAGAAGTTTTTTATTAATGCATAAAAAAAAAGCCGCAAAAAGCGGCTTTTAATAATTTTTTTAGATTTTACTCAGCGTGAAGAAATGCTTTCTTACTCAACAATTCATCATCTGATTCCCTACGGTCTTCATCATCAACACAACAATCTACCGGACATACAGCCGCACATTGTGGTTCGTCATGAAATCCGTGGCACTCGGTGCACTTGTCAGGAACGATGTAATAAAGATCCATATCAACAGCTTCTTGTTCGCTGTCAGCATCCATTGTAGCGCCCGATGTGGTAGTAACTTCGCCCGACAGTTCAGTTCCATCAGATAATCTCCATTCCATTCCACCTTCATAAATTGCATTATTTGGGCATTCGGGTTCGCATGCTCCGCAGTTTATACAATCTTCAGTAATAATAATTGCCATAATTTTTTTATTTAGAGTTCTTAAATTTGCAGTTGTAAAAATAGCCAGAACATTTAAATTACAAAAAGAAAATATTCAGTTTTATGAACATTAAGCAGCGGATAAGTGATTTTTATGATCTTGGGAGGGTAATGAATGATTTTGCGACGAAGGACGATTGTACATTCACAATACAAATTATAGATAAGTTTGCGATTGAAGAATTTGATCAAGCCATTGATTCGTCCTACCATTTTAACCCTTGGTTTACACCTATAAACATTCGAAAATCCATGGCGGGACTTGCTTTCATGCTTTCTGATGAAAAACTTAAAGACTGGACGAAAATGTACCCTTTATTGAACTTTGAGCCAAAGAAACCTAAAAAAGTAGGGATTGTAATGGCAGGAAATATTCCGTTAGTTGGATTTCATGATTTATTGTCGGTTTTAATTTCAGGAAACCATGCAGTGGTTAAATTATCTTCATCGGATAACCGATTGTGGCCACATTTATTCGATATTTTATATTCAATCAATCCCGAATATCGGAATAGAATTACAGTTGTAGAAGATAAACTAAAGGATTTTGATGCGGTTATTGCTACGGGTTCGAACAATACAGCACGCTATTTTGATTATTATTTCGGGAAGTATCCGAATATTATTCGAAAAAACCGGAATGGTATAGCAGTTATTACCGGAGATGAAACTGTTGACGAATTAAAAGGATTGGCGAACGATATCTTTAGTTTTTTTGGTTTGGGTTGCAGGAGTGTTTCTAAAATTTATGTTCCGGAAGGGTATAAGCTAGATAATATTTTTGAACAATTATACGACCATCACGATATTATCAATCATCATAAATACGCCAACAACTTCGATTATAACCGAACGGTAATGATGTTGAACCAGGATGATATTCTTGAAAATGGTTTTGTTATTTTTAAAAACGCAAGCGAAATTGCCTCTCCTTTGGCCGTTGTGTTTTATGAGCGATACTCAGATTTAAATAAGCTAAAAAAGGAACTTGGTTCCAGAAGTGAAGAGATTCAATGCATTGTTTCTTCTGATAATATTCCGTTTGGTCAATCACAAAAGCCCGAATTATGGGATTATGCGGATGGGGTGGATACGATGACTTTTTTAGGCGATTTATAAGGCTTTTCACATTAACTCTTGGTATTGTAAACATTTATTTAGATTGTTTCGTCATAGAAGCGAATGTACGCAATAATCGATTGTGAAACCATCATTTTTTAATGAACGGAAAGGAAATTATGCGTTGAATTTATTTTTCGGTTTTAAACGAATTGAGTTCTAATCTTCCATCAAGCGTATTGTAATTATTTCGGAAAATATTAATCCCGGCAAAAAGCATAATTGAATAACTTCTGGAATTTCCGAAATCATTTTTTACAATTGGCATTAACCCATATGTATATCGGACTTGAAAAATAACACCTTGTACCATTAAATAGTTAATTGCAACAACGGCATCTAAAGTAAAATCATTAAATTTATACGAAACATCTTCCTGATAATCAGTTGGTTTTATAAAATTGGATTTATACCATGGTTCTTTTGCTGATAATATGTAATTAATTTGTGGGCCTATCATAAAGCCCCACTTGGGACTGGGAGTGTAGTTAAATAATAGAGGAAATGTTAAAGTCGATAAATTGGTTTTTGCAAGGAAGGATATCGTTTCGCCATTGGGAAATTCTTCGCCCTTGGTCATGGATCCTTTTAAAACAAGCTCAATCGCTGAAAATATTGAGAACTCTCTTTTGATGTAAAAATTTGAATAAATTCCATATTGTGTTCTTAATCGAATTTGCCCGGCATCACCTTGTATCTTTGATTGATAATCTCCTGTAAAGCCAGAAAAATTAATTCCTGTATAAAAACCCAGGTACCTTCTGTTATAATACCTATTTTGAGCAACTATATCACTTGTCAAAAACAGCAGGATAGCACCCAAAACAAATAGTTTTCTAGAATTGTTGTTTACTATAAAACTGCTTTCGCACTTTTTGTTATGCTTTCTAAAAGTTTCAACTGACACTTGTGTTAGATAGCTGATTATTTTTAAAGCCAGGTTAATATTGCACATCATTATTTCAAAACTACTTTTTCTGAATATGCCGTGTTATTATACCTGGTTTTAAGTATATACAATCCGGGGATTAGTCCAGGAATTTGAATTGTAAATGATCCTCTTCCAGCAGAAAAATCAATACTTTTATCATACTTTAAATTACCATCAATACTATATAAAGAAAAGTGTACTTGATTATCTTTATCGAAATTGTAATTCAGAATAATTACCTCGTCTAATATCAAATTATTTACAATAAAAAGTTGTTTAATATTATTAGGATTAATAACAACAGTTTCTGGTCCCTTATTAATTGAGCCATCGAAATCTACCTGGCTGATGCGGTAATAAGTTTGATAGTAGGGAGATTCATCAAAAATTAAATACTTGTTGGTGAAAATGGCATCTCCGTTTCCTGGGACCAAAGCAAATTCTTCAAATTCGATCCCACCAACACTTTTTTCCACTATAAAATGATCGTTCTGCGTTTCTGTAGCAGTTGACCATTCGAGTTTATTGTTGCTATCTGTTGGAGTTCCGATAAAATATAACCAATCAACAGGTAATATATTGCTAGGTTCACCAAAAATATAAAAATCGTATTTGCCAGCTGAATTATTACCAAAAAGATAAGCGTAAAATGTTTTAGGGTTGCTAAATGATGTATTTGTATTGATATGTATAACAGGACTTTTGTTTCCAGGAAGGTCTGCAGGATTGAGGCAGAAATGAGTGAATCCTCCTGAATTAAGATCACTTCCATCCGATAGATTGTTATTTTCAGCTCCTAGTATATTATTTGGATCGGATATTGAATTGGTAGGACATTCGTCAAATATTAGTAATTGTACATCGAGGCTTGAGCCACAAGCTGTAAAAAACAATTGATCTTGTTCTGTGGTTATTTTAAACCACCCCCCTTTAGTTGTTCCCGCAGGTGGTGCACTAGGAAGCACCAGATCATTCGATCCTGTAATATTTGGCGATTGACTATTGATAAAATATTCAGTGCTGATTTCATCTGTTCCATTTAGATTATTCAGATTTGTTTTGCTAACATATGGATCAACCGGAATAGGGTTGTCGGGATAGTTAATTGCTTCTTCACAATGATTGTTTGTTGTACTGGGACTTCGAAATTGATATGAGCTAACGAACCCATCAAAAAAGTGTTTATTGTTTCCAATCCTTAGAGCAATATATTCTTTATCTGTTACAAACGACAAAAGGTTAAACGTACCGGCTGTAGCACGGGAATCAATATAAAATGGATCGACTACAGGGCTGTCGTTACACCCTGCAATGCTTACTGCATCAGTTGCATCAAAATAATACCAACTAAAAGTTGTGCCGTTAACTTCAAATGGGAAAGTTAAGTTCATATCTACTTCAAAGTTGCCTGTCGATGGCATTTTAATAATAAACCACTCTTCGTAATTGGGAGAGTCTTCCGGAGCGGCAGGACATGGTCTTAAACTAGAGTGATCAAAAGTTTTTTTTAAATATTGAGAGGTTGTACCGGCTAATAGGGTTGTATTAATTGTAACATCACTTAAAATTGGTATAACCCCAGGAAAATCATTTGGGTCTATCCAATCATCACCAGTATCGTTAATGTCATTAAGAAAAACTAACCAAAACTCGCTTGGTTCAGGTGAACCCGGTGGTCCAATTAGTGTGCTTTTATTCCAGGCTTCCTCGAAAGTAGTTGCGCCTTGTCCCCACATAAAATTTGTAAACAAAACACTGAAAAACAATATTAAGAATGCTATTTTCATTTACAATTAATACAATAGGTAAGCCTTTTTATTTAAGAATAATTGAAGTTGACTAAATGATAGGTTTATATGATTATGGTCAAACATAAATAGATCCTAATAATGTTGAAGTGGGTTTTCTTACATATGCTCCATTTTATTTAGAATAATAACCTTTTGTCTTTTGTATTACACAATTAGCTTCAAGCCATGATGATATATAGTTTGATGTAGGATTGAGACCTGAAAACTTACAGGCACAGTATTATTATAATCCGGAAAGACAAAAAGAATTAACAAAGAAAATGTGCAATTAAATGCACATAAAAGAGATGATAAAGCACAATTATTATTGGTAAAAATACAGAATGCTTAATTGACCCCAGCTGGATTAAATTAAAGCCACCTTCAAAGAATGTGTGATTTATACTATTGCATAAAAAACAAAGTTTTACTCCGGTTTATACTCATACGCACCAACCGCTGGGTCTGCTGGTCGGGCAGCGCCGGTAATGTCGGATAGGGTAGCGGTTGCAGGGTTGGCTTTGCCCAAAACAAAGGCATTTTCCGAAGGTCGAAAATCTGAATTTGCAGGGTCGATGAGTTGTGGATTCTGGTTCAGGTAAATAGTATTAAAATCGTCGGGTAAAGCCTGGTCGGTCTTAATAATGGTATAATTGCTCGTAAAACTATTGTTATCGCCCGTTAGTTCCAATTGAAATTCGTTGGCCAGGTTCCCATCAATAATGCTATTGATAACATACGAATTGGTTATAGGACTTTCATAAACTTCACCCAGGATTTGATATTGGTTTACCACTGCAAATGATGGTGTTTCCCGTACATCCTGACTCCAGTAATTTGAAAACGTACAATTATTAAACCGGTATTCGCCACCACCAGAAACAGCAACCGCATATTGGCCGCAATTGCCAATGGCTACGTTATTGGCTTCAATTTTATAATTGCGGGCAAAAATCCCACGGGCCGAACAATGGGTAATGGTAACATTGTCGATATGTAGCGTGTTATCTGTTATTGTACCCCCATCTTCATCAAAAGGTGATGCTTCGGCCTGTATTCCGAACAACGCGTTTTTTATAAGCGCATTGCTGATATAATGATCGGTATTGCTGCGGTTTATCCATATACGGTCCCATTGTCCGGGCTCATCATCAAAAATTTCTTCGAACCGATCGCCTTGGAACACAATTTGCTGGTCGGGCGTACCATTCGCTATAAACTCAGAATTTTCAAATATCCAAAGACCCGAAAAAGCATGAAAATAAACCTGCGTGCCGGGTTCAATCGTTAATGAGCCGCCTTCATCAACAACACCGTAGCTAAAAATTAAAATTGGTTTGTTATTGGTCCAGGTAACAGGTCCGATTGAGTCGTTTGAAATGATGGAAAAAGGAGGGAGGCCCTCAATAAAAGTATCGGGATAATAAATAATGGCATCCTGACCAAAAGCCAATAACCGAACCGTTTGATAGTTTCCATTAACCGTAAACGAAATACTGTCTTCAACCGCCAACGGATTATCTTGGTTTGTGGGGTCTATAGTTACTTCGACAAATATAAATATACTGTCGCCGGCGGCAATTACCTCGTCTTTAACCAACCTTTCCGGCGTTCCGTTTACATTCATCCGGTAAAAGGAACTTTCGCCGCCTTCCAATCTTATTTCAGAAACATTAACCGCTTCATTGTTGCGGTTATATGCTTTAAAATTTAAAGTTACAGAACCTATTGTTGTAAATACGGTATCAAAAAATACGGTA
>Ga0164313_10001885_pt1 | contig 18781 bp, 19 predicted proteins | sample GuaBasSedimGuay4_FD_113735 | JGI IMG/M metagenome (GOLD analysis project Ga0164313, IMG submission 113735) | Subseafloor sediment microbial communities from Guaymas Basin, Gulf of California, Mexico - Guay4, Core 4569-4, 0-3 cm | ecosystem: Environmental > Aquatic > Marine > Hydrothermal vents... | reverse complement strand
TTCTGCTCTTCGGGATGTTCATCCCCTACCAGTCGATTCTCATTCCCCTCGTCGATGTCATGTCCAGGATCGGGCTTGCCGGGAGCATCTGGGGCCTGATTCTCGTGCATGTCATCTACGGCATACCGATCACGACGCTGATCTTCCGCAACTACTACGCCGCCGTCCCGGACTCGTTGATCGAAGCCGCGACCGTGGACGGTGCAGGGATCTGGCAGGTCTACTGGCGGGTTCTCTTGCCCCTCTCGATCCCGGCGTTCGTGGTCGTCTACATCTGGCAGTTCACCTCAGCGTGGAACGACTTCCTGTTCGCCGTGCTGCTCACCAGTACACAGAATTGGCCGGTGACGGTGGCTCTCAACAACATGGCCGGGAGCCAGATCATTGCATGGAACGTCCAGATGGCCGGTTCGTTCCTCGCAGCGATACCGACGTTGTTGATCTACATCTTCCTCGGTCGATACTTCCTGAGAGGCATGATGACCGGGGCCCTCAAGGAGTAGACAGCCCGTTCGATTCACTTCCGTGAGTGCTCTGGAAGGTACGATGTCGAAGCGGTTCAATGTGGCGAGTCGTCCACGACAAGCGTGAGAAGGAGATGCCTATGACGGACGCGTTCGGATCTATGCCGGTAGCGCCCGATGACACCGTTCAGAGGGTCATCCGGCCGATCAATGATGCTCGCGGTTGGATGAAGCTACTGGCCGTGGTGATGTTCATCTCAGGTGGCTTCGCAGCGCTCACGATCATCGGGCTGCTATTCGCATGGCTGCCACTGTGGATGGGATACCTCTTGTGGAAATCGGCCACAAGCGCCGAGGCCGCGAGTACCGGCGGAAGCGAGGCGGAGGCAATCGACTCGCTCTCCCGTCTCAAGACCTACTTCACGATTCAGGGCGTGTTGATCGTGATCAACATCGCTCTCCTTGTGCTCTCGATCGTTCTCGCTGTCGGGTTGGCGATGTCGGGCAGCTCGAGCTGAGCGGATCGCCGCTATCGCGTCAGCGATCCTGTGGATGTATGCCGTTGTGGACGGCGGTGTGGCGCTTCCGGTAGAGGAGGATCAGATTGATGAGAGCGGTGATACCTCCGTCGGCCCAGTGGATGATGTGGTGATCGCCGCATCGGCACAGCACGTTGGTGCTCGACTAGCCACCGGCAATCCATCGGACTTCCCCATGGATGAGATCACAGTCGAACACTGGCCGGTGGGGGCGTAGACGCGAGCGGACTCAGTTGATCAGCTTCCAGATCGCTGCTGATCTTGGGGCCATCGAGATGCTGGTCTGGTTGTCGCCGTTGGTCAGTTCGCCGTCACCCCACAAGAGGTCGGCTCCCTCACAGCACGTAAGTGACAGGGTCTCTCGTGAGCGTCCTGCGTTGACGACCACCAGGAGATGCTCATCTCCGAAGCTGCGTTCAACGGCGAACGACATCGACCCGTCACCGTCGTCGGGTGGCCAGACGATGCGATAGTCGGAACTACGCAACGCCGGATACAGATGCCGTAGAGCGATGAGGTCCTTGGTTGCCCCGAGGATGCGCTGGTTCCAATGATCTTCGTGATCCCATGGGAATGAGCGCCGGCAGTCGGGATCCTTCCCTCCTTCGAGGCCGATCTCCGTGCCGTAGTAGATGCTCGGCGCACCGGGGAAGGTGAGGAGCAGTGCAAGGGCGAGGACCACCGAGTCCTCATCGCCAGATGCGATCGTGAGCATGCGAGCGGTGTCGTGGGAGTCCAAGAGGTTCAGATTGGCGAGTGCCGCCGACTCGGGGTACTGGTCGAGGAGCCTCTGGATGCGGTCCCGGTATCCGCCGGCATCGATCGCCGGAGTGACGTTGTAGTACGGGTTGTCCATCATCGTCGACTGGTTGAGTCGATCACCGACCGTGTACGCGATCGTTGCCGACGTGAAGGGGTAGTTCATCGTGCCGTCGAAGCGGTCCCCATCGTTGATGTAGGCGCCGGCGTCGGCCCAGATCTCGCCGATGATGTAGAGATCGGGGTTGACGGCCCGCGTCCGTTTCCGGAACTCCTCCCAGAATCCGGGCGTCTGGATCTCCTCGGGGACGTCCAGTCGCCACCCGTCGATTCCCCGCTTCGCCCAGTACTCGCCGACCCGCATCAGGTAGTCGCGAGCCTCCGCATTGTCCGTGTTGAACTTGGGCAGAGCCCGCATCCCCCACCACGCCTCGTAGTTCGCCGGCTCGTCCATGTCGTATGGATTGAGCGGGAACCCGCTGATGTGGAACCACCCGAGATACGGCGACTGCTCGCCGTTCTCGAGCACGTCGTGGAACCGGAAGAAGCCGCGACTCGAATGATTGAAGACGCCGTCGAGGATCACGCGGATACCTCGCTCGTGACATGCTGCGATCAACTCGTCGAAGTCGGCGTCAGTGCCGAGGATCGGATCAACGCGGTAGTAGTCGTGCGTGTGGTAGCGGTGGTTCGACGCCGACCGGAAGATCGGGTTGAAGTAGATCGCGTTGACGCCGAGTTCGGTCAACCAGTCGAGATGTTCAGCGACGCCGAGCAGGTCGCCGCCCTTGTACCCGTGGTAGGTGGGGGGCGAGTCCCACGCCTCGAGGTTGATGGGCTTGCGCACCCGCTCCGACCTGGCGAAACGGTCTGGGAAGATCTGATAGAAGACGGCATCCTGAACCCAGGAGGGCCGGTCGTTGAGATCTGTGGTTGCAGCGCGACTCTGGAGACAGTGCTCGCACGTCTCGGGGTCGTGTTGGCAGCGGGTCGTCAAGTTTCTGATCCTTCAAATCGGTGGAGGTAGCCGCACCATGTTATGCGGCACCGTGCCGCCAAAACCGGGAGGGACGGCCGGTAAGAAGAAATAGACAAAACGTCCAAGAGGAACGATAGAATGTCCATCCTGTCTAGGAGAGTGAGATTCGCCGATGACCGATCGATCATCCCGGGACGGCGTGGTGGGGAGTGCCAGCGTCGCCGTCTCCGCTCGGAACCTCGGCAAGTCCTACGGCGACACGGTCGCCGTTCGTGACCTGAGCTTCGACGCCCGCGCCGGCGAGGTGATGGGGTTGCTCGGCCCCAATGGAGCTGGCAAGACCACAACGATCAAGATGCTGACCACCCTGCTCCCAATCGACTCCGGATCGGCGACGATCGTCGGCATCGACGTTGCAGCACAGCCGGACGCCGTGCGGCGAGTGATCGGTCTTGCAGGCCAGTTTGCGGCCGTCGACGAGAAGCTGACGGCCCAGGAGAACCTCGAGATGTTCGGTCGCCTCTACAAGATCCCGAAAACCGAACGGACACAGCGAGTCGATCACCTCATCGATCGCTTCGACATGGGCGAGTTCGCAGACAGGATCGCCGAGACCTACTCGGGTGGCCAGCGACGGCGCCTCGACGTCGTGGCAAGCTTGATAGCGTCTCCACCGGTTCTCTTTCTCGATGAACCGACAACCGGCCTCGATCCCCGAAGCCGCACGGAGCTATGGGATGAGATTGCTGATCTTGCGACGCAGGGAACGGCTGTGGTTCTGACCACGCAGTACCTCGATGAAGCTGATCGGCTCTCAGACCGAATCATCATCATCGACGAAGGGGTTGTGAAGGCTTCCGGTACGAGCGCTGAGCTCAAGACGAGTCTCGAGCGCGACGTGCTCGAAGTGCACGTCGTATCGGCGGAGGATCTCGATCGGGCCGTCGAGGTAGCGGAGCAGGTGGCGTCGGGTGTGTCCAGCGACTCGGAAGACCGGCTGCTCCAGATCCCGTTGACCGACGGGTCGAGCCAGAGCCTCGCCGTGCTCAGGCAGTTCGACGCTTCCGATATCCCGATTGATGACTTCCAACTCAGACGACCGACACTCGACGACGTGTTCCTCACATTGACCGCGACCGGAGGCAACCGATGACGACAACCCACGCTGCCCTCGCTCGCAGGCCGGGGTTCGCGACCCGTTTCAAGTGGACGCTTCAGGACATCGCGACGATGACGTGGCGTGACCTCATCCGAACATGGAGACAGCCCGAGATGCTGACGTTCGCGGTGATCATGGGCGTGTTCTTTCTGTTGCTGTTCTATTACGTCTTCGGTGGCGCCATCGGAGCGGGGACGGGCGTGGACTACATCCAGTACCTCGTTCCGGGCATCTTCGTGATCACGACGCTCACGGGCGCGCAGCAGACAGGCACGGGTCTAGCAACCGACCTCTCGCAAGGAGTCACCGATCGCTTCCGATCACTTCCGATGAGTCAAATGGCGGTCCTTGGCGGCCGTACGATCGCCGATGCTCTGAGGAACACGATCAGCGTCGTCCTCGTTGCGATTGTGGGATACATGCTCGGATTTCGGTTCGTGTCTATCGGTGCGGCGATCGGTGCGATCGTTCTCAGTGTCGGTATCGGGTTCTCCTTCTCCTGGATGAACGCGGCGATCGCAGCGAAGGTCAAGAGTGCCGAGATGGTCGGCATGCTGAGCATGTTCTGGCTGTTCCCGCTCATGCTGGCGAGCACCGTATTCACACCGGCAGAGCAGATGCCGGGCTGGCTCCAGGGTTTCGCCAAGTGGCAGCCGATCTCTGTGGTCGCCGATGCGGCCCGGAAACTGAGCGACGGCATCCCAGCAGGTGAAGCCGTTCTTTGGTCGATAGTGTGGATTCTCGCCCTGCTGGTCGTGTTCGTACCGATCGCGGCCGCCGTGTATCGGAGGGGATGATGACCGGGACCGCAGCCGATCGGATCATCGAAGCGACGTTCGTGCTCGTGGCAGAGATTGGTCTCGGAAACGTCACGATGACGGAGGTCGCTGATCGGGCCGGTGTTGCTCGACAGACGCTCTACAACCACTTCTCCGACGTTGAGCAGATCATCGTCGCCGGTATCGAACAGTATGCACAGACGGGGTTCGCGCACCTCGTGGATCTTCTCGACGCGACTGGAACTGCCGAAGCGAAGATGGAGTTGCTGGCGCGCCACACCGTTGCCCAAGGGGGCCACGGCCACGGGGTAGAGGACATGAGGAGCGCTCTGTCTCCCGAGGCCCGTGCCCATCTCGATGAGCATCAGAACGACTTCAGATCCCTGGTGGTCTCGATCATCGCCGGCGGCATGGCCGATGGCTCCTTCGACCCCGCTCTTGATCCGGATCGACATGCTGTGCTTGTGCAGGGGTTGCTGCTGTCAGCTTCAGATCTCGCCGTCGAAGGCGGAGACCCTGCCGGGGTCGCTTCGATGGTTTCGGAATCTATCGTCAGAGTGCTTCGAGCCCCTGAGCTCCGGTAGCCTCAGGTCGTCGAGCCAGAGCGCTCGCGAGGATTCGAGAGAGGAACCACTGATGAAGTATCGCACGCTTGGAAGTACGGGCTACGACGTGTCTGAGATCGGATTCGGGGCGTGGGCGATCGGGGCCGACTGGGGGAGCGTCGACGATGCGACCGCGATGGCGGCTCTCCATGCTGCCGTCGACACAGGCGTGAACTTCATCGACACGGCGGACGTCTACGGGGATGGGCGAAGTGAGCGATTCGTCGCGCAGCTCGTTCGTGAGCGATCTGATGTCGATCTCGTCGTTGCGACGAAAGCGGGACGACGTCTCGATCCGCACACCGCAGATGGGTACACCGGAGAGAACATCGAGCGGTTCATCGACCGCAGCCTGACGAACCTCAGGACAGACACACTCGACCTGGTCCAACTCCACTGTCCCCCGACAGACGTCTACTACCGGCCGGAGCTCTTCGAGGCGCTCGATGCGATCAAGGCGAAGGGGAAGATCCGGCACTACGGCGTCAGCGTCGAACGCGTCGAGGAAGCGATGAAGGCCATCGAGTACCCCGGTGTCGAGACGGTCCAGATCATCTACAACATGTTCCGTCAGCGGCCAGCGGAGCGATTCTTCGATGCCGCCCAGGCCCTCGATGTTGGGATCATCGTTCGAGTCCCGCTCGCCAGCGGACTGCTCTCCGGGCGGATGAGCGCAGATACCGTGTTCGCCGCCGACGATCACCGCGCCTACAACCGCAATGGCGAGGCATTCGACGTCGGGGAGACCTTCGCCGGGGTCCCATTCGAGATCGGCCTCGGGGCGGTCGACGATCTGGTCGCAGCGAAGCCGGAGGGTTCGACGATGGCGCAGTTCGCCCTCAGGTGGATCCTCATGAGCGACGCCGTTTCCACGGCCATTCCTGGAGCGAAGAATCCTGAGCAAGCGATCGCCAATGCGGCGGTAGCCGACCTCTTGCCCATTGACGACGACACGATGGGATCGGTTGGCGACATCTACGACCGGTCTGTCAAACCCTTCGTCCACGCCCGCTGGTAACCGCCGCGGCCTATCGTCTCCACCATGCGTATCGGATATCAGGGAGAGCCGGGCTCCTACAGCTACCGGGCCGTCGGCGAACTGTTCCCGGACTGCGAGCCGATCGGCATGAAGGGGTTCGCGACTGCCTTCGCTGCCCTGGAGCACGGTGAAGTCGACCGACTCGTTGTCCCCGTCGAGAACTCGACCACCGGATCGGTGCTCCCCGTGCTCGATCGCCTCCCCGGTGGCGTGGGACATCAACCGTTTGCGATCGTGGCGGAGCACCTCGTCGAAGTGCGTCACGCCATCCTCGGCATCCCCGGCGCATCGATCAGTGAACTTCGAGAGGTGCGATCCCACCCGGAGGCGCTCTCCCAGGCAGAGCACCACCTTCTCGAACTGGGAGTCGATTCCTTCGCCCGCTACGACACGGCCGGTGCCGTACGAGAGGTCGCAAAACTTGGAGATCCAACGATCGCGGCCTTGGCGCCACCCGGGGCTGCAGAGATCCACGGACTCGAGATCCTTGAACGGAACGTCATGGATCGCGATCACAACACCACACGCTTCGTTGTGCTCGCCCCTGGTGAGCCACAGGTCGATCCGGGTGATGACAAGACCACGATGCTGTTCACGACGTCGCACACACCGGGTGCCTTGGCACTCGTTCTCGCGGAGCTCGGATTGCGGGGTGCCAACCTCACGCGGATCGAGTCCCGTCCATCGACCGAGGCTTGGTCGTACCGGTTCTTCATCGACCTCGTCCATGAACCGGGTCCGGCAGGACTTGCCAAGGTGATCGATCCCCCACCCGCCACGTGTGCCGACCTCTGGGTCCTCGGCAGCTACGTTCGAGTGGTGGAGTAGCCGGGCGAGCCTCCAGCAAGTGTTGCTACGTCGTCCTGGTGACCTTGTGGAGGCCTCGTGGATGCTCCGGGTCGATGCCACGAGCCTTGGCGATCGAGATCGTGAACATCTGGGCCGCGACGATCGCCGGGATCGGCGACAACCACTCTGCGATGCGTGGAATCGTGACGTGTGGGACAGACAGTTCGGGATCGTCGGTGATGGCCATGAGCCGGGCCGAGCGCTGGGTGCGAATCCGGTCGAGCATAGATGTCGTCGCGTCGAACATAGGGCCACGCACAGCCACCGCGAGCACCGGGAAGTTCTGCTCAACCACGGCGAATGGACCGTGAGCGAAGTCTGCGATGGAGAAGGGATGGGCGAGAACGTACGCCATCTCCTGGAGTTTCAGTGCCCACTCGAAGGCAGTGGAGTAATTGAAGCCGCGTCCCAACACCACACAATCGCGAATCTGCCCGATCTCCTGTGCCGCTGAACGAATCGCCGGTTCCAGCTCCAGCGTGTCGGAGACGGCACCCGGGACGTCGGCGAGATCGACGTCGGCGGTGCTCGCCGGTCGCATCGCGGCCGCGATGGAAGCCACCGCGAAGAGGGTTGCTGTGTAGGTTTTCGTTGCGGCGATCGATCGCTCCGGACCCGTGTGCAGAGGAACCACGACGTCGGCCAGAAGTGCGAGCGGCGATGAATGGTCGTTCGTGATGGCGATGGTCGGCCGCTGCTGCCGCACCGCCTCCTCAAGCACCGTCACAAGATCCGGTGACTGCCCCGATTGTGAGATCCCGACGACGGCGGATCCTCTCAAGTTCGGTGGACTCCCATACCCACCGTAGAGCGATGGCGCTGCGAGCGTTACCGGCAGCCGTCCGATCGCTCCCCATACGTACTTGGCGTACCGTGCAGCGTTGTCGGACGTGCCGCGTGCGGCGATCGTCACGTGGACGACGTCGTCACGGATCAGCAGTGCGGCGGCGTCAGCGGCGGACGGACCGACCGCGCTCATCAGGCCTTCGAGAACCGCGGGCTGTTCGTGGATCTCACTGTGCAGCGTCATGGAACTCCCCGCTCAGGCGATCAGGGTCCGATAGATATGCGACCCGACCGGAAGCGATCGTGGCAACGACGTTCACTTCTCGATCCAGGAGCACGACATCGGCTCGATTGCCGGTCTTCAGAGTCCCCCGGTTGCTCAGGTTCATGAGGGACGCTGGTCTCTCCGTTGCGGCAGCTACAGCCTCTGCAAGCGTGCACCCGGCTATCTCGACGAGATTCCGAACGGCCCGGTCCATCGTGAGTACCGATCCGCCGAGACCACCATCGACTCGAGATGCGACCATCCCGTTCACGGTGATCTCGAGGCTTCCGAGTCGGTAGGTGCCGTCACCGATGCCCATCGCTGCGATCGAATCCGTGACGAGGATCACGCGGTCCCCTGCCGCTTTCCAGATGAGTTGGACGATGCGGCGGTCGAGGTGGACGTCGTCGTTGATCACGCCGAATCGCATCCGATCATCCGTGAGGAGGAATCCCGCAAGCCCGGGCTCGCGGCTCGTCGGCAAGGACATCGCATTGAACAGGTGCGTCCCGAACGTTGCACCGGCATTCGCACCTTCTGCGGCCACGATCGATGATGCATCCGAATGACCGAGGGATACGACCACACCCCGATCCGTCAACGTTCGGATGACATCCAACGCTCCTGGGAGTTCGGGTGCAAGGGTCACGAGGGAGATTCCGTTCGCGGGGCTCCAGTCGTGGGCGGATGCATGGGTGACGAGGTACTGCGGGGGGTGGGCGCCGCGTTTTGCATAGGAGAGCATCGGACCTTCGATATGGAGGCCGAACGGTTCGGCACCCACGAATCCGTCAGGTCTGCGACCCAGGGCCGCCTGGGCTGCCTCAACGGTTCCGTCCGGTGCAGTGATGAGCGTTGGCAGAAACCCGGTCACCCCCGTCTCCGGGAGGCGGGCGGCGGCACGCCACATCGACTTGGGATCTGTGGTGAAGTCGTTGCCGAACGCACCGTTGACCTGGAGGTCGATGTAGCCCGGTGCCACTGTCAGGCCGGTGGCGTCGAACATGGCGCCGGACGGCGCATCCCTCACGAGCATGCCTTCGCTGACAACAAGGTTCAACCGGTGGCCCGTCACGTCGTGACCACCTGAGATGGCAAGAGTTCTATGCATCGATGGTTTCCTTCAGTGAGGATCTGGCCTGTTCGGCGAGAATGAGAGCGCTCTCCGTTCCGATGGGATCGTCGGGCGCGAGGACCGTGACCCTGTGTGGATCAAGAAACTCGCTCACGATCCTTGATCGTCCCCGAAGGGTGTCCACCGACTCCATAAGCGCCTTGAAGAAGCCGGGAGCCGTTCCTATGCCGCCACCGATGATGAGGACATCGGGGTCGTAGGTCACGAAGACCGTGTTGATCATCCTGGCGAGTGTCGACATGACTTCGGGAGCATGGTCGATGACGTAGGTAGAGCGGTCGAGTCCGGCGAGGGCCGCTTCTTGGATGATCTTGGCGGTGGCAGCCTCAGTCTCGACGGTTGCGACAACACCGGATCGTTCAGCCACGATGATCTGTCCGAGTTCGCCCGCAGTACCGCCCGCGCCTCGGAGGAGGTGTCCGTCGATGACGGTTCCTGCGGCGACACCGGTGCCGATCGACACGTACGTGAGGATCGATGGTTTGGGTTCGAGAGCCCTCTCGTAGAGGCCGATGGAGGTCGCACGTACGTCGTTCTCGATCGCCGTCGGTACCCCGAAGTGATCGGTCAGAGCCGATCGGAGGAGGAACGGCCTCTCGCCGATGCCGAGATTGCATGCGAGTCGGACGCTGCCGAGGACCGGATCGACCTGCCCGGGCACGCCGATTCCGAGACCACCGAGAGGCAGCCGCGGAGAGTAAGCGAGCAGCGACTCGATGACGGCGATCGTTCCACTCAATACGCTCTCGGGGCTGCCGGCCATCGTTGGAGCGGTGACGGATCGTGAATGAGTTGGGGAACCACCGTCGATTCGAGCACGGGTGTGCGTTCCTCCGATATCGACTCCTATGAGGCACCGGAGGCCGGTCACAGGATCCCCATCTCACGGCTCAGCACCAGCATCGCCGCTCCGTGCTCCTCAGGTCGATCGACCGTTCCGAAGCTGATCTCGACGCGAGATTCCACTGCAGGGAGTACGCGTCGAGAGAGTTCTTCTCTTGCAGGATTCAAGAAGGCAGCACCGACCTGTGTCATCGGACCGCTCACCACAATGTGGTGGATATCGAGGATGCCGGTCACCGAGGCCATGACGATGCCCACATACCGCCCCGCAAGTTCCACGATACGAAGGGCGTCGCCATCGCCGGCAGCGACACGACGGGCCACCTCCCGGAACACCGACGTCGCGTCGAGGTTGCCCGGTTCGTCGATACCGAGACGGACCGAGAGCGCCCGTGCGGATGCGACGTCTTCGAGAGCGGTGACCGAGTCACCGTCCGAGATCGCGGACAGAACAGCCATGTGGCCGATCTCTCCGGCCGCATCCCCTTCACCTGCATATGGGCGGCCGTCGAGGATGATCCCGGCACCGATGCCCGTGCCGATCTTCACGACGAAGAGGTTGTTCGTGCCGTGACCCCCGAGGGAGTACTCGGCGAGAGCGATCGCTCTGGCGTCGTTGACGACGTGGGTAGGGACCGAGAATCGTTCTCGCACGAGCCTTCCGACGTCGATTCCGTGCCAGTCGAGGTCGGTTGCCTCAATCACCGTTCCATCGACAGTCACAACACCGGGTGTCGCGATACCGATCCCGAGAACTTGCTGACGAGTGGAACCGAGGAGCCTTTCGACGAGGTCGTTGAGCGCATCGATCGCGGGGGCGCCGCGACGACCAGCGCTTTCGACGGTCACGGACTCGATCACGCGGTGTCTCAGAGATAGGACCGACCCCTTCCATCGGCTTCCGTCGAGACGAACGGCTACCAGGTGGTGCGAATCGTCCGAGATGGTCAGCAGTGTCGGCGGTTTTCCTCCACCCGATGGGGCCGTCCCCATTTCGAGGACGACTCCTTCGTCAACGAGTTCGGCTACGAGGTCCGACACCGTTGCCCGGGTCAGGCCGGTCGCTCGCGAGATATCGGCTCGCGTGGTCGGGGCGTTGGTGAACAGGCATTGGAGCACGAAGCGACGGTTCTGGTATCTCGTGTCCTCATGCGTGGCCTTCCGGTTGACGCGCAGAGCATCACCGGAGATCGTGGAGTCGCGCCAGTTCATATGTTTAATAAACATACGAACAGAAGAGGGGTTCTGTCAAGTGTCGTACCGGTGTTTGTGGCTTGACGACCCAAGAGCGAGTCTGTATGTTTGAGTACTAACCAAAGTAGATCGAGCGGATGGACTGCCTGGAGTCGTCCTGAATTCCGCTTCATCTGCGAGCAATGCATCGCTGGAGGCTCGGTGCCACCGGGTCGGAAAGGACCGAAATGAAACGGACGTTCAAGTGGATGATCGGCTTCGTCGCTCTTCTGCTCGTCGTAGCTGCTTGCAGCAGCGATTCGTCGGACGACACGACGGAGACGACGGCGGCCGGCGGCGGAGAGACCGAGACCACACAAGCTGCCGCTAGCGGCGAAGTCGTTGATCTCGTCATCGAGAGCTGGCGTAACGATGACCTCGCCATCTGGGAAGACACGATCATTCCCGCGTTCGAGGCGGACAACCCGAACATTCACGTGACCTTCGCCCCGACCGCACCGGCTGAATACAACGCCATCCTGCAGTCGAAGCTCGAGGGGGGAACCGCCGGGGATCTCATCACGTGTCGACCGTTCGACGCGTCTCTCGATCTGTATGACGCAGGACACCTGGCGGACATCACCGACCTGGCCGGCATGGAGAACTTCAGTGAGGTCGCTCAATCCGCTTGGATCACCGACGACGGCACCCAGAAGTTCTGTGTTCCGATGGCCTCTGTGATCCACGGCTTCATCTACAACGCCGACGCGTTCACCGAGATCGGTGTTGATGTTCCGACGACCGAAGACGAGTTCTTCGCAGTGCTCGACGCCATCAAGGCCGATGGGAACTATGACGCCCTTGCCATGGGCACCGCAGATCAGTGGGAAGCCGCAACGATGGGCTTCCAGAACATCGGACCGAATTACTGGCTTGGTGAAACAGGACGGATCGGACTGATCGAAGGTACCGAGAAGCTGACCGACCAGCAGTATGTGGACACCTTCACGACACTCGCCAAGTGGGCCGACTACATGCCGGACGGATTCGAAGCGATCGCGTACCCGGATTCGCAAGCTCTGTTCACACTGGGTGGAGCTGCGATCTATCCGGCCGGATCATGGGAGATCGGGCTATTCAACGAGCAGGCAGAGTTCGCGATGGGGGCATTCAAGCCACCGGTCAAGACCGATGGTGACACGTGCTACATCTCCGATCACACGGACATCGCACTCGGGATGAACCCCGCATCGGCGAACAGCGAAGCGGCGCAGACGTTCCTCACGTGGGTAGCGTCGCCGACTTTCGCGTCTATGTACGCGAACTCGTTGCCGGGCTTCTTCAGCCTGTCGAACCACTCGGTGACGATGGAAGATCCGCTTGCACAGGAGTTCCTGTCATGGAGGGACGAGTGCGAGTCCACGATCAGGAACTCGTATCAGATCCTGTCACGTGGTGAGCCCAACCTCGAGAACGAGCTCTGGGCCGTGAGCGCTACTGTCATCAATGACACGGTGACCCCGGAGGCCGGTACAACCATCCTCCAGGAGGGCCTCGAGGCCTGGTACCCGCCACAACAGAACGGCTGATCGATACGTGACATCAGCGTCGACAACCACTGACGTAGTCAGGGGAATCTCCGCCAGACGGTGGAGGTTCCCCCGGCACGTCGCCGTCTTCCTCGCTCCTGCCCTTCTTGTGTACACCGCGTTCATGGTGTACCCGCTCCTTGACTCCCTTCGATTGAGCCTCTACTCCGACGAAGGTGCGTTCGTTGGTCTCGCCAACCTCAGGGAGCTCCTCCCCGGGGGCAGCCTCTCTTCCTCCTTCTGGAATGCTCTTGGGAACAACCTCGTCTTCTTTGCCTTCCACTTCATCGTGCAGAATCCTGTTGGTTTGCTCCTCGCCGTGTTGCTGACACAGCACCTCCTCAAGCGAGGGAAGGGGACTTACCGCACACTCATCTTCTCGCCAACGGTGCTCTCCGTTGTCATCGTCGGGTTCATCTGGCAACTCATCCTGTCGCCACTGTGGGGCGTCGTCTCGACACCGCTCCTCGGTCTCACTTCAACGGCTCTGCCGACGTTGTCGCTCATGTCGGTATGGCAATTCGTCGGGATTCCGATGATGTTCTTCTACGCGGTCCTGGTCGGGATCCCCGAAGACCTCATCGAAGCGGCCAGGGTCGACGGTGCGAACGGTTGGAAGATCTTCTGGAAGATCATCTTCCCGTTGCTGCTCCCGATGCTTGGAATCATCTCGATCATCACATACATCGCGAACCTGAACGCGTTTGATCTCATCTACAGCGTTCAGGGAGCCCTCGCCGGCCCCGAGTTCTCGACCGACATCATGGGGACGCTGTTCTACCGATCCTTCTTCGGATTCCAATTGCAGTCCGGATCGACGGCGATGGGTGCAACGGTGGCAACAGCGATGTTCGTCGTCATCCTTCTCGGAGTCCTCGTGTATCTGTTCGGATGGGCGAAGCGCGTGGAGACGTACGAACTATGACCACGAAGAACGTCGCTCATCATGGGTCGGGGCGTGCTCGGCGGGGGTTGTCGAAGGCCACGATCTACGGAATTCTCACCCTGTACACGCTTCTTGCCATCGGTCCGATCGCTCTCATCGTCATGAACTCGTTCAAGACGAGGAGAGCGATATTTGACTCTCCGTTCAGCCTCCCGAACAGCGAGACGTTCAGCCTGAAGGGGTATGAGACGGTGTGGGATCGCGCCGACTTCCCCCGATACTTCTTCAACAGTTTCACCGTCACTGTGTTGGCGGTTGGGTTGGTGGTGGTGTTCGGCGCTGCAGCGGCGTACGCCCTCGCTGAGTACCGATTCACCGGCAACACATTTCTCACGTTGTTCCTGGCGGTCGGCGTCATGATCCCGATCAGGCTCGGAACCGTCTCCATCCTGAAGCTGATGGTGTCGCTCCATCTCGTGAACACGCTGTGGGCGCTGATACTGGTCTACACGGCAATGGGAATCCCGCTCGCCGTCTTCATCCTCGCCCAGTTCTTCAGACAGGTGCCGCGTGATCTGAAGGACGCTGCTCGCATCGACGGTGCGGGTGAGTATCGCGTCTTCGCTCTGGCCCTTCCACTGGTCAGACCGGGCCTGGCAGCCGTTGCCGTGTTCACCATGTTGCCGGTGTGGAACGATCTCTGGTTCCCCCTCATCCTGGCACCGGGTGAGTCGACGAAGACGGTGACCCTCGGCGTGCAAGTGTTCCTTGGCCAGTTCGTCTCCGACTGGCAGGCGGTTCTAGCGGCGTTGACCTTGGCGGCGATCCCGATTCTGCTGCTGTACGTCATCTTCTCGAAGCAGATGCTGAGCGGCATCACCGAGGGAGCCGTCAAGTGACGCTGAGGGTCGGCATCGTCGGTGCGGGGAACATGGCGACCGTGCACGCAGATGGATGGGGAGCCGCCGGGGACTCGATCATTGCGGTCCTCGATGCCGACGCTGAGCGTGCCGCGGAATTCGCAGCAGCAACCGGGGGCCGCGTGGCAGATGATCTTGACGATCTGCTCCGCTCTGTCGATGTAGTCGATATCTGCACACCGACCGATACGCACCTCAACTATGTCCTTGCTGGAGCCGCAGCCGGTGTGGCCGTGGCGTGCGAGAAGCCGCTGGCCAGAACCGGGGATGGTGCCAGATCCGCTGTGGCGGCATGTCGTGAAGCCGGTGTGCCGCTTCTTGTCGGTCACGTGGTCCGGTTCTTCCCGGAGTACGTTGAGGCCAGAGCTCGCGTCGCAGCGGGAGACATCGGTGACGTCGCCGTCGTAAGGCTCGATCGTTCGACCTATCTCCCCGCTGGAGCCTCAGCATGGTTCAAGGATCCTGCCCGCTCTGGAGGCGTGGTTCACGACCTGATGATCCACGACGTCGACTACGCCGCATGGATCGCGGGGACGGTGACCCGGGCCTACGCCAGGCTGGCGGGATCGATCGACGGGGGGGACCACGTGTTGGCGACCCTGAAGCATGAGGGAGGAGCGATCAGCCATGTCCAGGCATCGTGGGCGTTCCCGGTCGGGTCGTTCCGGACGTCCATCGAGATCGCCGGATCAGAAGGGTTGATTACCCGCCATGCGGCCGACCCGTTCCGTTCGCTCGTTGCCGTTAGCCCCGACGTTCCCGATGTCCCCGCACCGCCGACCTCCGGGGAGTCACCGTATGTGACTCAGATCCGTCACTTCTCGGACGTTCTCCAGGGCAAAGCGACCTCCAGGATCGCTCCGGAAGACGCGGCCGCTGCGGTAGACGTGTGCGATGCCATAGCGACGTCAATCGAATCGGGGCAAGCGGTGCAGATCGGGGAGAATTTGTGACTCGGGTCGGCATCTTCGGTGTTGCGCACATTCACGCTGATGGATACCTGGCGAATCTCGAATCGGCAGATCACGTCAAGATCGTCGGAGTGTCCGAGACCGACGACGTTCTCCGCAGAGAATGGGCCGAACGGCACACCGAACCGATCTTCGCCACACACGAGGCGCTTATTGGTGCAGGCGTCGACGCCGCCATCGTCTGTACAACGACGAACGAACATCTCGCGGTTGTGGAACAGCTCGCCGCGGCAGGGGTACACGTTCTCTGCGAGAAGCCGTTGGCGACGACGGTCGAAGACTCACAGGCCATCGTGGACGTGTGTGCCGCTTCCGATGTCCTTCTCATGACAGCATTCCCGATGCGGTTCAACCCCTCCCTCGCTGCCGGCCATGTCTGGATCGACGAGGGGCGAATAGGAGAGATCCTCGCCTTCTCCGGCACGAATCAGGGTCGAATTCCCACCCACTACGCCGAGTGGTTCGCCGACCCGATCGCCGCGGGTGGTGGCGCCGTGATGGACCACGTCGTTCATCTCGTCGACATCCTGAGATGGTGGACGGATTCGGAGCCGGTCGAGGTCTACGCGTTGACCAATCGGATTCTGCATCCTGATGTCGCCGTCGAGACGGGAGGAATGGTCACGGTTGGCTTCGGCAACGGAGTCTTTGCCACCATCGACTGCTCATGGAGCCGACCCGACGGATACCCGACGTGGGGAGGGCTCACCATCGAGGCCGTCGGTGCAGGAGGCGTGTTCACCATCGACGCGTTCGCCGAACGGCTCGATGTCTGGTCTCACGGGGACGCGATGTGGACCGACTGGGGTTCCGACGCGAACGAGGCCATGGTCGATCACTTCATCGGTGCTGTGAGGGGCGAGCACCCGCTCGCGGTCACCGGAGTCGATGGTCTTCGCGCCACCGAAGTGGCGCTCGCCGCATATCGGTCCGTAGCTGCCGGCCAGCCGGTCGAGGTATGAGGAGAGTCCTACTTCGGGGCGGAGAGCCAAGGTGGACGGCCGGTGCGTGAGGTTGTCATCTCCGGACCTCGGAGAGTCGAATTGCGAGACGTGCCAGACGAGCCGATTACCCCAACGTCGATACGGGTCCGTTCCCTCTTCTCCGGCATCAGCCACGGCACAGAACTGAATTTCTACAGGGGCACCGCACCTCAGTTCTCGCATGAGATCGACGACGGCCTGTTCCGCGAGCGAGATCCGGACCAATCGCCGTATCCCGTTCTCCACGGATACGAGATGGTGGGCGAGGTGATCGAGGTCGGCTCGGATGTGCAAGCGTTCGATGTCGGCGATATCGCATGGACCGGGACTGCCGGGCACCCCGATACGTTCGTGTGCGACACGACCGTTGCTGGGCACCCGTTCTTCTGCGAACGAGCTCCCGATGGCTCGGATCCTGCATCGGGCATCTTCCTTGCCCTCGGCGGTGTCGCCTACGACGGACATCTCACATCGCGCCTTCGGCTCGGCGAAAGCGCCGTCATCAGCGGACTCGGAGTGATCGGTCTGCTGTCTATCCAACTCGCTCGATTGTCCGGGATCCGGCCGTTGATCGCTGTCGATCCAGTCGCCGATCGCAGGGAGATGGCGGGCACCCTCGGTGCCGATCACGTGATCGACCCCGGGTCGGGAGATGTGGCCGAGCAAGTTCGAAGGCTGACACACGGCCGGGGCGTCGACGCAGTCATCGAGACGTCCGGGAGTTGGAGCGCACTCCACGAAGCGATCCGCTGCTGCGCGAGCGGCTACGGGAGGGTTGTGGCGTTGGGTTTCTATCAGGGTGCCGGCACCGATCTACGCCTGGGAGAGGAGTTCCACCACAGCACGTTCCATTCCGTTGGAGCGTCATCCATCCTCGCACTCAACCATCGCAACGAACCTGTTCCGGGTCGAGCATGGGATCGACTCCGCGTGTACCGAACCGTTGCCGAACTGCTCGGTGACGGGACTCTCACGACCGGACCACTCTTGACGCGCACATTCCCTCAAGCTGAAGCGCCGGAGGCTTTCGAATTGATCGACCGAAGCGGTCAAGGCCCCATCAAGATCGCGCTCACGTATGACTGACCCACGGAGACGGAAGGGAGGAACAGACCCGCATGGCGAAAGTGTTCTATATCGGTGATTGGGCGGTGTCTCTCGGTCCGATTTTCGCGGAGACCCCGTTCAACTATGCATACAAAGGACTCAAGACCTACCGATACGACCGCTTCCTCAAGGAGGCCATCGAGTCCACCGGGGTTCATTCCTGTGACACATGCTCGACCTGGGACTTCTACGGGATGGAGCCGGGCAGATATGAAGAGATCCTTGCCGAGTACGACGTCGTGGTGTTCTCCGATGTCGAGGTGAAGAACTTCCAACTGGCACCGCAGTTCTTCGATCGGAACGTGTTCGGAACCGAGATCATCACGTATCCAGACCGGGTGAGGCTCACCGTCGAAGCGATCGAGTCGGGAACCCGAGCGATGTTCATGGGTGGTTGGTTGTCGTTCACCGGCGAGATGGGGAAGGGCGGATGGGGACGCTCCCGCCTCGCTGAGGTGCTCCCCGTTCGGTGTCTCGATACTGAGGACCTGGTCGAGAACACGGAAGGATTCCACTTCGCTCGATCCGACGCGAGCTTCCTGCCGGATGTGGACGTGGCGGCAGCGCCTCCGATCCTCGGCTACAACCGGACGATCGCGCGTGATGACGCGGTCGTCCACGTGGAAGTCGAAGAGACCGGCGACCCGCTCGTGGTGATCCGGCGCCATGGGAACGGGTCAGCACTGGCCTACATGTCCGATCCGGCACCGCATTGGGGCTGCAACTTCATCCAGTGGGACCAGTACGCCGAATTCTGGATCGGTTCCCTCGAGCGGATCCTGATCGCTCCATAAATCGGTTCGGTCCCCGATGTCGACCGCCCTGGTTACTACCGTTGCCTCCAGGAGGCCAACGGATGGCGACCAGCACAGCGAGCTTCGGCGTGGGGAAACGGGAGAGTCACGACTCTTCCGCCTACTACGCACGGCGCATGACGCGGACCCCGGAGCC
>Ga0164313_10001884_pt1 | contig 18784 bp, 24 predicted proteins | sample GuaBasSedimGuay4_FD_113735 | JGI IMG/M metagenome (GOLD analysis project Ga0164313, IMG submission 113735) | Subseafloor sediment microbial communities from Guaymas Basin, Gulf of California, Mexico - Guay4, Core 4569-4, 0-3 cm | ecosystem: Environmental > Aquatic > Marine > Hydrothermal vents... | reverse complement strand
TTTTTACTATTTGGATTATTTCGATAAATGCCAAAAACCAGAATTAGGCATATTTGCATCTGATGATGAATATATCGAACATATAATTAGACTTAAAGAAATTATCATTGAAGGATTAAAAACAACAAAACCAGGATTATATAGTAAATATGGTTGGATGAAAACCAAGTGGAATCGAACAGTTATTAATTGTAAATCATCTCTAAAACAGGATTCTTATAATACAAATGGAAGGCAAGATTTGGCTTCATTTTTCCTTTCTCAAAGTTTGATCGAAACTTCAATGTAAGAATGATAAGTATAAGAAATAGTAGATAAAATTATAGCCGAGCAGGAACTAAGCCGTTATCCGCCAGGTCACAGGTCGACCACTCGGCACTTAACCTCGGGATTATGGACAAAAAAGGGGCTGTCTGAAAAGTCCAACTTCTCCGATCAGCCCCCCATTTAGAGATGAATTTCTTGGTAAATATAAGTGTTCCCCCACTTTGAGGGTAATAAATAAGCAAGATATACTAGTCAACTCCCACCTACTTGACTTTTGGAACAGCCCCTTTGTGTTTTGTCTTGCGGCGGAGACTTAGTCCGCTGCGGCAGCTTTCGCTTCCCGGCGGGCTTTGAAGACTTCCAGCACGGGGGGGATAAAAGAGATGAAGATGATGGCGAAGATCACCAGCTCGAAGTTCTTTTTCACGAAGGGAATATTGCCAAAGAAGTAGCCCATGAAGGTGAAGATCGCCACCCAAGCAATCCCGCCCACCACGTTATAGGCGATGAAACGGCTGTACTTCATGGTGCCCACCCCGGCCACAAAAGGTGCGAAGGTGCGGATGATGGGGATGAAGCGGGCCAGGATAATGGTCTTACCGCCGTGCTTCTCGTAGAATTCCTGGGTGCGGTCCAGGTGCTCTTTCTTGAGGAACTTGATATCCCCGCTGAAAGCCCGCTCGCCAATAAAAGCGCCGATGGAGTAGTTAACGGTATCTCCCAGCACCGCGGCCAGGGCCAGCAGGCCAAAAAGGTAAAAGGGGTTCAGGGAGCCCAGGGCGGCGAAGGTGCCGGCCGCGAACAGCAGGGAATCTCCCGGCAGAAAGGGGGTGACCACCAAACCGGTTTCTATAAAGATCACAAAAAACAGGATGCCGTAAGTCCAGGTCCCGTAATTGGAAATTATTACATTCAGATGCACGTCCATGTGCAGGATAAAATCGATCAGGAATTTGATGACTTCCATGCAGCCTCGCTTTGCTAATTTGACCCCGCCATTATAGCACGCCGGAAGGTTTTATTGGCCCGGATCAGCCCCCAAAAACAGCCCAGAGCGATCAGCACCAGCGCCGCCGGGGCGAAATCAGCCAGGCTGGCACCCAGGCCGCCCAGCCTTTCCCGCACAGCGGGATACTCTCCCAGCGCCGAGAGCACGTTCATTCCGTTCCAGGCCCCGTGCAGGAACACTGCCCAGAAAAAGGCGCCAACCGCCCGGCCATACTCCTTTTCCGTAAATGCAGAAGCCAGCCCCCAGCCCATCATGCCCGCCGTGAAAATATGCACGGCCGCCGTGCCCAGCCGGGTGATGGTCACAAAGGTCCAGACATCGCCAGCTGCCCCAATGGTCAGGTTCTCGAACAGGGCGTATCCCGCCCCCGAGGTGGCGCCGATCAGGAACCCTTCCCAGGGCTGGAGCTTCCGCCGCAAGAGCAGCCAAACCGCGGCCGGTTTGAGAAGCTCTTCCACGACCGGGATCAAAAACGCTACATAGGTGAAAAGGGTGAAGAGCACACCGGGGCTGGCAGCGAATCTTCCCAGCGCCAGCTGGAGATCCTCAGAGCTGGCAGACGAAGTCTGCAGGCGGGAGGTCAGGTCCAGCAGTTCCTGCCTTACCTCTGGCATTAGTCCAATCAAGCCCATCCAGACCAGACCGATACCGAACAGGATCAGTATTTCCAAAAAGAAAGTCACCAGGGGCGTCAGCCCCAGGCCGGCCGCCAGGGCCCCCCAGAAGCGACCCGGGCTCTCCCCGGGGATTTTTGCCCAGACGATATTCAAAAGAAAGATAACTCCCGCGGTATTGGCCAGTACATGAGCAACGGGCAGGAATCCCCTGGCCCAGTCAGGACCGTTCTGGATCCCAAATCCCAGCAGGAGAGGGAGTGGAGCAATGTAGCCGATCCAGGCAAATTTTCCCCAGCGGAGCTGGCGTGGCTGCCCGCTTCCGAACAGGCCCCGGGCAGCATAAACCGCCGAAGGGACCATCAGCAAGCCCATACACCCCAGGCCGGCAGCGAAAAGGTAGGGGGACAGTTCGCTTCCCCCCGGTAAACCCAGAAGGAAAGTTGAATCCCGGATGAGCAGGAACAGTGTGCTTACCAGGAAAATTCCCACCAGTATGAAAGCCGCCAGCGAGCTGAAAGCAAACTGACCAATCCGCAGCCAATCGGTCTTCTGAGGAACCAGAGCCTGATCTTCCGGACTTTCGGGCCGGGATATCTCAGGCGCTGGTTGGGGAAGGGGATTATTGTTTTTCAATGGTAACACTGATCAGTAGATCTCCCGGGGGCAAATCCGCCCCATTATCGGCATTTCGGGGGGCAAGATTCCTGACGATATCCATCCCTTCCACGATCTCACCGAAGATGGTATATCCGCCATTCAGGTCAGGCGCTTCCGCGTAGGTGATAAAGAACTGGCTGCCGTTGCTTTCCCCGCCAGAGTTCGCCATAGCCACCAGCCCTTCGCGGTCAAAGACCAGCTCCGAAGAGATCTCGGTGCTGAAGAGGTAGCCCGGGTTGCCGTAGCCAGTCCCGGAGGGATCCCCGGTCTGGGCTACAAAGCCGGGGATCACGCGATGGAAAGTAATCCCGTCAAACCAGCCGTTTTCTGCCAGGTAGATAAAGGAGTTCACTGTCAGCGGAGCGATCTCAGGGAAAAGATCGATCACGAAACTACCGTGCTCTGTCTCCACTACTGCCCGGTAGGAGGCATCGGGGTCAACTGTCAAGGGCGGGCAGTCCGTGAACTGCTGCTCTTCCAGCTTGATCAGCTCTACATAGGCGGTCAGGGTCTGGATGTCCGGTCGGGCTTCATAGAGGCTGTTGACCTTAACATAGGGAGTCCCGGTAAGGCCCAGGGCCTGGCCGTCAATCCAGGCCGCTTCTGCCAGACTCACGATCACCTCACTGCTGTAATCGGCTTCAAACTGGGCTGTATCCAATCCCAGCTCTGCGGCTGCTTCAACAACCCAGCTCTCAAATTCCTCCACTGAATACTCCGACCACAGGGCTTGGGTATCATAAAGCCGGTCATGCAGATCCCAAAAAGCCCCTTCACCCTGCAAGCCAGCCGCTTCTACAGCCTGAACAGCGGGGATAGCCTTGTCATGAATGCTTGCCAGCGGGAAATGCCGGTAAACGATCCGGACGTCATCGGGATATTTTTCCAGCAGTGATTGCAAATTCTGTGAGGCCAATGAGCAGTAAGGGCACTGAAAATCGGCGTACTCGATGAAAGTGATGGGTGCGTCTTCCGGGCCTTTGATCCAGTCGCTTTCTGGATCCGGGGTGAATACTGCCAGATCCTCCTCGCTGGGCGTGGGCGGCGCGGGGTTGGGAATACAGCCGGGCTGGCTGCCAACATCCAGCGTAGTCGCTGTCGGGATCTGAATCGTGGGTTCCGGGGGTTCCGTCACTTCCGGCTGGGGAGCGGGAAGGCAGGCACCCAGGAGTCCACCCAGAGCAACTACCAATAAAAGGGGAATTATTTTTTTCACACTTCCTCCTGTGTTCGGATTTCCCCAAATTGTACCAAGTTTCTACCCCCCTTATGACATAATTGGCTTTCTAACAAAAATATTAGGCTAGTAAAGGTCCTAGTTTACGTTTTCAAACAGCTCCTGGAACTGGTCCAGCCGCCACCGCCAGGCTACCAGGCGCATGAACTCCCGGTAGGAAGGGGTTCTGGATCTCAAATCCCTCAGCTCCTGACCCAGATCCACCCCTTCCTGGTCTGCCGCGCCGCCTGGTTCAGCAGCATAGGAGCCATGAAAGGCAAAATAGGCCTGGTTGAGCCGGCGGATCTGGTATCCGTTCTCCCAGAAGAAAATCCGCCGCGCTTCCATGTATTCTTCCGCCTCATCAATCTTTCCCTCTGCCAGCAGCCGGTCCACCTCCAGGCGGGTGGCGTGCATTTCAGCCCGGAAATCAAAGGGCGGCGGTTCCAGGGAAGGGGCTTCCTCTGTGGTCTCAGGCGCTGAGGTGGGTTGGGCTGGGGGGACTTCTTCCGCTGGCAGGTATTCGGGATAATAGAGCGCAAAGGTCATCCGCTGGATCGCGTCGGCAGACAGGTCCGCAATGGTCTCGTTGATGGTGGTCAGCTCGGGGCTGGCAGCATAATGCATTCCCAGGGGACGCAAGGTGAGAAAATTGTGCGTCCACTCATGGCTGGCGACGTGGATCAGCCAATCCAGGTTGCCGCTCTCAATGATCATCGACGGGTACAGGCCCACTCCACCGATTCCTACTACCAGGGCTGACAGATTCAGATTTCCCTCGATGGAATTTTCCAGGCTGATGATCTCATCCAGGCTCAAGCCGCGGACCAGCATGATATTGGCTTCCTGGCGGATCTCATCCCGAGGGGAGACGATCAAGGCGTAGGAATCTGGCTCTGAGCGGAAGAGCACCGGAGGAATGAGCTGGCCGCCCAGGGACATGTCCAGCGCCACCAGGGCGCTGTTAAGCTGAGACTGTAGCACCTGCTCAACAAAAGGCGCCAGGTTCTCCCGGCGGGTATTCTTCTCTTCCAATGACCGCCTGACTTCAGCTTCCTTAACCTCGCGATCCTCCTGGTTGGGGTCGGCAATTATGGCCCTCAGTTGGGACTGAAGCTGGTTGGTCTCATTCTTGAGCTGGAGATAATCAAAGACCAGCTCCCGCTGATCAGAGACAGACAGGTAGCGGTCCACATCCAGGCTGGATTGGGATGCTTTTCTGGCCAAGGCGGACAGGGTCCAGGAAACATAATCAAATTCATAAGCCCGGGAATAGGCACGGATCTGCTCCATCTGGTCAGCGGGATCCACTCCCGAGCGCGTGACCAGAGACACCAGAAGGATAGCAACCCAGAAGTAATTAATAAAGCGTCCAGGGTGGAGAAAGGATTTCATAAAGCTGTCTTTCTTAATAATACACTTTGATCAAGGATGCTTTTGTGGGTGAGTTGAAAACCACTCCTTCCATTTCCAGGAGGGCTTTTTTCATCTCCAACCCACCCTGGTAGCCGCCCAGCGCTCCCGTGGAGCGAACCGCCCGGTGGCAGGGAATCAAGAGCGGAAAGGGATTGGACGCCAAGGCATTTCCCACGGCCCTACCCCCGCCAACCACGCCCAGCTCCCTGGCAATACGGCCGTAGGTGCTCACCCAGCCCCGGGGGATGCCATATTCCGCCCGCAGCACACGGGACTGGAACTCTGGACAAGTTTCCCATGCCAGCCACTGGAGATCAAAGCGCACATCCTCGCCATTCAGGAAGCGCCGGAGTTCTCCAGCAAGGGCTGCCGTGTCTGGTTGTGCACCTTCCACAGCTAGGGGATACTCAACCCTCAGGGTATCCTCCAGTTGTCTGGTCTTTCCCGGCAGGGTAACTCGCAAGATCCTGGGCTGATCGGCCAGCTCCCGCCAGACGATCCCGAAGTCCCCAAAAATCGAGGGGGAGATGAGGTAGTGCATTTGCGCCATAGGTTTGACTCGGGCCTCCAGTCCCTCTGAATGGCCTTGATTTTATCATGGGGGCCTAAGAGATGTACTAAATCCCCCGGCTAATAAACGGGGTCGGGGAGAGGTGCTTTCTTGGGGCGGATGCCCAGAGCGCCGTCCATCTGGTCAGCGACGATCATTTCACCCAGCCGGTCTCCAAACTCGGTCAGGTCCGGGATCCGCTCAGGCTCATCCATCGGGTAGGAACCGTCCAGCTCCACCTGGAAGCGCCTGAAATCCAGCTCTGTGAAAAAGGTCTGCACCAGATGGACCTGCTGGTCATCAGAAGATTCCTGGAAGGCACCCAACACCGGGCCAATCCAGTGCCAGGGGTAGTATTTCCCGATCTGCTGGGGTTGAAGCGTATGGGGCTCCCGCCCGGTGCCCAGGCTGATCAGGGTGGTCTCGGCAGGGTCCCAGCCCAGCACAAATTTCGCCTCATAAGCCGCCACATAGCAGGGATTGTGATAGGAGCCTACCCCTCCATCCACATAGCGGTTTTCAACTGGGGGAAAGTAAGAGGGAACAGAAGAGGAAGCCAGCACGGCTTTGGTCACCGGCCAGGGATCCCCCCCGGCACTTTCCTTAAAAGGCTTGATGAAGAGCGTCTTGTTCTCCACCAGGTCAAAGGCGGTGATCACCAGGTCGATTGGCTTGTCCGAGGTCCAGAACTCCCCCATGGTCTTGCCGCCCATTTGATCATCGAGGGCTTCCTGGAGCGGCTCGAGTGGATAGCGGTAGCGGGTCAGGGGCCAGAGAGTCGAACGCCAGGTCTTCTTGAAAATCACCGGGCCCAAGTCGCAGTACAGGCGGTGGATCTCCTCCCCGAACAATCCGGTAGCGATACCGGTAGTGATGATCGCGCCCGTCGAAGTGCCTGCCAGGAGGCTGAAAACCTCATAGGCGGGGATCTGCAGGTGCTCTTCCAGGACGGCGATGGCTCGGGAAGCGATCACTCCCTTGATGCCTCCCCCATCAACTGCCAGCGCGACATGTTTGCGGAACGGTTTCATGGGATCCTCCGGGGTTTCCGTCTGCAGGTGGGATAATCTCTCTCTCCATTATAAACGGAGGATTTGAGAACGGGTTATCAGGTCTCGGTCCCCAATGCTTGTCATTGCGGGGGTGCGAAGCACCCGCAATGACAGCCTGTTTGCCTTTTCCGGTCATGAAGCAAGGGAAACGGAGTGAAGGACTCGGGAAAAACCAATCTCCCTTCCCGCAGCAGTTAGCAAAGCAATGCCAGCAGGTCCAGGCAAATGGTCCGGGAATCCTCCACGCCCGGCAGGCCCGGTGCCCAGGAGGAAAGGGATACCGCAGCTACCTTCCCGGTCTCTGCCAGATGGGAGAAGACCCGGCCCAGCTCCTCCGGCGATATCCCTCCCGGGGCAGGGTAGTTCTGGGCCGACACGAAGGTCGGATCGACCACATCGGTATCGAAGTGGATCCACAAGGGCCTGTCGGGCAGCGGCGTTTCCAGCAGCGCCAGGGGGTCGTTAAGGTGGGTGATCCGGGAGGAAGCCACCAGTTCCTTTTCCCCGGGATCAAGGTCCCGGGCATCGGTAAGGGTGATCCGTTCCTGGGGAAGGGGCTCGATCTCCAGCAGCTCCAGGATGGTCTGTTCCCCCAGTCCAGCCAGCATGGCCAGGGGCATGCCCCCCAGGAAGCCGCTGGGTGTGGTCTCCCAGGTGTTGAAATCCCCGTGAGCATCAAACCAGATCAGGTGAGGATCGATCCCCGTCCTGACCAAACCCGCCAGCATACCTATCGCTGTGCAGCAGTCACCCGCGATCGAGACCGGTCGGCGGCCAGCCTGGATCGCCTCCACCACCAGGGAGGCCAGGCCAGCCTGGATCCCCGCTATGCGGCGAACCAGGGTAGTTCCTGCTGGGGCAACCTGATTGATCTGCCATCCAGGCTGGAAAAGCTCCTCCAGTCCAGAGAGGGGCTGGTCCAGAAAAGAGGGGGTCAAGATAAATTGGTTTCTTATCACTCTAAAATTCTCCCTTCCAGCAGTTCCAGAATCTGGTCCGGCTGGCGGGTGGTGAAGCACAGCGCCTGGACCCAGCCCTGCTTTTCCTTGAAGGTGACCAAGATTCGAGGACCTTCCAGAAAGTTGAAAAAAGCCCGGTAGATGCCCTGGACCATGGCAAAATGCACACCGGCTCCTCCGTATTTGATCCACAGGGGGGGATCATCCGGGGCGCAGTCCTGGATATTTTCGAGTTCAGTTCTCCAGCGCACCAGCCCGAATTTGAGAACCAGGGATTCTTCGGAGACCCGAATCCTCAAAGTCCGGTAATTGAAGACATAGAACAGGAAAAAAACGCCCAGGAACAGGAACAGCCCCGGGGTGAACTTCCAGCCCACGGTGGTGACCCGCCACCCGAACAGGACCATAAAGATCAGGGCCAGATCTACAAACAGGAATGTTGTTAAGCTGGATTGAAGCTTTTCAGTATAAATGTGCTCTTCCATCAATTCTCCTCGGGAAAAATCAGGCTGGTTTCCACAGATGTATGCAAACAAAAACGGGAATGTTCAACAGGGCAGTCTCTTCTACAGAAGAGTTCTCCCCAAAGCTGGATGACCTAGCGAGATCGATCAGCTCCTGCTGGGAGTAGAGCTTCATCCCAATTCGTTGACCACTCCTCAATCCAAATCTATTCAGCTGAACCGCCCCCCAGCGGCGCAGGGGACCTTGATCACTCATATTTCCCCGGATCTGCTCCAGGGCGGCATCGATATCAATCTCCCGGTGGGGTTCAAAAAGCAGCGCTTCCCCACCAGGCACCAGGATCCTGAAAATCTCATCGAAACATTCCCGGGGGTCCTCCCAGTAGGACATACTGGCGTTGCAGGTGACCAGGTCAAAGAAATCATCCTCAAAGGGAGCGTCGGCTCGGATAGATCCAGTCCAAACAGCTTGGATCCGGGCGAGCGGTTATGGATTGCCCGCAGCTACAGGCCGGTCCCGGTGCCTATATCCAGCACGCGGATCGGGCCGTCAAGAGGAAGGCGTCCGGCAATTTCCCGGTACAATCCACTCTCCTGGCGGCGGTAGGAGACAATTGTTTGCAGCCGGGCGGTGAATTTACCCTCAGAAAACCTCCCCATCACTTTCTCCTTTATGGATCTCCTTTATGGATTGACAATTGACCTATGATGTGCTACGATAGCAAGCGTTAAGATGAAGTAGGTATTGGTAGTACTAAAAGAAACTGCCCAAACTTGCGGAACATGGGCGGTTTTTTGTTCTAACAGCTCTGCTTCAATTCTATCAAATGTAACAAGGAGTAACACAAGTGTCCGAAAAAGAAATTGGAACCGTAAAATGGTTCAACGATGCCAAAGGTTATGGTTTTATCTCCCGCGAAGGCAGCGATGATGTTTTTGTACATCACACCGCCATTCAGATGGATGGGTTTAAATCATTAAGCGAAGAACAGAAAGTTGAGTTCTCCGTTGAACAGGGTGACAAAGGCCTTCAGGCCGTTGACGTCCGCCCTGTCTAAGGCGAAATCCCTACCTGGATGCATCAAGAATTTGAAGCAGTAAGGTAAACTCAAAACGCCCGGTCTTCCGCAAAACCGGGCGTTTTTTTATTTAATGAAATCTATGAACTGCTGGGGGTGGGCTTTTCAGACCTGTCGTGAACTCTCCACATCACCCTCCCCCAGAGGAGTAATCGCCCGCCTGAAACCTATAAAAAGGATCACTGCGCCGAGCAGTTCACTGATATACAGCGCTCCGCTGATCCCCATCCGGCTGAAGGTACCACCAAAGGCAGGCAGGATAGCCCCAACAGCAATCAAAACATTACCGATCGTGCGGTGCAGGAGCACTTTTTTGCGCCAGAAAATAAAAACAGAATAAGCCGCACCCCCCACAAGAGATAATGTTCCATAAATATTGAAGAATGGGGTTAATGTCCGCACGCCAGCGGTAACGATGGCGTGGCCGCTCATTTCACTACCTGTGTGCAGGCTGGAAGTCATCAATCCAGGATCCAGCTCCGCCCCAAAAACCCGGAAACCTCCATAGATCGATCCCAGGAGCAAAATTCCCATCAGGACATGGGCCCACTTTTTCTTGACGAGCAGGTAGATTGTCCCCTGACCCAACCAGGCAGCTACCAGGATTGCTCCAAACAAGTACCATAATCGGAAAATCAGAGAATTCCAACCCCAGATACCATAATAACCTTCACAGAATCCTCCAATGCCATAAAAAATCATCCCGATGCCCCACAAGAGCAGATGGGTGCCACGCCGCTCAAAGTAGCGCTTGAGGACAGATCCTGCAAAAATAAAACTGATCAAACTGGAGGTAAACGGCAATACTATATTCACGAAATTCATAAAAATCACCAAATCCTTGAGTAATTTTCCCGGGAAGAAATATCCCATCTATCCAACAGGGAAGTATCCCAAAACAACAGAAAGGGCCACAAGAAGTAAAACAACAAGTGCCAGGCCAATGAGGGTCAGGAAGATTGGAATGAATTTTTCCCAGAAAGGCGGATATTTACGGTTATTCTTTGTCGGTTTATTCATAATGGTTATCAATCTATGAGATTGCAGAGCAATTTTACCGCACAATTCAATATTTTAGAAATAGCGACTTCTAAATTATCCCGATTTTAAAAGATTGTTTTAATACCTGAGATTACCGCGATGAGTCAGGATTGTGTTCGAATTGGCCAGCCAATAGCGAAAGGTCATCTCCGATGATTACTCTCACCTCACCCCTTGGGCAGCAGTAGATAAACCCCCAATCCAGCTGTCAACAATCCTGCTGCCCGAATCAGCGTGAACGGGATGGGCTCAGCACCGCCAATCCCCAGGCTGTCAATCAGGGTTGAGATCACCAGCTGTCCAAAAATCACCCCGGCCAGCCCAGCAGCTACTCCCGCCCGCTGGAGAGAGAACGAGATCCCGGTCACGATCAGCACACCGAGCAAGCCGGACAGCCCGGTTAATCCAATCACAGCTGGAGGGACTTTCCACTCTGCCGGACCATCCTTGAGCAGCCAGACCAGCATCAGCCCGCCCGCGATCACACCCCCCAACAGGTTGGTAAGGATCCCGGTGCGGATATCCCCTATTTGGGCTCCCACCCGACTGGAAATGGTGGATTGCACAGCGATGGCCATCCCGGTCAGGGACGCCAACACCGCGCCGGTAATGATAGACAGTCGCATTCTTCCTCCTGATTGATCACTCAAGACAAACTCAAATCGAGATATCTTCCTCTTTCAGCCAGCCGGCGAAGATGCTCAGGCAAATCCCCCCTAACATGAGACTGAAAAAGCCTGGCAGGATCTTCTTCTTCCAAAAAGCCCCACTGCTGAACAAGCCCAGGAGAAGCGCCAGAGGACCATTTACCCTCCGGACCACTTCATCCGCTTCCCATGGTGTTCTCCCCCTCTCCACCAGGCTCCACTTCAGGATCGGGCCGCCGTCAATTCCGGGAATGGGCAGCAATGAGATCGTGCTCAGGAAGAGATTGGTATCGAACGCCGTTCGTGCGGTAATCCCGGCGATGGAATTCTTTTTTGTCAGCCGCCTGGCCTTCCATGCAAAAGGCAGGACCAGCAAGTTGAAGATCGGACCGCCCAGCGCCCGGGCCAGATGCTCCCGCGGTGCCACTTCCTGATCATTGATCTGATAGTAAACACAGCGGGGCATACCCAGCTGGATCCGGAACTGATCCATGGGTTTGCCGATCGTGTTGGAGGCCGCTAAATGGGCCAGGTTGTGACCCCATTCCGACCCCAACATCACCGCCATCTGGCAGAAACCTTCCAGGCCAGCCCTGATCCAGGACCTGTCCGGATTCCGCTGGCGGGACGCCCGTGAAAACAAGCCCCAGATGATAAACTGGGACACCGGCAGCCAGCTGAGTCCCCGCCGGGTGACCTCGGTCTCGCCCAACTTGCCGAGTACCTCATCCTGAGAAGCCTGCAGGGATTTGGGTTCTCCTTCCGTCATTTGGATCTCTCCCTTCCAGCAGAATTGATAAAGCGCCCATACTATAGATTATAACTAGCTTTATGGAGCCCTTCTTAACCTAAACCAGTTACCAAGCAGGGGGCCAATCAGCGGAAACCCTTCCCGCATCCCTTTCCGTCTCGAAGAATGACATTTGTTTTGCTGTGAATAGGGTGGGAGGATTCTTCGCCAAAGCCGTAATAAGCCTGGAAGAAAGTCATCACACAAGCACCGTGCCGGGTGATTAGAGAAACATCAACCCGCCCGCCAGAATCAAGAAATAATAAACTGCCTTATTGAATATTTCCTGTGGAAACCTGGTGGAAAATTTATCTCCCAGGCAAACTGCCAGCCCAATCAGGGGGATTGATCCTAGAAATTGGAAAGTAGTCTCCCGCGTCCATAAGCCGGTGATCCCATGCCCGGCGATAATCAGCAGGCTGGAAATCAAAAAGAACCCCTGCAGCGAAGCCCTGAACTGGTCTTTGTTCCAACCGCGGAAGACAGCATAAATGACGATGGGGGGGCCGTTGGTATTGTAAGCTCCGCCCAATATGCCTGCCAACAGGCCGAAGGGTACTGCCAGCCATTCATGCGAGAGACTGGGCAGCCGGATATCCAAGAGATTATAAAGTCCAAACCCTATCAGGAGCAGACCCAGGAAGCTCTTTACTGTCGATTCCGGTACTGAATTAAGCAGGAACAAGCCCAGCGGGATGCCCGGAAGAGAAGCTGCCAGCAGGACTAAGGTCTCTTTCCACTGCAGGTCCTGCCACCCCTGAATGAGCATCAAAATAGAGGTCACCGAACCGGTCAGGGCAACCAGGGGAGAGGCTGCTTTGACGCCGATCAATAAAACCAGCAAAGGCATGGCGATCAGGGCATTGCCGAAACCAAAGGTGGAGCGAATCAGGATGGAAATGAAGATCACCGCCAATACCAGAAGAAAGACCCCCAACCCGGATATCACAAGCTGCTCCCCGCACATAGAGCCGGGCCCGTTCCCTGCTGGCTTTTAGCCAGAGCAATCCTCTTCAAGCTGACCTTGATGATGCTGTCAACGCTCATCATAAGATTAATCCCTCAGCTCACTCAAGGGCTTTTTTGAACTTGAACTGCCCAACTGGACAAAACCCACGCCGGAGATCATGATCAGCATGCCCAGGAATTGAATGCCAACCAGATGTTCTCCCAGAATGATCCAGCTCAGGAGTGCGGTGAACAACGGCGACAGGTTCATGACCATATTCATTTCCAGAGCAGTTAACTTCCGCAAAGCATGATTATAAATCCAGTAACCAAAGGCCGTGTTCACCAGTGCCAGCCAGAGCACGATAAATACAGAATGCCTGGAAAATGTCGGTAATCCTTCCAGCCCCAAGGCGGAAATCAAGGTGATCACACCTCCAATCAGCAGCGGCAAGGCCGTCAGGGTCAGTGTATCCAGGGATCCTTCCCTGGCGATGCCCCTGCCCAGCAAACCAAAAGCCATAAACCCAACCAGGCCGACCGCCATGATCACCAACCCCAGGGTCTCTCCAGGCTGAAAACCCCCTGCAAAGAAAATCCCACTGCCCAGGAGTGATAGAATGACGCCCAGGATCTGCCAGCCGGAAGGGATCTCTTTCAGGAACAGGGCAGCTCCAACCAGCATAAGGAGAGGAATCAACCCCATCATCAAGGACCCCGTTGTGGCCGGGATGTATTTCAGCCCCCAGAACATGGCGCCGTTTCCTATTGTATAGGAGCTGATGCCAATCAGGATCAGCCGCAGCCAGAGGTTTTTTGAAATTGGCCCGATTTTTGCCTTCCGGATCAGCAGCAAGGGGAACAGCATCACAAAGCCCAGGGTATAGCGCAATCCGGCAATAGTCAGCGGTCCCAGGGAATCCAATCCCATCTTCACAAAAATAAAAGATGACGACCAGATCAGGGTCGCCAGGAAGGCTTCAGCAATGGCAATCCATTTTAATCTCTTGGTGGATCCTCTGGTTGATTTAAGGTCAGGTTTCATAATATTTCCTAGAAAGGGGGATCTCAGATTTCACGCTGGTAAATCCGGTAGCGGCGCAAGGGTTCGGCACCCAGCTTCTTGATGGCGTTATTCATGTGCACGTTATCTTCCAGTACGTAATTGATCTCCATCCACAAATCCGGGCTGAAGAGCGATTCATAAAGAGCCCGGTAGATCAAGCTGTCGATCCCCAATCCGTGATATTCCGGGATCACGCCCAGAGCAAACATGCGGTACCTGTTCAGCCTGGGAATCCCCCACAACAACTTCATCCAGCCAACAGGAAAGAGCCGGCCGTTCAGGTTTTTGATCAGCACATTGATATCGGGGAGGGCTATGGCAAATCCAATCGGCCTGCCAGCAGCGTCTTCCGCAAAGACCACCCCTTTGGGCTGAATGACCTGCTTGAGGTCCCTGGCCAGCGCATCTGCTTCAGCCTTGGTAACGGGGGAGTATCCCCAGTTATCAATAATGCTGTTATTGGATAGATCCAAGAAGGTCTGAACCTCCTGGTCGTAGCGGGACATGTCGACGGGGCGGACAATCACGCCGGTACGCTCGGAAACCCGGTCAGTCAAAGTCAGAGTCCGATTGGGAATCTGGTAACCTTCTTTTCCCGAAATATAGTAGCAGAGCAGGTCTTTAACTTTCGCCAGGCCAAAACTTGTGAAATGATCGCCGTAATAAAGTGGATTGTACGGCGCCATGATACAGGGAGGGGGAGAAAAGCCTTCCACTACCAGCCCCCATTCCTGGGAAACGAAAGACCAGGGGCCGCGCATGGACTCCATCCCCCGCTCCTTCAGCCAGCCCCCTGCTGCCCCCAAGAGAGCCCTGGAGGAGCCGGCATCGTCAATGCATTCGTAATGCCCGATCTTTTCTCCCCAGGCATCCAGGGCCAGGTGGTCAATAAAAGCCGCGATCCGGCCAACCACCCTGCCGCCATCAAACAAAAGGAAGAGCTGGTGATCACAATGTTCCAGCAGAGGATTCTTGGCAGGGTCAAACTGAGCCACCAGCTCCGTCCGCAGAGGGGGCACCCAATTCGGGTCTCCCTTGTAAAACTGGTATGGATAAAAAACGAATTGGGTCAGGTCCTTCTTATCAACGACAGAATGAATTTTCATCTACCCTTCCAGGTCAATAAGTCAATAACATGGCACCACCAGATCCCGGTGCATTCCGGGAGAATAGGCTCTTCATCCTGACTGATATTAATGAGCATCTCCTCACCGAAGAAAAATTTAACCAGCTCACGGGCTGCTTCCCGATCGTGAAATTTATAATCCGTCCGGATCCAGCTCCGCTTAAAACCAAGTTCCCCCAGGTAATTAAAATAAGGCAGGAGCTTTTCAGGAGGGTGCGGCTCCTTGACTCCAGTCCCCAAAGTCTCGATCAGCACCAGCGATCCCCTCTCCCGGAGCACACGCTTGATCTCTCTCAGCCCCTCCAGGAGGGCAGCTTGTCCGTTCTTCTCCGCCCAGACTGCCAGGTAACAAAAACTCCAGCCAGAAAGGACCAAATCAGCAGAGTTCTGGGGCAAGGGGATAGCCTGATGTTCTGCGGCTGCGGCCAGCCAGGGATAACCAGGGAATTCAGCAAATATTTCTTTAGCTACCCCGAGCATATGAGCGGAAATATCAAAGGCGTACACGCTCCGGACTGCAGGTCCCAGTAATCTGGCCAGCCTTCCTGTGCCGGTGCCCAGGTCCACCACATCAAGGCCATCAAAGCGAATCACTTCCCGAATAGCCGGAAGCAGATTTCCCTGGTAATCCTCACAGGCAATCAACCGCTGATATTTTTCCCCTTCTTGCTGGTAGGCCTGTTTGTGATCAACCATGAGTATACTTTTCCGGCAGGGTCAGGATCCTGGCTGGCCCAATCCTGCAGATCCTGGTCATCCGCTCCTTGACGATCAGGGGGCACGTCCGGTGATATCTAAGAGCTCCACATAAGGCTGAAGAAGGGAATCTATGTATTTCTTCGCGCCCACCCGGACAATTAAATCCTCCCGTATGACACCACAGGCCAGATTGTCGTGGATTAAAAAGCCAATTCCGCCGAACATTTTCTTTTCTTCGTTTCCAGACTGATCACTGACCAGCTCCCGGACACGCTGGGCCGCTCCTTCATCATGAGCCATAAGGACCTAGTCCAACCTCAAAGCACCCCTTTCGGAATTGGCTTGACTTTCAGTGTTTCGGGGTAGGTATGGGATAATTTTACATTAGTTGGGGGAAAATCCCTACCCAAATCAAAAACAGGGAATTTAATTAATCCTTTGGGTGTACAGAATCCCGGGAGAAATGGAAGGCTGGCATCCAGGAGAATTAACCTGGTGTTAGAGGAAAATATCCCCTGCTAACAATCTGGATGGAAAAAATGGGGGCAGCTAAAAATGTGCTTCCCAATCCAATGAATAATGGGAGCGTCCTAGGAGATGGCCAGCTCGTCAATATTAATCAGGATGACGCCAGCTTTCTCAAGCTCCTCCTCATAGGTTTCGATGATTTGGGGAGCGTCCTTGTCGTAATTGCTGTGACCCCCCTTAACCAAATATACTTTGTAGCCAAGTTCCAATCCACCCAGGGAAGTAGCCCGGATACAGCCTTGCGTGACCATCCCGGTGATGATCAAATTTTCCAATCCCCTGGATTCCATGATGCTCTGCAGAGTTGTATTCTGAAAGGCATTGCCGTGTTTCTTCTTAATGAATAAATCCCCCGCGATCGGCCTAAGGGCAGGGTGCAGCATCCAGCCATCTGTGCCCTCTTTCAAAATAGATTGATTGGAATGCTGGACATAGATCACTGTAAGATTGTAGAGGTGAGCGAGTTCCACCAGTCCATTGATCTTCTCAAGCATCTGCCAATCCTCATAGACCGGCGTTGGCCTGGTAAACAGAGCCCGTTGGACATCAATTACCAACAAGGCTGTTTTGCGAGCTGGTAGAACGGTGAATTGGGCCATGAACTCCTCTCGATTCTCCCTGTAATTATAATTAATCCCCGAAAAGTGCCGGCTGGGAATCTGGTTTGGATACCTCCCGGGGAGCAAAAACGGGGGTCTTCTTATCCATCCCGGCAGCATTCTGACCGCGAATCATAGTAAATGCACTGGTGCGAAACGAATTCATATTGAATTTTTGGCCAAACCAGGGATCCGGCTGCTTAACATGATTGAGTATGGTCTTTGATGTGATCTCCGTGATCATAAGGACGCATCCGGAAGAAGGTAAAAAGGGTGGAAACTCCAATCATCTGTTTACGAACTGTTTATATTAATACATTCAGAATCTTCGCAATTGACCTGCCAGGAATTTAAAAAAAGCCCCGGAGTGTTCCTGGGGCTTTTGATCGGCTCAGAAAATGGCTGTCTGTTTAAGAATCATATTCCACGCTCAATCCCATTTGGGATCAGATCAGGGAATCTCGTCAAATACTTCCTGAGAACCAAAACCCACCCCGACCATGCTGGGTCCGGTGTGAGCACCCAGCACCAGGGACATTGGTCCCATGGGCTGCCAGTTGCATTTATATAACTTATCAATCTGCTCACGCAAATAGTTCCCACCTTCCGGGTTTTGTGAATGCAGCACCTGGACGCGAAGTTCGCTCCCTACAGGGTACTTCTTCTTGATCTGTTCCACCAATCCCCGCAGAGCACCTTTAAAAGTCCTCACCTGTCCCAGCTGGACATAGGTGCCATTTTCCTTTTCAACGCCAATGAGGGGTTTAATTTTGAGCAGGGAAGCGATGATCCCTTTCATGTGGCTGATGCGCCCCCCGTGGATCAGGTATTTGAGCTCATCCAGGGTGTAAATGCTCTCGCAAGCATCGCCAATCCGTTGCAGCAGGCCCAGAATACGGTCCACGCTCCAGCCGGCTTTGCTGGTCCGGGCAGCAGCCTCAACCTGCCAGCCCGCCGGAGCAGAAAGGGTTTTGGTATCCACATGGATGACATTGGCCTCAGGGACCATTTGCGCGCCAGCCAGGGCAGAATTGTAGGTTCCGCTCAAACCTGAAGTCATGTGAATAGACAAAATATCTGGATCGGTCACTGCCAACCGCCGGTAGAGATCGGCAAACTGGCCAGCTGACGGCTGGGAGGTTATCGGTAATTTTTCAGTATGCGAAAGCAATTCATAAAATTCTTCCGGTTGGATATCAACCCCCTCCTGATAGGATTTCCCTTCCAGGGTAACGGTCAGGGGCACAATGTGAACATTATAAGCCGCTGCTTCCTCGGGGGAAAAATTGATATCTGTACCGCTATCTGTAACTATCTGCATTTTATTCTCCTGTTAATGCTGGTTAAAGCCGTTTCCCCATCGTCTGGCGACCTTCAGAGACATAACCCAAATTCTCATAAAAAGCCTGTACTTCCGCCTTGGAAGCCCAGATCTGTAAATGGAGCTCCAAGCATCCCATCTCTCTCAAACGGGCTTCCACCCGTTTCATCAAAGAAGTGCCTATTCCCTGCCGTCGGAAAGACGGATCCACTCCCAGATAATAGACCCAGCCTTGCTGGCCATCCAATCCTGCCATGACCGTGCCAAGTATCCTCCCCTCACCGATTGCAACCAGAAAAAGCTCCGAAGGGACTTCCCGTCGGGTTCTCAGATCTCGGGCGGGGTTGTTGTGCGGCAGTGCTCCGGGAAAGATCTTTTCCCAGAGGGTGATAACGGAATCATAATCCTCTTCAGTGAAGGGGCGAACGGAAATTTTCAATCTACAATCCATTAGGGATCTAAACTGCCTTATAACGATTATCTGTGCGGTGAAGACCCTCTTGCTATCTCATTATAACAAAATTAAATTGATATATACATAATTGGGGCTCAAATTACAAAAATAGTGATTGGAGTCATTTTAATGTTCATCTCCCCCGGCTACGCGACCCAGTGATCATCTCGCTGAGCGCGATCGCCATGGGGGCCGGCGCTCACTAATCTACTTATCCGTCCAGAAGGAAAACTTTTGAAAAAGTTTGCCTTTGTATAATAAAATCAAAGTTCATCGGGC
>Ga0164313_10001883_pt1 | contig 18786 bp, 13 predicted proteins | sample GuaBasSedimGuay4_FD_113735 | JGI IMG/M metagenome (GOLD analysis project Ga0164313, IMG submission 113735) | Subseafloor sediment microbial communities from Guaymas Basin, Gulf of California, Mexico - Guay4, Core 4569-4, 0-3 cm | ecosystem: Environmental > Aquatic > Marine > Hydrothermal vents... | reverse complement strand
TAAGAATGCATCCGATCAGCGCCTCCCCCGCCTAATGCGTTTTGGTAGTGCGTTTTTTGTTCTCATTTCAGTTATGCTTGCATGGCTCGATCTGGATAGCATTGTAGCAATCCTCGGAATTTCCTGGGGCGCGTTGGGATCATTTTTCCTTGGGCCCTTTATATGGGGGATACTGTGGAAGGATGCCGGCAAGGTCGGTGCGATCAGTTCAGGTGTTATTGGCCTGGCTACATGTCTTATACTCTACGGTAATGGCATGCCTTCCCCTTCTGCCGGAACCATTGGCATGATCACCTCCCTGGCAGTAAATCCCATAGTTAGCCTGATAATCCCTAACAAAGCAAAAAGTGTTTAGAAAGCCGGCAACATATGTCATTATATTGTTGCTTGCGATCAATCTGCCATCGAGCGCACAAAAAAGCGAATGGGGCATTCGTTTCACAGGCTTTGTAAATGCGCAGGCCTTTTTCGACACACGACAGATTGTTGAAGCCCGGGCCGGAATGGTCAGTCTATACCCGCTAAAGCCCCGTTACGACAGGGATGGCGAAGATATCAATGCAAATGTTCGTTTCAATCAGGCAGCTATGACTACCCGCCTGCGGGGAACCATTTACGGACCTGATGCACTCGGGGCACAAACCCTGGGTGTGATAGAAACTGACTTTACCGGTTCGTCTAATGCCGACAACAATGGATTGCGCTTAAGAGAAGCATGGGTGCAGCTGAGCTGGAAGCATTTTATGCTCATGATCGGGCAGTACTGGCATCCACTGTATGTGCCGGAGGTGAGACCAAAAACTCTCGGGCTCAACCTGGGGGCGCCCTTCCATCCGTTTGCCCGCCATAACCAGATCAGGGCGACCTATACAACAGCTAATTTTTATGTGATCGCAGTAGCTGCCTCACAACGGGATTATGCCAGTACAGGACCTGACGGACGCTCATCTAAATACCTGAGAAATGCAGTCTTGCCAAACCTCGATCTTCAGCTGCAATGGAGGCCCGGAAATCATGTCTTCGGGGCCGGGATCGATTATAAGATGATACAGCCACGCTTATCTGTGGAATTCCCGCAGGCAGGTGAATATAAGACCGATGAAAAAGTCAATTCATGGGCTGTTACTGCCTTCGCCAAGCTCGATTTTCCTGTCCTTATGGTAAAGACCCAGCTCGTATGGGGGCAAAACCTTACAGAGTTTATCATGCTTGGCGGATATGTTGAAAAAGATATTGATTCAATTGCACATAATATCACATATACACCCACATCACAGATTTCTGCCTGGGCTGATTTTTCCACCAAGGGAAAACAAATTAAATTGGGATTGCTGACAGGATATGCAGCCAACCTGGGCTATGAAGGTGCAGCCATGGGAGAATATTACGGGTTGGGCAGGGATATAGCTTATCTATACCGTATTTCACCACGGGTAGAATGGTATTCAGGGAGGATGATGCTCGGACTTGAATTTGAATATACCGTAGCTGCCTACGGAGATGTTGAAGCAGGCGGAAAAGTTAGAAATGCAAAGGAGATCGGGAATTTACGTTGTCTGGCAGCTGCCTTCTACTTCTTTTAAGAATAATTTCTATATTTGGGTTCCCTAACCCGGATAAACATGAAAGACACGCCGATTAACCACAAGATTGTTACGCAGAAGATCAAAGAGAGCCCCATCCAGAATGTTGGCAAGGCATCCATCAGGGACATCAAGAAACTCATCGATCAGATAGAAGCTGCCACCGGTGAAAAATATATCCGTATGGAGATGGGTATACCTGGACTGCCCCCTACCCAGATAGGTATTGAAGCGGAAATTAAAGCACTCAGGAAAGGCATCCCGGCCATCTACCCCGATATTTTTGGTATCGCACCCTTAAAAAAAGAAATATCACGCTTTGTGAAGCTCTTTCTGAATGTAGACGTCAGCGAAGAATGCTGTGTGCCTACCGTTGGCTCAATGCAAGGCGGTTTTGCTGCTTTCATGACACTGAACAGGATGAGGAAAGAGAAGAATACCACCCTTTTTCTCGATCCCGGGTTTCCGGTACATAAGCAACAACATAAAGTGCTGGGAATCGATTTTGAAAGTTTCGATGTATATAATTACAGGGGGGATAAGCTTCGTGAAAAATTAGAATCATTTCTTTTGAAAGGACATATATCCTGTTTGTTGTATAGCAATCCGAACAATCCTTCATGGATCTGCTTCACTGAGAAAGAACTCAAGATCATCGCTGAGCTGGCTGACAAATATGATGTGATCGTACTGGAAGACCTGGCCTATATCGGAATGGACTTCAGGCAAGACTTCTCAAAGCCGGGAGAACCGCCTTACCAGCCCACAGTAGCACGATATACTGATAACTGGATGCTGCTCATATCCAGCTCAAAGGCATTTAGTTATGCCGGGCAACGTATTGGTATGATGGTGATTTCCGACAAGCTTTTCAACAGCCACTTCCCCGACCTGAAGAGGTATTATGTTTACGACCAGTTTGGCTATGCCATGATCTTCGGATCCATGTATGCCCTTTCATCAGGTACTGCCCATACACCCCAGTATGGTCTGGCTGCCATTCTGAAAGCCGTAAACAACGGAGAATTCAACTTTGTTGAGGTGGTAAAGGAGTACGGTGAAAAGGCTGTTATCATGAAGAAGATGTTTCTCGACAATGGATTCACTATCGTTTATGATAAAGATGAGGACAAGCCCATCGCCGACGGCTTTTACTTCACCATTGCCTATCCCGGATTTACGGGCGAAGATCTGTTGAATGAGCTGGTATATTATGGTATCAGCGCCATCTCCCTGGCCATTACCGGCAGCGAGCGCCTCGAAGGCATCCGGGCATGCGTAAGCCTTGTTAGGCGCGAGCAGTTCCCCGACTTGAAGAAGAGGCTGGAGCAGTTTAAAAATGATCACCCCATTACTTAGTTTTGGGTGTTGGGTGTTCCACCTTCGCTCCGCTTCGGCGGACACAGTGGGTGTTGAGTGTTGGGGGTTGGATTATATTCGATATTCGTTTCTCGATCCTCGTTTCTCGATCCTCGTTTCTCGTTCTTCGGTCTTCGCTCTTCGGTCTTCCCAGCACCCGGTATCTGGCACCCATAATTTATACCCGATATAAATTACTTTCGATGCTTTCTAAATTAGGTATCGATACCCTTTCCATATAGCTAAATATTGTACATTTGGAGCACGATTTTAAACAGCAGATTTATCTAACCAAACAAAGGATAAAATGGCAAAATTCAAGGGAGCTATCGTTGTTGACATTGACCGCTGTAAAGGTTGCGAAGTTTGTGTTGGTGCTTGCCCGCACGATGTCATCGGCATGGCCAATGAGGTGAATATTAAAGGTTACAAATATGCATATATGCTCAATCCCGATAACTGTGTGGGTTGTGCCAATTGTGCAGTCGTATGCCCTGATGGCGTTATCACGGTATATCGTAAGAAAATGGAATTATAATTCAGTCAAAACAAGATAAAAATGGGCGAATTAAAGCTAATGAAAGGCAATGAGGCTATCGCTGAAGCAGCTATCCGCGCCGGTGTGGATGCCTACTTCGGGTACCCCATTACCCCGCAGTCGGAGGTGATCGAATACCTCATGGCAGAAAAGCCTTATGAAACTACCGGTATGGTGGTTCTGCAGGCAGAGAGTGAAGTGGCGGCCATCAACATGGTTTATGGAGCAGCCGGAACAGGAAAAAAGACCATGACATCTTCATCCAGCCCGGGCATCAGCCTGAAACAGGAAGGGATATCATACATGGCAGGGGCGGAATTGCCCTGCGTGATCGTAAATGTTGTTAGAGGTGGTCCCGGACTGGGAACCATTCAGCCTTCACAGGCCGACTATTTCCAGGCAGTAAAAGGCGGTGGACATGGCGATTATCATATGATCGTACTGGCTCCCGCTTCCGTGCAGGAAATGGCCGACTTTGTACCAAAAGGCTTCGACCTGGCATATAAATACAGAACCCCCGTGATGATCCTCAGCGACGGACTGATTGGACAGATGATGGAAAAGGTGATCATGCCCGAGCATACACCCCGCTGGACAGACGAAGAGATCGTTAAAAATTGCCCCTGGGCAACCGTTGGCAAACCAGCCACGCGTGAACGCAACATCATCACATCCCTCAATCTGGATTCAGCCAAACAGGAACAGCATAACATCCATTTGCAGAAGAAATACGCTGAAATAAAGGAAAATGAAGTGGAATATGAAGAGTTCATGTGCGAGGATGCCGAGTATCTTTTTGTAGCTTTCGGCTCAAGTGCACGTATTGCACAGAAAGCCATCGACCTGGCCCGCGCAAAAGGGATCAAGGTTGGGCTGCTGAGGCCGATTACCCTCTACCCATTTCCCACAGAAGCTGTAAATCGCCTTTCGAAGCAGGTGAAAGGCATCCTTTCATTGGAACTCAATGCCGGACAGATGGTGGAAGATATCAGACTTTCAGTTGGATGTAACATTAAAGTTGAACATTTTGGCCGTATGGGTGGCATCATCCACTCACCGGCAGAAGCGCTTCAGGCACTTGAAGATAAAATCATAGGAGGCTAAAGCATGAAAGACGAAATATTATCAGAAATTATCAATGAAGAGAACGTGGTCTATAAAAAGACCCCCCTCATGACCGACAACATACTCAGCTATTGCCCGGGTTGCGGACATGGTACTGCGCATCGCATTACCATGGAAGTACTCGAAGAACTGGGTGTGGGACAGGATACCATTGGCATCGCTCCTGTAGGATGCTCTGTACTTGCCTACGATTTTATGAATGTGGATATGCAGCAAGCTGCCCACGGCCGTGCACCTGCACTCGCCACAGCGATAAAACGCTGCTGGCCTCATAAGGTAGTATTCACCTATCAGGGTGATGGCGACCTTGCTGCCATTGGTACTGCAGAAACCATTCATGCATGCAACCGTGGCGAAAATATCGTGATCATTTTTGTGAATAACGGGATCTACGGGATGACCGGTGGGCAGATGGCCCCCACCACCCTGCCCGGGATGAAATCATCTACCTCACCTTATGGTCGTGATACACACATCATGGGAAACCCATTGAGGATTACCGAATTGGTTGCTGAGCTCCCCGGTGTGCGCTCTGTGAGCAGGCATTCTGTGCATACGCCCGGCAATGTCAGGAAAGCCAAACGAGCGGTTAAAAAAGCCTTTCAAAACCAGTTAGACTTTAAGGAAGGGGTAAACTTTGTAGAGATCGTTTCCAACTGCAACTCCGGATGGAAGATGACCCCGGTTCAATCCAACATATGGATGGAAGAGAATATGTTCCCATTCTTTCCTCTGGGCGACATTAAGGTTGATGGTAAAATCCTAAATAAGTAAAACAGCAAATCATGACAGAAGAAATCATTATAGCCGGATTTGGCGGACAGGGTGTCCTTTCGATGGGCAAGATACTTGCTTACTCAGGCATTATGCAAGACCAGGAAGTTAGCTGGATGCCTTCTTACGGCCCTGAGATGAGGGGCGGAACAGCCAATGTCACCGTGATCCTCAGCGATGAGCGCATCAGTTCACCTATCCTTACTGAATATGATACGGCTATCATCCTCAACCAGCAATCGATGGATAAATTCGAGAAAGCGGTGAAACCGGGTGGATTGCTTATTTATGATGGAAACGGCATCAGCCATCATCCGGATAGAAAAGATATCAGGATATGGCGTATCGATGCTACCGATGAAGCGGCTAAACTGGGCCTGAAAAAGATCTTCAATATGATCATTCTGGGTGGCTACCTGAAAGTTAACCCAGTGGTAGAGCTGGAAAATGTGATCAAAGGGCTTAAGAAATCTCTGCCGGAAAGGTATCACCACATGATCCCCGACAACGAGAAAGCCATCATGCGTGGCATGGAGATCATAAATGAAGTTAAATAGAGTGTAATCGCAAAATCACTGCCTACTGCCTACTGCATACTGCATACTGCTTACTGCTTACTGATTACTGATTACTGCATACTGTTTACTGCCTATATTTTTTTATCTTTACCTATTGATTTTGGTTAAATAAGATGGCTAAAAAAAAATACAGACCGGTATCGGCATACTACGGATTCAGGATCTACGCGATCTCAACCATCCTATTTTTGTTCCTGGTATCTCCAATCACCGGTATCCTGCTTATCAAGCATGCCCCCGACCTTCAGAAGTACAGTACCGGTGATTATCAGTTCAGTTTTCCAGACAGCATTGCTATTTCAGCAGACACAATTGCACTGAAATACAACCCACCGGATTCTTCATTAATAAATTCGGATTCTCTGATACCCGTCAACAACACTATCGCATTTAGTGTGGACTCGACAGAAGTACTGTTTGATATTCCCTACGGAGGTGAAGTGAACCCTGATGACCCCATCAGGGAAAACGAAAATGATAAGATGACGGGGCACTTCAGCAAGGTTGCCTATCTGTGGGTCAAATTGCTATTCATCAGTTTCTTCCTGGGCCTGGCATTCAACCTCCCGTTTAAAATATACCTCAGGAAGAAGCGAAGGAATAAAAAGATCAAAGACGGACTCTTTAAATTCTGCAAGAAGTACATTCTCAAAACCCCCATGATCAATACCGGGATCCTGTTTATTACTTATGGCATTACATCGGGATTCATGCTTTACCAGCTGTTGTTTCATGGTGATTTCAATGAGATCACGATTAGGTTTTACAGGCAGTTCTTCTTTATCATGATCGTTTCCTCAGTGCTGAACCTCATGTTTGTCTATTTCTGGCAGAAGCACCGTGTTCATATCAAATACCTCGAGTTCTTTTTTACATCGGACGAACTCAGAAAAAGAATATTCAACATCAAAGTGGGAAAAATCAAGAACAGGCTCTGGATTTCCAGTGCCATGACGACCTTCCTACCCTTACTGATCGTTTTATTCTATATGCTGATCAGTATAACAAATGTTCGCGATATCCTGGACGGCCCTCCGACAGAGGAACAGGTAGACATCCTGATTGGTAAGTACCAGAGCTATTTTGACGATCCCTCTATGAATTCCGATGAGGGCGTGATCTACGTAAACCTTTTCGACACATATATTATGCTCATCGGTACCTTTAGCGGGATCGTGATCTCATTCTTCTACCTTCTCTTGTTCATTCGGTGGACCACACGTGATATCGTGTACCCGGTGAAAGAGCTGTTGCTGAACATGCAACGTACAGGACGGGGAGAGATGGAATCATATAGCATTGTTAGGACCAATGATGAGATCGGAGAGCTTGCAGAGGGCTATAATGAAATGAGTGGCAAGATCAAGGATTATATCGAGAACATTTCAAAGATGAATGAGGCGAATGCACGATTTGTGCCCAGGCAATTCCTCGAATATCTTGGGAAGGACAGCATCGCTGATATTCAGCTCGGCGACCAAGTGCAGAAAGAGATGACGGTACTTTTTACCGATATTCGTGATTTTACTAGCATTTCTGAACAAATGACCCCCAAGGAAAATTTCAACTTCCTGAATAACTACCTGGGGTATATGGAACCCGTAATCAGGAATAATGGTGGTTTTGTAGATAAATACATCGGGGACTCCATCATGGCGCTCTTCCCTGATAACACAGAAGATGCCATCAATGCCTCCATTGAAATGAGGATCAAACTCTCCGAGTTTAATCATATTATTAACCAGTTCGGTCAGCATCCCATCGATTCCGGCATTGGCATACATACCGGATCATTGATGCTAGGAATTGTAGGTGGTGAAGGAAGAATGGAAGGAACGGTCATTTCTGACGCCGTAAACCTGGCCGCCCGTCTGGAAGGACTGACAAAGGTATACGGATCAAAAATTCTCATCACGGAAGAAACGCTGATAAAGCTCAACGATCCGACACTCTACAATTATCGCTTCCTTGATGTTGTAAAAGTAAAGGGCAAGAATGAAGCTGTATACATTTTCGAGATCATCGATGGTGATCCGGAGGATATCAGGGAGTTAAAAAGTCAAACCAAGGAGCTCTTTAACCAGGCCATTCAACACTATAAGAATAAAGAATTTACCGAAGCACTCAAGAATTTCACCGAAGTACAGGAGATCAATCAGGAAGACCAGGCTGCGGCATTATATATGAAACGATGCCAGAAATTTATCGAACTTGGTTTCCCTGAAGACTGGGACGGAGTAGAGCGCTTCAATTAATGCAAGTATTTACAAAACAATATATCGTAGAAAACGTTTTATAATAAAGCAGCAATCACCGATTTATGAAGTATCCAGAAGCGAGAGATTTTATAATCAAGAAGCTATCAAATGAACTTGATCCCAATCTAACCTATCACCGTATAGAGCATACGCTTGATGTGCTGAATGCAGCCGGCAATTTCGCTGAACTCGAAGGCATCAGTGCACATGACAGGATCATACTCGAAACCGCAGCCCTCTTTCATGATTCCGGCATGTTGACGACCTATATCGGACACGAAGATGCCAGCGTTGATATTGCACGGAAATACCTGCCGGAATACGGCTATGAGACCAGGGATATTGATCTTATTTCAGATATGATCATCACCACAAAGTTACCTCAAAGTGCCAGTACATTTCTGGAAAAGATACTTTGCGATGCCGACCTGGACTACCTGGGCAGGGAAGATTTCTTCATGATAGCACAGCAGTTGCAGTACGAGTGGAACATACTGAATATCAGACACACTACACTACGTGAGTGGTATGAATTGCAGATCATGTTTCTCGGTAACCATGTATTTTTCACCAAGTCTGCTCAAAAACTGCGCGATGAGAAAAAAGCAGATAATCTGAAACAGGTGCAGGAGCTGGTTTGTTTTATGGATAGATCATAGGCATCGGGCCTTTCCCCGTACCTACGTCCTGCGAACCGCGAACTGAAAAATAATTTATTAAACATATATTAAACCGCTCGAAAAAATAATTCCTATATTTGTGTTGATTAATTTTCAGCCATTAAAACCCTTAATACAATACGCATGGAAAGCATGTTAAAAAAGATCATCCTTGTACCTACAGATTTTTCTGAGGTATGTGGCAATGCCATCAATCAGGCTGCCGGTGCAGCAAAGCACCTGCAATACAAACTAGTACTGCTTCATGTTATCGATAAGAACACCCGATCATTTCTGAAAAATGAAGGGCAGGCTGTTGATTATGTCAACAAGCAGCTCGAGAGCATTGCGGCCAGCGTAATTGCCGACTTTGGTATCGAGGTTGACACCATTGCTAAAGAAGGTGATATCTTCTCTACAATCAGTGAAGTAGCTACCGAAGTTGATGCTTCCCTTATGTATCTTGGTACTCATGGCAAGGTAGGAATGCAAAAACTTACCGGAAGCTATGCCATTAAGGTAGTTACCAGCTCCCCGGTTCCCGTGATCGTCGTGCAGAAACGTCAGTTCGACGGCCCTTACAACGAGATCGTATTCCCAATCACCAGCGATTCAGGTATCTGGGAGAAAACCGAATGGGCAGTTCACATTGCCAAACAATTTAAGGCAACAATCAAGATTTATCAGCATGCCGGCGAAGCTATCGACAAAGTCGTTGCAGGCATTACCAGCCACTTTCATAAAAATGATGTTAAATACACCATTGATGTTGCGCAAAAATCAAGCGGTTTCTCTAACCAGGTAATCGACTTTGCAACAACCAACAATTCGGATATGATCCTCATCATGACCAACCCCGAAAAAGGAGTTACTTCCTTTATCCTTGGAAGCTATGATGAAGAAATGATCTTCAACACCTCACAAATTCCTGTGATGTGTGTGAACCCACGTGACTACAACTGGAAAAAGATTGTACCGTACTAGTAGCGACGGTGATTGAAATTTGTAGTTTCTTTTTTATTGTGCTGCACTAGCTAAACTCCAGTATCAGCATGGTGATATCATCGGCCTGCTCTGCCTCGTTCGCAAATGTTTCAATCTCTGATACAATTCGTTCAGATATTTCTTTCGGTTTCAAACCCATGGAATCGCTGAGGATATTTGACAGGCGATCTTCACCGAAGAGTTTATCCAGGGTGTTCACAGCTTCTGATATGCCATCGGTATATAGAAAAATCTTTTCTCCTTGTTTGAGAATAGTCCTTTCATGGCCATAATCCAGTCCGGGCATGCTGCCCAGTGGTATGCCGTGAGTTCCGGGAAGGATGACAGGATCTTTTCCTGCACTCAGTAGAAGAGGAAGATTGTGTCCCGCATTCGTATAATGAAGTTCCCCTGTTCTCATATTCAGTTTTCCAATGAAGAAAGTAACGAACATCGACTGTGCATTATTTTCCCCAAGGTCTCGGTTGATCTCATTGGCAATCAAGTCTGTAGAAAGTCCCTTGCTTACTTTTGCACGAAATAGTGTGAGTGTCTTAGCCATGAAGAGGGCAGCAGGTATTCCCTTACCTGAAACATCCCCGATAGCAAAATACAAACACTCATCATGAACTATAAAATCGTACAGGTCTCCCCCTACCATTCGGGCAGGCTTCAACATGCCATATAACCCAACCTTCTCCCATCCGGGGATCTGCTCCGACACAGGAAGCATCTGCTGTTGAATGTTGCTTGCAATTTCAAGCTCACTTTCCATCCTCTCTTTCTGCGCGGTGGTCTCTTTAAGGTTCCTGATGTAGTCGCGGAGCTGTACCTGCATAACACTGAATGACTTACCCAGCTGAGCAATCTCATCATTCCCCCTGAAAGAAGGCACCTGAAAATCAAATTCACCGGCACCTATCTTGCGGGTAGCAAAAGCCAACTTCTCAATAGGCTTCACAAATCGCCTCAAAATATAAAAGATGAGAAATGCCAGTATCACAAATCCGGCTATGCCTATCGCAATTAACTTGATAAATAATATATGTATGCCTTCATACAATTCACTCTCCAGAAACAAAATACCCAATGACCAGTTCGTAGATGGAACACTGGCATAGCTGATCCAGCGATCGCGATTAAATTCAATTTCTATCGAGCTCAGGGAAACAATGCCGGTTTCACCTTCAGTCATCTTTGCAAATATCTCTTTGGCACTCGGGGATTTAACTTCATCAAAGATGTTATATACTTTTTTCTGACCTGATGAATCAATATCCGGCCAGGTAACAATATTTCCTTTGGATGAGATCAGAAAACCACGACCGGAGTCAAAAAACTTAATATCTTCGATTAATTCCTGAAGGCCTTTCAGTGACAGGTCAGCTGTGACTACACCCGCAAAAACAGCTCCCTGACCACGGTCACGATAAAAAGGCACCGCATATGTGGCCATCAGTACCTCTCCCCCGCCCTGATCAAAATAGGGTTCAGACCACCCTCCTGCTCCACTATCACGTACATCAGTATACCACTTCTTACTGGTATACCTGTATTCATCATTGGCCAGGTCTTTGAATGCAATAGAATCTCCTGCATTGTACAGGTATGGCGCTAAATAAAAGGTGTCTGAACCTTCTATCCTGGGAGCAAAAGCAATACTGGCACCATAGATTAATGAGTTATTAAGCAATACTTCCTCTACAACTGCCCTCATCCCTACAAACATGACTGTATCGCGATTCTGGATGACCGAAGCAATGTTAATAGGAACATTTTCCACACTCTGTAGTACGTTTTCTATACGTGCAACAGTCAGTTCGGTAAGCTTCTGTGCATCATTCTTGGCATCCTGCAAAGCAAGGTTCCTGGAAATAGTGTAGTTATAATACAGAATTACAAACATTACCAGAAAGCCAACCGACAGCAGCGAAATGCTGATCCTGAATGCCAAACCTTTCGTCTTAAACATGATGCTAATTTAATAAAAACACAAAGCTAAAAAATTAAAACTGACCAGAATACGTTATACCTTGTACCTATTTCGATATTTTTTCTATTTTTGTTATACAAACTAACCTCTCAAATTAATTTATATGGCACAGCAACTGAACGATATTGTTCTCGTACCTACCGATTTTTCCGAAACATGCCAGAATGCCATCAACCATGGTGTTGAACTGGCAGAGTTCCTCGATTATAAACTGGTTCTCCTCCATGTTATCAATCGTGAATCGAAGTCACAACTCAAAAAGGAAAACCTCGATTTATCGGCCATCACCGAAAAACTGGATGATATTGCCAATGAAATTCGTGAAAATTCACGTATCACGATAGAAACACTAACCCGTGAGGGAAGTATCTTTGATGAGATTCATGGTTCTGCCTCCAACATCGGTGCAAAACTTATGGTCCTTGGAACCCACGGTAAAAAAGGCATGCAATATCTTGTCGGCAGCTTTGCACTTAAGGTTGTCACCAAGTCGCCGGTTCCAACAGTAGTTGTTCAGGAAAAGTCATTTGGAAAAGGGTACAAAAACATTGTTTTCCCTATCAATAGCTTTACCGAAGCCCGTCAGCAGGTTCAGTGGGCTATACATATGGCGAAAACTTTTGGATCCTTCATTAATATTTTCCGCGAGCCGCACACAGATCCAATTCTTGCCAATAAAATCAATATAGTAAGCAATCAGATAGAAGAGGCTTTTAAAAAGTATGGCACAGAATATAAGATCCAGGATGCTGAAAAGTCAGGCAAATTTGCCGAAAGGATGCTTGATTATGCCGTGGAAGAGAAGGCAGATATGATCATGATCATGACTGATGCCGATATTTTCTCACCCGATTTCAATGCCGGAGCATGGGATGAAAAGATGATGTTCAATAAAGCCCAGATACCCGTAATGTGTATCAACCCGGTGATGACCGGAAAGGTATACTATGAATATATCACACTTATTTAAGCAGCATCCCTTTCGGGTGATCCTGGTTCTTGCCGTGATCATCCGTCTTGTAGCTGTTATTTTCTCCAAAGGCTTCGGCTGGTTCGATGATCATTTTCTTATTATTGAAGCTTCCCAGTCATGGGTCGACGGTTATGATTATAACCGCTGGCTACCTGGTAGCGAAGGCAATACAGGGCCCGGAGGGCATAATTTCTTTTATGCAGGGCTCCACTTTATCATCTTCAAATTTTTTTCTTACATAGGCTTCACCGACCCGCAGGGAAAGATGTACGTTGTCAGGCTCCTACACGCAGCCTTATCCCTCGCTGTTGTGGTACTGGGATATCGGATCACCCTCAAACTTTCGGGACAAAAGGGAGCAAACATTGCTGGCTTGTTGCTTGCTCTGCTATGGCTCTTCCCTTTTATAAGTGTCAGGAACCTGATCGAGTTTACCTGTGTCCCCTTTCTCCTCTGGGGCAGCTGGATACTTATGGATAAAGAAAAGAAGAGAAAACTGCTGCTAAATGGCTTTCTGGCAGGACTGGTGCTTGGCATCGCTTTCTGCATGAGGTTTCAATCCATGGTGTATATTGGTGGTATCGGGCTGGGGCTAATGCTCCTGGGCCGATGGAAAGAGGCCTTTGGTACCGGTTTTGGGGTAATCGTAAGTGCTTTTCTTTTCATGGGCAGTATCGATATCTTTATATGGGGTTACCCATTTGCCGAACTCATAGAGTACATTAATTATAATATGTACAATTATGCCGAATACACGGTCGGACCATGGTACCAGTATATCCTGGTCCTTCTACTGTTGACTGTTCCACCTGTCAGCTTCTTTCTCATATTCGGATATTTCTATGGATTTATAAAAGACTGGAAAAAATACATTCTGATTTTCCTGCCGGTAATGTTGTTTCTCATCTTCCACTCATATTACCCCAATAAACAGGAAAGGTTTATCCTCCCAATAGTCCCGTTTATCATTATTGCCGGAACAGCCGGATGGCTCAGCTTCCAGGAACAGTCAAAATTCTGGCTGAAAAGAAAGATGCTGAACAGCATCTTATGGGGGTTTTTCTGGCTTATCAACATTAGCTTCCTACTGGTGATCTCCACCACATATAGTAAAAGGGCCCGCGTGGAAAGCATGACATATTTGTCAAAATATCCCAAGATCGACAATATCCTGGTCGAGAACTCTAATAAAGCCGGCATCAACCTCTTGCCTATGTACTATCTTGACCAATGGGTTGGTTATTCTGAGATCACCAATACCAAGAATGCAGCTGCTGCAAAACAATGGTACATAGATTATCAGATCAATCCACCGGATTTTATGATTTTCGAAGGAGAAAACAACCTGGACGTCCGCCTGGAAGAAGCCCTGGAAGAGTTCCCCGGAATGGTTTACGAAACTACGATCTCACCGGGAATGATCGACCGTATTTTGTTCTGGTTGAACCCGATAAATGAGAATCAAAATGCGTATATTTACAGGAATACGTATACCCGTCCGAAAAAAATCGAGTAAGAAGGATGAAAGCTGAAGAAGCAAAACAAAAAATTGCTGAACTGAGTGCACAGATACATCAGCATAATTACAATTATTATGTGCTGTCGTCGCCGAAAATCAGTGATTATGACTTCGACATGATGCTGGAGGAACTGATCCTGCTGGAGAAGGAGTTTCCACAGTTTGCCGATCCGAATTCACCAACAAAGCGCGTCGGGGGTGATATCACAAAGGATTTCCCGACCGTAGAACATCGTTTTCCCATGCGCTCGCTATCGAATACCTATTCGGAAGAAGAGGTAGAGGCATTCGACCAGCGGGTAAAGAAAGATCTGGAAATAATCCCCGAATATGTATGTGAGCTGAAGTATGATGGTGTAGCCATATCCATCACCTATAAGAATGGTAAATTTGTCAGGGCAATCACACGTGGTGATGGCTCTAAAGGCGATGATGTGACGTCGAATATTCGTACCATCAGAAGCATACCTCTGCACCTTCAAGGCAGTTTCCCTGCCCTCCTGGAAGTAAGAGGAGAGATCTTTCTGCCCCATGCAGGTTTTAATAAGATCAATGCCGAACGTGAGGAAGCAGGTGAAGCACGTTTTGCCAATCCACGCAATGCTACCTCAGGCAGCATAAAGACGCAGGATTCTTCTGAAGTCGCCAAACGTCCCCTTGATTGCATTTTCTACAGCGTACATGGTGATGAGCTTCCCCATCATTCCCATTATGAAAACCTTATGGAGGCCCGCAAATGGGGCTTCAGAACATCTGATTACATCATCAAGACTTCGGATCATCAGACTATATTTGATTTCATCCATGAGATGGGAAAAGCAAGGCCGGAGCTTCCCTTTGACATCGATGGCGTTGTTATCAAGGTAAATGATTTCGATCAGCAGGAGATACTCGGCTTTACAGCAAAAAGCCCCCGCTGGGCCATTGCCTACAAATTCATGGCTGAGCAGGCTTCTTCTCAACTTCTGTCGGTTACATACCAGGTAGGCCGTACAGGTGCTGTTACCCCTGTGGCCAATTTGACACCCGTTCCCCTGGCGGGAACGGTGGTAAAACGAGCATCACTCCATAATGCCGATATCATTGCGAAGCTGGATCTTCATGAAGGGGATCATGTGATCGTTGAAAAAGGAGGTGATATCATCCCTAAAATTACGGGAGTTGTTTTAGAGGACCGTATCACAGCTTCAGAGCCAATACGCTTCATAACACATTGTCCTGAATGTGGAAGCGCGCTGATACGCGATGAAGATAAGTCTGCACACTATTGTCCAAACGAATCGGCTTGTCCGCCGCAGATCAAAGGACGCATAGAGCACTTCATCAGCCGTAAAGCGATGGACATCGACAGCCTGGGTGAAGGAAAAGTTGAGATCCTTTTTGAACACGGACTGCTTAAGGATGCTGCAGACCTGTATCGACTTAGCTATGATGATATCCTGGGTCTGGAAAAGGTATACCCTGCCGATGAAGAAAAGAAGGAGCGGAAAGTAAGTTTCAAAGAAAAAAGCAGTAAGAATATTATTGATGGAATTAAAGCTTCCCTGAATGTCCCCTTCGAACGTGTATTATTTGCACTCGGCATCCGTCATGTAGGTGAGACCGTTGCCCTGACACTGGCACGTCATTTCGGCTCTATACACGCCCTTGCTGCGGCAGAACAAGAAACACTTACAGACATTCATGAAATTGGAGAGCGCATTGCAGAATCAGTCATAAGCTATTTCGGTAATCCTGTAAACCAAAAGCTTGTTGCTCAGCTGGAAGCCTCCGGAGTACAAATGGAGATCAAAGACCATGATACAGAACGATTGCAGACACTGCAAGGTAAATCCTTCGTGATCAGCGGTACTTTTGAGGGATATTCACGGGATGAGGTCAAGAAGATGATCGATAAGCATGGCGGAAAAAACATTTCCAGTTTATCTTCTAAAACAGATTACCTTATCATCGGCGAAAATGCAGGGCCATCCAAGCTTCAAAAGGCTGAGAAACTAAAGATCTCCGCAATCCGTATTCAGGATTTTATCCAGATGCTGGAGTAAGCCTTGTTTTTTGAATAAGCGCTACGCGCTTAAGATAAAGATTGGGGGTGCACATTTGCTATAGTTGGGGAAGTGCGATGCACTTCTTTGAAATGATATCGTCAAGGTTCTATTAATGGAATACCGCGGAGCAGTTATCGCATAGTATGAATTATTGAGAAATTAAGATGCACTTCTTGGAAATGATATCGTCAGGATTCTATTAATGGAATACCGCGGAGCAGTTATCGCATAGTATGAATTATTGAGAAATTAAGATGCACTTCTTGGAAATGATATCGTCAGGATTCTATTAATGGTATACCGCGTAGCGGTTACTCAAATATAGGGGGGCGGAGTTTCGTGTGCAGGCCAAGCGCGTAGCGCTTGTTCAATAAAAAAACCGATAATGGATCATTACCGGTTTAATATTTTTTTTCTCAGTTTCTTCTTATTCGCTGATCTTTCGTTTTCTGGCGTTGTATAGCTTGCGGCCGGCATAACCCAGTGCAAGAGAAATCAGTATCATCACGCCTTCAGCTATGGGCGATCCGCCGATCGGGACATCTCCGCCACCCGGATCCGGTGGATCAGGTGGTTGTCCGGGTGGTGGTGGGGCGCCATAAACGGTGATCCCGACCACCACAACTAACACGAAGATAAGTAACAATACCCCTATTGATCTTTTCATAACCGCAAATATATAAATTCCTTATCGTTTTATATATGTTTCTGTAACCTTTACTTCGTGATCAGTATCTTTTCAGAATATACTGCTTTGTTTGTGATCACTTTAACGATATAATAACCAACCTCATCGCTAACAAAAATCCTGGTGCTTGCATTGTTCACCGTGGATTTACTTGTAATCAGGTTACCTGTTATATCATAGACATGGATTTCTTTAATAAGTTGCTCGCTATCATTTATGATAAAGGCATCAGTACGATCGCTAAAGATCCGGATGGGCTCAACTACTCCATCCTCTATGCCAAATTCCAAGTCATAAAAGTGAATAATAAACCTGTCTTTAGGATCATATTTGTCTGCATCGAACTCATAATAGCCCTCAGCCCTCAGGTCGGTCCAATCCTGTTGCGGTTCGAATGTATCTTCCAGCATAATACTGATACTCTGTGGAAATGTATTCATGGATGCTTCATCAGCAACGATTTTATACGTATCATCTTCAATCGGTTTGAAGTGAAGTGGAACACTTACATCATCACCAACAAGCATTGGCCTTGCGTCTACACTTAACCTACGTTGATCCGAACTCATAGTAAAAAGATCAGTTGAAAAATTTGAATACTCACTATCCTTGAAGGTTCCGTCATGATTTACATCATAATCATTGGTGACATCGTCTCCTTCTTTGAAACGGATATAAGCTTCACAGCCACTATCTCCACCACCTTCTGTGAATACCCTGAGTAAGTTAGGATATTCATCTTCTTTCATGTAGGGTAGTATGTTTTCTACCCGGTCAGTAGGGTTAAATTGGAAAGATGAGACGCTACCACCTGAGGCTTCAATAAAGAAAGATTGTCCTGGTTGGATATAGCGGGCAGAACTGTTTCCACCTGTTCCCTGCACATAATTCACATAGCTATTGGTGGCAGGATTCCAAACTCTGGACCTTGGTTTTAAATTCGTCTGGTTTCCATACATGATATCCCAACTGATCGGAGACGTATATGGATTCCCTATTAGTGCACTGCTATCAACTAAAATAGCATCAAAATTGTAGGTCATATTACTTAGCACTAAGTTATCAACCCACATCAAATCCCTAGTTGAAGCTGTCTGTCCGCCTAGGCTGATTACAAATCCATATCCTGAAGGGGTCAGACGTGAAGGAGCGTAAATATTATACCACTCTTGAGTAGCAGTTCTCCACTCGAAAGCATAAGTACTCAAAACTTGCATATCCCAGTCGTCAAGAATTGCCCCAGAGACAGGTGCAGCCACCTGGTGCATATAATAATCTGATGCAGTTGATGCAAAATATAATGTGCGGTGTACCTCGATATGTCCATCTTCAATGGAATATGCACTATAATTTATTGTGTTAGGGATAAAAGCTGATGATACAGTACCTATGCCAGTCCCGGTTTCACAGATAATGTTTCTGGAACCACCCATGAGATCTATATTCCCAGTAACCGTAAGTCCATTACTTTGAGGAATTGACATTTCAGCAAAATGGTTAACCCTGAGATTTTGAACTGTCGAGTGTGTATTAACGGTCTTTCCAGCGTATTCATTAGCAGGATTATTCGGATAGATGATATCATCGGTTGCAACAGGAATTCCAGCTGGACTCCAGTTATTAGCATTATCCCATAGGCCGTTTACAGATCCATCCCAGCATTTATGGTTTAAAACAATATCACAACCAGAAGTTAAGTAGGATTCT
>Ga0164313_10001881_pt1 | contig 18792 bp, 15 predicted proteins | sample GuaBasSedimGuay4_FD_113735 | JGI IMG/M metagenome (GOLD analysis project Ga0164313, IMG submission 113735) | Subseafloor sediment microbial communities from Guaymas Basin, Gulf of California, Mexico - Guay4, Core 4569-4, 0-3 cm | ecosystem: Environmental > Aquatic > Marine > Hydrothermal vents... | reverse complement strand
GGCACCTCCGGTGGACGAGCCCTTGCTTCGCAGATCTCAACGCGGGTGAGCGGGAATTCCTAATTCCGAATTCCTAATTCCTAATTCCTCAGCTGCTTGCCCACTCCAACGCCTTCGCGGGATCCTCGGCGTTGAGATCGAGGAGGTCATCTGTTGGCATGCGGCCACGAGAAGTGAAGTGCTCGAGGTAGTCCTCGATCGAAGTCAGCGCATCGCCTCCCACATATCCGATTGGGAGAGCCTTCGCTCCCTCGAGACCGATTCCCCACAGCCGGCACGCAAGATCGCGGAGCTCGGGATCGCGGACACCGTCCATGGCAGCACGCCGCCAAAGATCGGGAAGCTCCTGCCGGCATCCGGCCAGCAGATCGAGAGCGGCCGCCCGCGCACCATCCTCATAGAGCAGCGCCGCCATCAACGCCACCGGTACCGCGCGCCACTGGTCCGGAAGCGCCTCACCGGCCCGCAGCTCGAGAAAACCGCGGGGCCGGACCTCGAAGAAGAGCGTCGTGAGGTGGTAGTCAAGGTCGGCGGCGGTCGGCCAACCCCACCGCGGGTGGCCGTCGAGGATCCATTTCTCAAAGTTGCAGTCGAGGCACCCCGGCTCGAAGTGGTCCTCCGAAACCTGGAAGATCATCACATCCGCCTCCAGCGCCGCCTGCCCCCACTCGGCGCGGGGGTCGTCGCCCGGGCCCTCTACCAGAAGTCGCGGGAAGCCACTGCGGGTCGGATCGAGCTCTTGCCACGCCCGCGCCCGGGTGCACACCGCACCGGGACCGGGACTGCAGGCGAAGGTGGCGGTCATCAAGGGGCTTGCCAGATTGGCCAACAACCAGCGCTCCTGCCACACCCCTTCCGGACCGAGATCGAGGTTGATCTGCAGGCTGGCGGTGTGCCGCATCATGATCGCGCCCCAGTGGCCGCGTTGGCGGTAGTAGGCGGCCTGGGCCGTGTAGCGACCGGCACGAAGCTGTTGCGGGACGGTCTCCACATCGTCCCAAATATCGATGCCGATGGCGGCAAGGTCGACATCGTGGAGACTGTACGCCAGCCGCAACCGACCCATAATATCTTCCACATCCGCCAGCGCGTCCGCGACGTTGGAGTGCACCGCAGTCGAGTGCTCCACCTGACCACCGGGCTCGAAGGTGAGCCGTCCGCCGTCCGGCAGGGGATACTCGACGGGACCCGGTGGGCGGCTGACGCGAGGCTCAATCCGATCATCGGATCGAGCCAGGGCATCAACCACCTCGAGCACGCCGATCCCCTCCGGATGGGTGAGCATGAGCCGCCCCCGAGGACGGCCGTTCGAGTCATGGACGATCGGGAAGAACTCGGGTTCCAGGCCGACACCACCGAGGCGATCGTCCTCGTTGGGCTCCGGAAAAGCATTGAGGCCCGCACGCTGTCGTGCCTCGTCCAGCGAGATGGCAGCCTTCGGGTCGTGAGTGGGCATCGTCCTCCTATCGCGTTTTGGAACGATACACCCACTGCAGCGCGATGCCAACCACGAAGGGCTTGGAGGGTTAGGAAGTGAGGAGGTGAGGAGGTGAGGAGGTGAGGAGGTGAGGAAGTGAGGAGTGTACCTAACTTCCTAACTCCCTAACCCCCTAACCTCCTAACCCGTCAAGCCCCAAACCAAAAAAAGCGCGGCCAGAGGCCGCGCCTTTTTGAAATCTATGAGCCCTCGGCCTATTCGCCCGGGGGATTCTTGAAGTCGTGGATGGCCGCCTTGTTGTGTAGATTCTCTGCTATGACCACCTTCTTTGAATGATCGGTGCCAGTGTGGCAACCGTCGCACGTCGCCTGGGTCGGAATCATCAGACCGTTGGCAACCGCGGCATCACGGTCCTTCATAATGCTCATCTTCTTGAAATCAGCACCCGCACCGTGGCAGGCCTCACACTGCACACCCGGAAGCTCCTCGCTGGCGTTCGTGGCGTGGCACCCCAGACAGTCGGCGACGTACTCACGGTCGGCTGAATTCTTAGCTGACTCAGTCGCTTTGGAGTGTTTTGTCTCTTCCCACGACCGGTGCTGCACCTTGTGGCACATCTTGCATTTGGCGTCGCCCACATAGGCGTGATCCTGGGCCTGCGCGCTGAAGGCCACCACGACAACCACCGCCACCGCGAGGGCGATCCAAAGAGCTTGCTTTCTCATCGATTTCCTCCATTTCTCCGGCTCACTCGGGTCGAGCGTTCCGGCGTTCGACGAATCTATCACCGTCTCAATACAGTTTCAAGAACTACAGGTCTGTGACACTCGAACATTATTCAAAATCCGGGGAAGTCCGGGCGAGGATAAACCCCGTCCCTACGGATCTCTTTGTAGGGGAGGGGTTTATCCCCTCCCAATCGACGATCGTTGAGAGATTGTCGAAACGCTCAATTCGACTACCACCGATCCGGTTCGATACCGTCAAAGACGAGCAGGCGGCTGATCGTCGTCCGCCGGTTCATGACCAGCTCCCCGGTCTCCCGATGCACGGTCAGCGGCAGGTGCTCGAGGTGGGAAGCGGCCGGCCGACCGAGGTCGAGAACCGCTCTGCGACGCCATCTCCAGATTCCGGTATCAGCCTCCCAGAGCTCCACCTCGTCCCCCGAACGCCGCAGCTGCCAGAGCAATCGGCCATCGGTCGACCACACCATCCGTGTCGGCTCGCGGCCGATCTTGCGCGGCGCCCCCCCGGCCACAGGCACCACCCAGGCCCCCTGGGCGGGATCGGAGTCCTGTGTCCATACCGAGTACGAGATCAACTCGCCCGCCGGGCTCCACTGTGGATAATCTCCTCCGTCCGGCGTTAGCTCGCGAGGTTCGCCGCCGGCAGCTGAAACGACCCACACCTTGATCGGTGAGCCCGCTGCAAACGTCAGAGAACGACCATCCGGCGACCAACTCGGGTACTCCGACGCTTCCACCCCCGAGGCCAGGGTCACCGGCTGTCCGCCGGCCCGCGCCACCACTCGCAGGTCCGTGGCGCCTTCGGCGACCCGCGCCAGGTAGGCGACGCGACCACCGTCGGGCGAGATCGACGGGCACGAGGCATCCTCGGATGGATCAGTCAATGGCACCTCCACCCCCGAACGGTCGCGCAGGAACAGGGTCGCGCTGCCCCCGACGTAGCGGCGGTAGGCCACGGCGCCGCCGGTGCCGGCGCTCCCCCAGCCGCTCTCCGGAACGCCGCACAGCAGACAGCTCCAACCGTCGCCGTCCGGGTCCACGGCCACCAGGTCGTTTGTCGTACTGCGGCGTACCACCGCCAGGCGTTCCCCCTGCGGCGATAGCGCCGGGTACCACAGGCGATCCAACCTAGGGATGATCGGTTCACTCCCCTCGTCGGTGATTCGCACCAAGCGGCCGTCGACGGAGGCCACGAGGGAACGCCCCGAGGGCGCCCAATCGACGCCGAAAACCTGTTTGCCGGGCGCCAGCCATTCCTGCGGCGTGTCTGAGAGGTCGTCGGCCACATAGAGGCTGTCCGGCATGCCGACCGGCCCGGCCAGCAGCACGAACCCGCCACCCGGTCGCGGCTCCGCCCCGGACCACGAGTGCTCGGCGTCCGTCTCCCGCACCCGGGTCGCCTCCCGCCGCCCCAGCGAGTAACTGTAGAGGCTGGATCCCCCCGTCACATCCTCGCGAGTGAAAAGAAAGGAGTCAGCGTCGAGCCAGTGCCCGCCACCGGCGTTGATCAACTCCGCGGTCGCGCGGCCGCCCACCGCAGGCACCACCCGAAGAGACAGCTCTCCCGCGACCGCAACCTCGACCAAAAGGGCCTTGCCGTCCGGTGAGTACTGCGGCAGGCTTAGCGCCTCGGACGGAGCGCCCTCGAGCACGGTCCGGGTCGATCCCGCGGCATCGACTGCGAGCACCCAGCTGCGACCGGCTTGGTTCCAAGCCACCACGAGCTCTTCCCCCGAGGGGCTCCACTCCGGGTCGTTGAGAGTCCCGGCGGCGTCGTAGAGCACGCTCACTCCCCACCGCCCCGGGTCGGGGCGCAGGGGCTCCCTCCCGAGGCGAGCGGCGAGTCCACCGGCCACCAGGCCGACCACGAGAGCGGCGACGCCCAATCCCGCGGCACGCCAGGCGAGCCGGCGTCGGCGAACCTTCACCGCCTGCAGCTTGCCCGAGCTGAACGCGACCGTCGGCGCCTCGGCAAGACTCATCTCGTCGGTGCCCTGGAAAATCGCCAGATCGCGCGCAAGATCGACGCTCGATCGGTAGCGCCTATTCGGTTCCTTGGCGAGGCATCGTTCCACCACCGCCACCAGCTCCGGAGGGGTTTCCGGAGCCACTGCGGCCAGCGGTCGGTAATCGGATTGCACAACCGCCTGCAGCACCTTCATGGGGGTTGGTCCGTCGAACGCGCGTTCGCCCGACAGCGTCTCATAGAGCACGGCGCCGCACGAGAAAATGTCCGAGGACGTTGTCACCTCCTTGCCGAGGGCCTGCTCGGGCGCCATGTAGGGACAGGATCCGAGCACCATCCCGGGCGACGTCAGCGTCTCGATGGGAGTTTCGCCGGCGCGTTGGGCAAGGAGGGCGAGACCGAAGTCGAGCACGGTGACATGGCCGCCGTCCCCGACCATCACATTCGACGGCTTGAGATCGCGGTGAATTACACCAACCGCGTGCGCCGCTGCGAGCGCCAGGGCGACCTGCTCGACAACCCGCGCCGCCAGCCGCGGCGGCATCGGTCCGTCGTCCAATAACTCGTTGAGGGAGCGGCCGCGGATCAGCTCCATCACGAGGTAGGGCAACTCCTCCCCGACGCCCGGATCGGCGGTACCTACGTCGAAGATGCCGACCACGTTAGGGTGTTGCAACCGCGCCATGGCCCGCGCCTCACGTTCAAATCGCCGCGCTGCTGAAGGCTCATTAACAAGTATGTGGGGCAGGAGCTTGAGCGCCACCTCGCGATCGAGGCGTTCGTCCCGGGCCGCCCACACCGATCCCATGCCGCCTCTGGCGAGCAGCTTCTCGAGGCGGAAACGCCAGATCTTCATGCCGGGCTTGAGCTCGGTAGTCATAACCATTCCATGATACGACGGCACGCAACGCTGCTCGTCAGCCGTTTCGCTCCACAACCAACAGCGTCAGATCGTCCGCCAGATCGGTTCCGGCGGTGAAATCGGCGAGTTTGCCGAGGATTATTGCCGTCAGAGCGCTGCCCGGCTGGTCGGCGGCATCCGAGAGGATTCGTTCGAGACGGTCGTAGCCGAATGGCTCGCCGTCGGCGGAGGCGGCCTCGACGAGACCGTCGGAGTAGGCCAGCAGCAGGCTGCCGACGGGGAACGGCCTCTCCAGCACCGCCGGGCGGCACAGCCGGGTGCCCAGCGGGAGCGAGCCCGCCATGAGCTCCTCGGCGCCCCCTTCCGCAGTCACCAGAAAGGCCGGGGGATGACCAGCGTTGGCGAGCCTCAGGCGATCCTCCACGAGGTCGATCTCAATCACCGACAGGGTGACCATGGTCCGTGACTGCCCGTGCTCGACCAGCAGTCGGTTCACCCGTTCGATGAGATTGGCACCGGCATATCCCTCGTGAACCAGGGCGGCCACCGAGGACTTGAGGCTCGCCATCAGGAGCCCGGTCGAAAGACCGTGTCCGGCCACATCCCCGATCGCCACCACTAACCGGTCCTCGGAGATGGGGAACACGTCGAAGTAGTCGCCCCCCACCTCGGCTGCGGGCTGGAAGGTGGCGCGGACGGTCAGCCGTCCGAGGTCGAGATGGCGCGCCGGGAGGAGACTCTCCTGGATCTCCCGCGCGAGATCGAGCTCCTGCGCCAAGCGCTCCTTCTCGGCGACGTCATCGAGCATCGACTGCACGGAGCCCGTCATGTGGTTGAAGGACCGCCCGAGGTCACCGAGCTGGTCGCGCCGCTTCACCGGCACCCGGTGGTCGAGGTTGCCGCGCTCGACCTCGAGCGCCCCGGCCGACAGCCGCTTCACTGATCGGGTGATGGACAGGATCATGGTCGTCGCCACCGCCAGCGCGAGCCCGTAGCCAAACAGAAAAAATAGACCGAGCCCGGCGAGGATCCCCCAGATGTGGGCTCCGAGCTCGTAGCGCGAGAGAGTAAAGTCCCTCCACACGGCCTTCGGCGAGGTTCGCAGCAGGGCGAGCAGGCTCGCGTCCTCGATCGGCTCGCCAGTGGCGAAATCGACCACGTCGACGACCACCCGGAACCAGACCACGAGGGATTGTGAAAGGAAGCCCTCGTCGTCAGCGGTCCACTCGGGCCAGATCTGTTCCCCGACGAGCTTGTCGCCATCAAGGGTCAAATTGATCACACCGTCGCTCGACACGACCGCCCTGGTCGTGTACTCCTCCGCACCCTGGTCGCCGGCGGTGTTGTCATCGCTGCCCTCATCGAGTGGGAGGAACGCGACGTCGAACCACCAGCTCTCGCTGACCGACCGCGCGATGGCATCATCCAGGGGTATCAATGCGACCACCCTGTCTCCCGAGACAGAAAGTGCAGCTACCACGGTGTACGAAGCATCACCGTGCCGGATCACGATGCTGTGAGGGTCGTCCTCGATCCAGTCGATCTCCGGCAGCTCTGCACCCCCGCCCAACCGTAAATCGCGGCCGCCGAGCCGCGCCTGCCATATCACCTGCGGCAGCGGAAGGGGGTTGGTGGCAGCCAGCTCCTCGAGGAGGGCCGCTGCCTCATCGGCCCCCTGTGTCCGCAAACGATCGAGGACCACGTGACATTCAGCTTCCAACTCCGAGCGCATCCTCTTCATCTCCGAGCCGAATTGCACCGAGGTGTACTGGCCCATCATGATGTAGAGGCCAACCGCGGCGAAGGCCGCCCCGAAGAGGATCGGCAGCAGACCGACCAGGAGATAGGAGATAAAGAGCCTCACACCCACCCGGTACGTCACCCACCGCCAGACTCGCCAGGCTAACGCCCACGCGGTGGCTGCAAGCCAAACGGTGAAAACGACCATCAGCGCTCCGGCTACGCTCGACTCCGAGTCGACAAGAAGCGCAGCTGCTGCCGCCGCGATCGACACCGCGCCAACGATCAGCCACCAGCGGAGCCGTTGATTCAACTGCTCTCCTCTTCGGCGGGTTCGCCGGGCGAAAAGAGCCACGGTTCGGATGCCGGCGGCGCTCCCTCGGGCTCGTGGCAGCGCCGGCACCGAGCCTCGTACGCGCCGGCGGCGCCCACCACCACCAGCTCGTCAGACTGGATCAGCCGTTGCGTGTACGCCGCCGGTGCGCCGCAGGACGTACAGATAGCGTGGATCTTGTGAACCTCCTCGGCAACCGCCAGGAGGGTGGGCATCGGACCGAACGGGACGCCTCGGAAGTCCATGTCGAGCCCGGCTACGATCACCCGTTTGCCGAGGTTCGCCAGATGTCCGCATACTCCGGGGAGCGTTTCATCAAAGAACTGCGCCTCATCGATCCCCACCACCTCGGTCCGCGGGTCGAGTCGAGGCAGGATCTCATCCGTGCGCTCCACCATCTCGCACGGTATCCGCATCATTGAGTGGGAAACTATGTCACCGTCCGAGTAACGGTTGTCGAGCTTCGGCTTGAACACCTGCACCCGCTGGCGCGCGATCGCCGCCCGCTTGAGAAGCCGGATCAGTTCCTCCGACTTGCCCGAAAACATGGGCCCGGCGATCACCTCGATCCAGCCCGCACCTGGGCGCGTAGGGTTCATTTTCGACCAACCTCCCGAAGCAGAAGATTAGCAGGGATTGAATTAGGAGTTAGGAATTAGGAATTAGGAATGCAGCCCAACCACCCGCGCACATGAGAAGGGCGCGATGACCGGAGGTGCCTGGCATCCCGCCATGACGTTGCCCTCAAACCGCCGGTGGCAGCGGAGTGAGCTCAGGCCTCATCCGAACGAGGAGGCCATGAGCCACGCGCTGCCGACGGTGCTTCACCGCGGCCGCAAGGCTGCGAGTAACGTCATGGCGGCGTGCCTGGCTACCTCACGGGGAGCGCGTCGGGAAACGGCCAAGGTGCGGCAAGCGTGGCTGCCTCCCGGTCGCCTTTGTGGGGCAGGCGTCCCGCCTGCCGGGGCGGCATTCCTAATTCCTAATTCCTAATTCCTAACTCTTGTTCACCATGTGCACGGCCCGTCCAAGCGCCGCCTCGACGGCTTCCTGGAACGCCTCCGACATGGTCGGGTGGGGGTGGATGGTCAGGGCTACATCCTCGAGGAAGGCGCCCATCTCGAGGGCCAGCGTGGCCTCGCCGATGAACTCGCTGACCCCACGGCCGACAGCGACGACCCCGAGGAGCTGCTTGGTGTCGGCATCGGCGACGGCCTTGACGAAGCCGTCGGTCGCATCGAGGGACATTGCCCGGCCGGAGGCCTTGAACGGGAATGTGCCGGTGACCACGTTGAAGCCCTGCTCCTTGGCCTCCTCCTCGCCGAGCCCGACCCACGCGACCTCGGGGTCGGTGTAGATCACCGCCGGCACGACGTTGTCGAAGGCCGCAGGCTCGCCGGCAATCACCTCCGCCGCCACCTTGGCCTCCTGGTAAGCCTTGTGGGCAAGCAGTGCGCCGCCCGTCACGTCACCGATGGCGTAGATACCGGGCGCTGAGGTTCGCATGCGGTCATCAACCGTGATGAAACCCTTGTCATCGATCTGAATACCGGCCGCCTCGAGACCCAACCCCTCCGAGTTGGGAACCCGGCCGACAGTCATTAACACCACGTCAGCCTCGAGCCTCAGCTCGTCGTCCTTCGGCCCGCGAGCAACCACCACCGACGGGTCGCCGGCCTCGAAGGACTCCGCGCGGTGGCTGAGGTGGAGCTTGACACCGAGCTTCTTGAGCTGCCTGGTCAGGGCCTTGCCCACCTCGGGATCGAGGTCGGGTGCCACCTTGGGCAGGAACTCGACGATCGACACCTGCGAGCCGAGCTTGGCGTAAACGCTACCCAGCTCGAGCCCGATGTACCCGGCGCCGATGATCACCAGCTTTTCGGGCACCGCCTGCAACGACAGGGCCTCGGTCGAGCCGATGATCCTCTCGCCGTCGTGCTCGAAGCCCTCGAGCGCCATCGGCCGCGAGCCGGTGGCGATCACCGCCTGCTCGAACTCGATCTCGAACCGGCCGTCCTCCGACGACACCGTGAGCGAGCGGTCCGACACGAACTCGGCCGCGCCCTGAACCACCTCGACGCCGTTCTTCTCACACAGGAAGGCGACGCCCGAGGTCAGCCGGTCGACGATGCCGTCCTTCCACTCGACCATTTTCGGCAGATCGATCGCCAGGCTGCTGACAGTCAACCCCATGTCCTCTGCGCCCAACACCTCGTGCGCGAGGTCGGCGACGTGGATCAGGGCCTTCGACGGAATGCAGCCCACGTTGAGGCAGACGCCGCCGAGACGCGCCTCTTTCTCCACGAGGATCACGTCCTTGCCGAGTTGGGCAAGGCGAATCGCGGCTACGTAGCCGCCGGGACCGGCGCCAATCACCACCACCTGACACCCACGGGAAACTGAACCAACTACCATCACAACCTCGCTATCAGCAGCATCGGCTCGGAAACCAGCCGCACCATGTCGCTCATGAACCGCGCCCCCTCGGCGCCATCGATGTACCGATGATCGAAAGAGACGCTGAGGTACATCATCTTGCGGATCACGATCTCACCGTCGACCACCGCCGGCCGCTCCTTGATGGCGTGCAATCCGACGATCGCCAGCTCAGGCACATTGATGATCGGGGTTGCAAAGACCCCGCCCAGCGGCCCGATATTGGTGATCGTGCAGCTTCCGCCCTTGAGCTCGTCGAGCCCGAGCTGACGGTTGCGGGCGCGCTCGGCCTTGTCCGCCACCTCCGCCGCCAACTCCACCATGTCCTTGCGATCGGCGTCGCGGATCACCGGCACGATGAGGCCCTCGGGGGTGTCGACCGCTACACCGATGTTGTAGTACTTCTTGTAGAGGATCTCCCCGCGTTCCTCGTCGACCGAGGCATTGAAGATCGGGTGCTTCTGGAGCGTCGCCACCAGCGCCTTGATGAAGAGGGGCAGCAACGTGAATCGTACCCCGGTCCGCTCCTCGATCACCGGCTTGGCACGGCGGTAGTGGGCAACCAGATCTGTGACGTCCGCCTCGTCGACGTGGGTGACGTGGGCTGCGGTGTGCTTCGCGGTCCGCATCGCGCCGGCGATGATCTTCCGGAGATGGGTGATCGGCACCCTCTCCACCTCGCCATCGGCGGTTGCGGCGACCGTGCCCACGGGTGGCGTGGGAGCAGCCGGCGAACCACCTTCGGCGGCCCGTTCGACGTCCTCGTCGGTGATCCTCCCACCCGAACCCGAGCCCTGAACAGACTTCAGATCGACACCGAGCTTGCGAGCCAAAGACCGGGTGCGCGGGGTGGCGAGCGGGCGGCGCGAACCGACGGCCGGCCCGGGCGCCTCAATCTCCGCGGGTTGCAAGGCCGGTGCAGGCGCGGCTTCAGCCACCGGCGCGAAATCCTCGGGCACTTTCTCGCCCGCCTCACCGATCGTCACCAGGGGATCACCGACAAGAATGTCAGCGTCGGCCGCGGCATGCAATCGGAGCACGGTGCCCGAGTGAGGCGACGGCAGCTCGACCACGGCCTTGTCGGTCTCCACCTTGACCAGGGCCTGGTCCTCGACAACGGTGTCGCCCTCGGCGACGAGCCACTCGACGACTCGCCCCTCGTGGATGCCCTCACCGACATCAGGAAAGTTGAATACGAACGCCATCATGAACCCTTTCGTTTTCGCCGGCGGCGACACCATCGTAACGGATCAGAATGCGAGCACCTTCTCCACCGCCTTGACAATTCGATCGCGCGAAGGGAGGTAGAGCTTTTCGTTGTGGGCAAGCGGAAATACCACGTCGAAACCCGCCACCCGCTGCACCGGCGCCTCGAGCTGCAGCATCGCATGCTCGTGAATCTGGGCCGAGATCTCTGCGCCGAAGCCCCCGGTGCGCGGGGCTTCGTGAACGACCACTGCGCGGCCTGTCTTGACCACGCTCGAGATGATGGTCTCGCGGTCGAGCGGGTTCAAGGTCCGCAGATCCACCACCTCGGCATTGATGTCCTCTCGGGCCAACACCTCCGAGGCATCGAGGCACACCCGCACCATCGCGCCCCAGGCGATCAGGGTGACGTCGGTCCCCTCGCGCGCCACCGCGGCCCGGCCCAGGGGCACCGTATAGGCCTCGGCAGGCACCGCCTCGCGAAAGGCGCGATAGACGCGTTTGGGCTCCATGAACAGCACCGGATCGTCGTCGCGGATCGCCGAGATCAGCAGACCTTTGGCGTCGTATGGGTTTGACGGCACGACCACCTTGAAACCCGGAGTGTTGAGGAATAGGGCCTCGTAGCTCTCCGAGTGGTGTTCCGGCGGGTGGATGCCGCCGCCGTATGGCATTCGCACCACCATTGGGCAGCTCAGAGTGCCGCGGGTACGGTTGCGCATGCGGGCGGCGTGGGCGAAGAGTTGGTTGATGGCCGGATAGACGAAGCCCATGAACTGGATCTCGGCGATGGGACGGAAACCGGTCGCTGCAAGGCCGACGGACATGCCGATGATCGCGCTCTCGGCGAGCGGCGTGTCGATGACTCGTTCGGCGCCAAAGCGCTCGATGAGACCGTCGGTAGCGCGAAAGACGCCGCCGTCCACGCCGACGTCCTCGCCGAGCACGATAACCCGCTCGTCTCGCTCCATCTCCTCGAGCATGGCATCGCGCACCGCCTGTGCGATGGTTTGCTTCTCGGTCGCCACCTCCGGCACCGCATGCAGAGCCTGCCCCTCCGCGCCGGACGCGCTCATGACCGCGTCTCCTGGATCAGCTCACCCATCTGCTCAGCCACGTGCGGGGGCATTGCCGCATACATAGACGTGAACATCTCCTCGGGCTCCTGAGGCGGCATTTCCTCGAGCACCTTGATCTGGGCGTCGACCCAGCTTTGCGCTTCCTCGCGGAGAATCGTCTCCTGGTCGTCGTCCCACAAACCCTGGTGATCCAAATAGCGGCGAAGCCGGATGATCGGATCCCGCGCTTCCCACTTCTCGACCTCCTCCTCGCCACGATAGCGGCTCGCGTCGTCGGCCGTGGTGTGGTCGCCGAGTCGGTAGGTAACGGCCTCGATGAGGCTCGGGCCGTCGCCGCGGCGTGCGCGTTCGATGGCCTCGACCGCGGCGGTGAAGACCGCGAAGACGTCGTTGCCATCGACCTGAATGCCGGGCAGGCCGTAGGCGTGCGCCTTCTGAGCGAGGGTTTCCGCCGCGGTCTGCTTGTGCAGCGGTATGGATATCGCCCACTGGTTGTTTTGGATCACGAACACCGTCTTGGCGCCGAACACGCCGGCACAGTTAACCGCCTCGTGGAAGTCACCCTCCGAGGTCGAGCCGTCTCCGCCGAAGGTCACCGCCACCGCATCCTCTCCACGGAGCTTGAGCGACAACCCAACGCCGGCACCGTGCTGCCACTGGCTGCCCACCGGGACAGCCACCGGAAAGCAGCGCACGTCCTCGGGAAAAGACGAGCCGCGCTCGTCGCCCGCCCAGTATGCGTAGACGAGATGCAGCGGGACGCCGCGCAGGACCATGATCCCGTGCTCGCGGAAGGCCGGAATCAGCCAGTCATTTTCGCCCATCGCCAGCGCGACACCGGCTTGCACCGCCTCCTGCCCCTTGATCGGCGGCCACGTTCCCATCCGTCCCTGACGTTGGAGCTTGAGCGCCTTCTCGTCAAAGGTGCGCATCAGCACCATGTCGCGGTAAAGGTCGCGGATCCGGCTGGTGTCGATCTCGGGCATCAGGGCGTCGTCCACCCGGCCCTCGGTGTCGAGGATCTCCAACCTTTCCGTCACCGCTTCATACACCCGCGTTCGAGGCATACGCTCTCCTCCTCCTTCGTTGCTGGTCGCTTCATCACAACAATCGAGAGTGGCGGAGTATTTCGGAGGAATTAGGAATGAGGAATTAGGAATTAGGAATGCCGCCCATCCGGCTTCGCCCTGCGGGCTACGCCGTGACAAGCCCACACGCCCAACCATTTCGAATTTCCGGAAACACCTCGGGAAACGACCCGCGTTCACCGGAGGTGCCTGGCATCCCGGTATGACGTTGTCCTCAACGTCATGCCGGCGTGCCTGGCATCCTCACGGGAAGCGCGTCTGGAAACGGGGAGTGCGGCGGAGGTGCCATTCTTGACATTGGTTGAGCCCGGCCCCGTCTGTACGGCAGGGTGTTTCAGGCAAACAATGTCAAGGGTGGCTCCTCACGGGAAGCGCGTTGGGAAACGGGGAGTGCAGCGGAGGTGCCTGCCAGCGCAGCGTTCGAACGTTTAACGTTCAACGTTTAACGTTCAAACGTTTGAACGATGTGAGGGGAACCAACGAGGGCTGTTGTACGGCTCGAGGAATCGTTCCGGGACCGGCTCCAGGGGTTTGCGAACCGCTTCGAGACCAAGGGCCTCTGCCAGCTTCGCGGCGATCGCCTCCCCCACGACGCGCGGGTCGCCGCCGGGCACGGCCGGTGCGAGACCGGCAGAAACTACGTCCTTGGGTAGATCAAATATCCGTGCGTAGAGCCCGGCATCGAGACCGAGCAGCACCGCGGCATGGATCAGCACAGCGCCGCGACGTCTCGTCTGGGCGCAGCCCACGGCCTTCCGGCCGTCCACCACCAGGGTGTCCGAAAGCTGGTCGAGGAAGCAGACCGGCGAGCGCACGCGGCTTCCGCGCCGCGGTTCGGCGAGCCGCGACACCTCGGCGCCGACCGCGGTCAGCGCCGGTTCGAGCACATCCAGGAATCGACCATAGAGCCCAATAATCCCCTTGGCCCATGGGTGCACCTGCGGAAGGGCGAAACCGACGCCGAGATCCCCGCGATGGACCACCCCGGTGCCGCCGGTGAGACGTCGCAGTACCGGCAGCCCCTGCGAGCAACACCACTCGAGGTCGGCGTCCTCCGGGCGCTGACCGAAGCCGAGCACAACCACCGGCCCCTCCCACGAGGTCAGCAGGAGACTCACCTCACCCTCTGCCGCCCGCTCCAGCAGCCACGCCTCGCGGGCCAGATCCTCCACCGGCGGCCCGGTGGATTCCATCACGTTAAGTTGCTCCACATTACTCATCACGTCATGAATTGAACCACACCACGCGACCGCAACCTAGCCACCGCGGCCCGCGACGTCCTTTGTGAGCGCCGACCTGTCACGGCGTAGCCCGTAGGGCGAAGCCGGAAGGCGCCACAGATACATAGCCTAGGGCTCACGCCCCAGGCTATGGATATTCCGCCGCTTCGCGGCTGGCTCGATCCGTCAGTGTCATAATCGGTTCGGTGCTTCATGGTCCAAGGAGCTGACACATGTACTGTCCAAACCCGAAATGCCCCGACTTCGTAGCCACCGGCGCGCACGGAGAGTACGTCGCCGGTGTCACGACCTGCCCGGTGTGTGGCGAGTACCTCGTCGACACGCCACCGCCGGCAACCGATGCCCCGCGAGAGGAAACCCACTACACCGACGTCGAACCGGTGTTCCAGACCTCCGACCCGACCGAGGTGATGGTGGTCAAGGGGCTGCTTGAGAGCGAGAACATCCCCTATGTGACGACCGGGGCGGAGAAGTTCGACACCTTCCGCGGCGCCCTGTCGCCGATGCGTTTCAACCCCGGCGCCGGGATGGTGGTCTTCCTGGCGCCGACGCCCGTCGCCGACACCGTACGCCAGCTACTCGAGGAGTACGAAAAGGACGACTGAATAACCTGCACTGCCAAGAAACTCGGAAGTTTCTTGGCAGTGCAGGTTAAAAGGAGGAAGGCATGCGTCGCAGCGTTTTCATACTCTGTCTCGTTCTGATCCCGGTCATGGCCGCGGCTGAGGAACCGCTCGAGAAACTTTCTCTCGAGGCTCTTTTCGAGGACAAGGCTTTGGAGCTCGAACAGTTCACGAACCTCAAGTGGCTTCCAAGTGGTCAGCAGATCATCTACTTCACGTCGAACGGCGAGGAAAAGACGCTGTGGCGACAACACGTGACGACTGGCGAGCGCAAGGAGCTCGCCGACTGGTCTGCGGTGCTGGAAGATCTCACCAAGCAACGGCCCGACTTCGCGAAGCCAACGATGAGTGATGTCAACAGCTCGGCCTCGCACCGGCTGACGCCGGTGCTCTCGCCCGATGGTGCGGCGCTGGTCGGCGGCCACGCCGGCGATCTCTACCTCTTCGAGCTGGCCACCGGCAAGGTCCGGTTCCTGACCGAAGACCCGGTCCAGGAGATCTTCCCAGCTTTCAGCCCGGACGGGTCGAAGATCGGTTTCGTCAGAGACGGAGACCTGCACTGGCTCGACCTGGCTACTGGCGCCACACAAGCGGTCACCAACCGCGGCGACGACCATTTTCTGCTCAACGGCGTCGCCGGCTGGGTCTACGAGGAGGAGCTCGACGTCGAGCGCTCCTACTGGTGGTCTCCTGACGGCTCACGGCTGGCGTTCCTCCAGTCCGACGAACGGCCTGTCGGCATCGTTCCCATCACCGGCGACAGCGCCCCCTACCCCGAGCTCGAAGAGCAGCGTTACCCCAAGGCCGGCACCGAAAACCCGAAGGTACGCCTCGGCGTGATCGGGCTCGGCGGCGGCCAACCGGTGTGGGTGGAAACCGGCAAGGGCGACGACTACCTGGTTCGCGCCGGCTGGACCCCCGCCGGTGCCGTCTGGGTCCAGCGCCTCAACCGCGACCAGACCGAGCTCGACCTCATTCTGGCCGACCCGTCCACCGGTGAGACCCGGACCCTGCTCACCGAGAAGGACGAGGCGTGGGTCAATATCCGAGACGACCTCCACTTCCTGGCAGATGGACACTTCCTGTGGACCACCGAGCGTGATGGCTGGCGTCACCTCGAGCTCCGCGCCGCCGACGGATCGGTGATGCGACATCTCACCTCCGGCCCGTGGCAGATCGAGGCCGTTTTTGGCGTCGATGCAGCCGAGGAGCACGCCTTCATCGAAGCCAATCTCGAGGACCACCGGCGGTGGCATCTTTACCGAGTCGATCTCGCCTCGGGCGATCTCGACTTCCTCGGGAGATCGCGGCAAGGTACCCATGTCGGCACTCTCTCCCCCGAGGGCGACTCCCTCGTCGATCTCTGGTCGACCCGCGACACGCCGCCGCGCGCGGATTTGCTGTCGGCCGACGGCAAGGTCCTGCGCCGGCTCTGGGAGTCGGGGGCCGAGCTCGACGCCTGGGACCTCCTGCCGATCGAGGCGGGCTCGATCACCGCCGACGACGGCACCCAGCTGTACTCCCTTTTGATGCGGCCGCGCGACCTCGACCCCTCAAAGCGCTATCCCGTCGTGCTCTACGTCTACGGCGGCCCCAACTCGCAACTCACTGCCGACCGCTGGGGCGGCTCGATCCACAACACCTACCGTCTCCTGGCCGACATGGGGATCGGCGTCTTCCTGGTCGACAATCGCGGCACCTGGGGCCGCGGACACGCCTTCGAGACCGCAGTCCACCGCCGGCTCGGAGAGCTCGAGGTCGCCGACCAACTCGCCGCTGCGCGCTGGCTTACGGCGCAACCGTGGGTCGATCCCGACCGCATCGCCGTCTACGGCGGCAGCTACGGCGGCTACATGACCCTTCTTTTGATGCTCAGAGCGCCCGGTATGTTCCGCGCCGGCATCGCCTACGCGCCGGTCACCGACTGGTCCTTCTACGACACCATCTACACCGAGCGCTACATGGACACCCCCGAGGACAACCCCGAGGGCTACGAGGCGTCGGCGCCGCTCACCTATGCCGAAAACCTCGAGGGGGCGCTTCTCCTCGCCCACGGGACCATGGATAACAACGTCCACCTCCAGAACTCGCTCCAGCTCATCGGCCGGTTGGCCGCCGCCGACAAGCGTTTCGAGCTCATGATCTACCCGAACACCCGGCACGGCGTCCGGCGATCGAAGTTCGCTCTCCATTTCCATCGCTTGAAGGTCGAGTTCCTGAAGCGGTATCTTCTTGATGGGCTCGGAGATTGATATATGAATCTGTACTTTGAAGTGCATTCATTTACCGACAAGATATTTCATGGAAATCCAGCCGGAGTTTGTCCTCTCGAGGAGTGGTACGACGACTCACTCATGCAACGTATTGCTGCGGAGAACAACCTCTCGGAAACGGCTTTCTTCGTTCGAACCAACGACAGCTACGATCTCCGATGGTTCACTCCGAAAACCGAGGTCGACCTCTGCGGACATGCCACTTTGGCCAGCGCCTACGTGCTCTTCGACCACCTCGGCCACGAGGGTGACGAAATAATCTTCCACACGCAGAGCGGTGATCTCACGGTTGAGCAGGATGGCGATCTTCTGGTCATGGACTTTCCGTCCCGACCCGCCGATATCGTCGATATTCCAGACCACTTGGTCGAGGGGCTGCGGACAAATGTCGAGACCGTACTCAAATCACGAGATCTCATGGTCGTCTTTGAGAACGAGCGAGAGGTTCGAGATCTTAAGCCCGATTTCTCGGAGCTCGAGCAGATCGACAGTGAGGGTGTGATCGTGACCGCGCCGGGTGACGAGGTGGACTTCGTGTCGCGTTTCTTCGCCCCCCGCATGGGGATTGACGAGGACCCGGTGACCGGTTCGGCCCACTGCACCCTCGTACCTTACTGGGCGGCGCGGCTCGACACACCGCACCTCACAGCGCGACAGGTGTCCAAACGTGGCGGCGATCTGTGGTGCAGGCAGATCGACGATCGGGTACGGATCGCCGGAAAGGCCGTCCTTTACATTAAGGGATTTCTCAACGCCGAATAAAGGAGTGACAGCCGTGGTCGACGTGCGTGATCTGAATCGGGACGCCTGGAACGCGCAGGTGGCGAAGGAGAACCGTTGGACGATCCCTGTCTCCCCCCAGGAGATCGAGGCTGCCCGTCGGGGCGAATGGGAGATTCTTCTCACCCCCACGCGCCCGGTTCCCCGCTCATGGTTTCCCGAACTCGAGGGCGCGAGGGTCCTGTGCCTGGCATCCGGTGGCGGCCAACAGGGACCGATTCTGGCGGCGGCCGGAGCCCGGGTCACGGTCTTCGACAACTCGCCTCAACAGCTCGCCCAGGACCGATTGGTCGCGGAGCGCGAAGGCTTCGATCTGGAAACGATCGAGGGCGATATGGCCGATCTCGGAGTCTTCAAGGACGGCGTCTTCGATCTGATCGTCCACCCGGTGTCGAACTGCTTCGTTCCCAACCTGCGCCCGGTGTGGTCCGAGTGCTCCAGGGTCCTGGGCGTCGGTGGCGAGCTGCTGGCGGGTTTCTGTAACCCACTCCGCTACCTCTTTCCGTACGACCTCGAGCGTGACTCGTTCCTTTTGTCCGTCGCGCACCCGATTCCCTACTCCGACCTCGAGTCACTCACCGAGGAGCAAAAGGCACAGTACGTCGAAAAGGGCGAACCCTTCGAGTTCGGCCACACACTGTCCGACCAGATTGCGGGCCAGCTGCACGCTGGACTGGCGCTGATCGACCTCTACGAGGACGCCTGCCCGCCCGAGGACGACCCAATCTCGAAGTTCATCCCATCCTTCATCGCGACGAGGGCGCGCAAGGAAGTGAGATAACGGATACCAGATCCCGGATACCGGATTTCGCCAAGACTAACCTAAGTCGGAACTGACGGATCCGGCGTCTGGCATCTGGCATCCTTGGGCGCGGGGCAATTCCGAAATCCGGCTTCGCTTTCAGCTTCGCCGTGACAAGTCCGAATTCCGAAATTCCGAAATTCCTAATTCCTAATTCCTAATTCCTAATTCCTAATTC
>Ga0164313_10001880_pt1 | contig 18793 bp, 12 predicted proteins | sample GuaBasSedimGuay4_FD_113735 | JGI IMG/M metagenome (GOLD analysis project Ga0164313, IMG submission 113735) | Subseafloor sediment microbial communities from Guaymas Basin, Gulf of California, Mexico - Guay4, Core 4569-4, 0-3 cm | ecosystem: Environmental > Aquatic > Marine > Hydrothermal vents... | reverse complement strand
TAATATTGACAAAAAATTCTTTGTATGTATTGGAAAGTAAAGAGGCCAAATTTTCAAAAATATATGGTGGCGATGATTTAACGGCAATTACCATTTATAAGGACAATATTATTCTTGGTACAGGCAATGGCATAATAACCCTATCCGGAGATTCTTTTAAAGCTGGTAAAATTGATCAGAAATTACCGTGGACAGAAATTACTTCATTAAAGAATATTGACGGAAGTTTATGGATCGGATCTAGCAAGGGAGCCTTTAAACTTCGCGACGACGGGAAATATGATTATTACGCATCAAAGCGGTGGTTACTTGATGATGAAGTAGTTGACATGGCAAAAGGATCGGAGAATAGTGTTTTAATACTTACAAGAACAGGCTTAAGTAAAATTAATTTTGTACAAATGACCTTGGCTGAAAAAGCGGATTATTTTCAAAAAATTCAAAGACTGAGACATGTTAGATATGGATTTACTTCCGCTACCAGTTTAGCGGTGCCCGGAGATCTTTCCACCACCATACTCGGCGATACAGATAATGATGGATTATGGACTTCCATGTACTTGGCAGGCGAATTATTTCGTTATGCCGTTACTAAATCGGAAGATGCCAAACTCAATGCCTATGAAGCTTTTGAAGCAATGGAAAGGTTGACAGAGATCAGTGGAATTGATGGATTCCCAGCGAGAACTTATGAAATTGACGGCTATCAATCAAGTGACACAAATCCTGACATGCCGGAAGATCAAAAAATATGGCGAATAGCCGATAAGGAAGACGCACGCTACAGATGGAAATCAACAACCAGCAGCGATGAATCTTGTGGTCACTTTTTTGTTTATGCATTATTTGCACAAATAGCTCCGGATAAAGAATGGAGAGATAGAGCCATACATCAAATTAAAATTGAAATGGATCATATTATTGATAATGATTGGTATTTAGTAACCTGGAATGGGAAACCAACAGAATGGGGAAGATGGAACCCGGACTATGTAAATAGTTTTCCAACCAATGTTGGCGATAGAAGGTTGAATTCAACACTTATTTTGGCCTTTTTACAAACAACTTATCATTTTACCGGTGATGAAAAATATAAAAAAGCGGCCAATAAATTAATTAAGAAATACGGCTATGATGAAAATGCAAACCGACCTGCATCCGCAATAGGATATGTAGAAGGAGAAAGATTAAGTGATAAATGGAACCATTCAGATGATGAAATGTATTTTCTGACCATTCCTGCCTTTGTGAAATATTCATTTACGGAAGAAGAAAAGGAAAAGCATTTTGCTGCTGTAAAAAGTCATTGGGAAGCAGAGCGCTCTGAAAAAAATCCCTTATGGAACTATCTGTTTGCCCTTGCCGGAGGGAAAGATATTGATATTGAAGATTCGGCGTGGTGGTTAAGAGAGTTTCCAATGGATCTTATAGACTGGAAAGTAGATAATAGTCATAGAAAGGATCTGACGAAAGTAGAACCAAATTTCAGGAACCAAACCTATTCAGAGGTTCTGCCTCAGGATGAACGGGTACTTGGCTTGCATAATGGCGCATATAGAAATAACGGAGGGAGCGATGGCAGGAGAGAATATGATCCTTATATCTACTTAATGCCTTATTGGGCAGGAAGATATGTTGACGCAATAAGTGCTCCTGAATCGAAATAAATTTATTAGTGAAACTCTATTTTGAAAAGCCCAAAAGGTGAATTCAAAATAGCTTGTTGAACTAATCCCGCTTTTTCAGCGGGATCTTGGGTTAATACATCGGCCCTTGGGTCGATTCTTATTATTGGGTTCAGGGCTTGCCCTGAGGGTTAATACCTTTTATTTTTTTGTTCATTACTTTTTTCCTCCCACAAGGGAAATAATTTTTTTGAAATAAATATATGAGACACTTGCGAAACAGTTTCCTCGCAATATTTTTTGGAGGAATAATACTAGTATCCGGACAAGACGATCAAAACAGTTCTCTGATAGATCCAGGATTAGATGCAAAAAGCAATGCATACATGGATAGGCAAAGTGAAGCCTTTCTTAATTATATCGACAATACTCTCAAATCACATCCGCCTGCATATCCGGTACCTGTGGATAGAATTGCTCCGTTGTATCTGCTTGACGCAGTATTACATGATCAATATGCAGCAGATCGTTTTCCGGTTCAGAAATTCTATCGTAACCGACTTGAAGACGCATTGTCCGAAATTGAAAATGCAAAGATTGACTCAGGAGCCAAAATTTGGAAGTTGTACAATATGGGTTTTATTGTGAAGACAAAAAGTGTAACCCTTGCATTTGATTTTGTTAGAGGGACCACAGCAGGGTCTAAGGATTTTGAACTATCTGAGGCTATTATGAATCGTTTTGTAAAACAATGCGATGTGCTGTTCATTAGTCATTGGCATAGCGATCATATAGATATAAAGGTCGCTCAGGCATTTATTGATCAGGGAAAGCCTGTTGTTGCCGCGGAACAATTATGGCAAAATAAGCCGATATACGATAAAATAACACATCTTAAAAGAGAAGCAAATACCAAGCAGACCTTAACAATTAAAAATAAAAACATCTTGTTGGATGTTGTGATCTATCCGGGTCATCAAATGAAAAAGAATCTGAATAATGTTCCTTTGGTCTTCACTCCCGAAGGAATTACGGTTTCCCATATGGGAGATCAGATCAATGAAGGGGATTTTATGATTGATTACGATTGGATCGATAAGGTAGCAAAGAACTATTCTGTTGATATTTTATTGCCACCAAGCTGGACAAACGAACTGTACAGAATTGTAAAAGGGTTCGATCCAAAACTTGTAATTCCCGGACATGAAAATGAATTGGGTCACACTGTGGATGACAGAGTGCCTTTTTGGGGAGATATAGAGTATTTGGAGCTTACAAATGATGAACTTTTTGAATCTGAAATTCCTGTAATTCAGATGATATGGGGAGAATCTTATCATTATCTCCCATCTGAGAAATAATTTGTTTAATATTGAAATATGGATTTTAAAAAATATATAATCTCATTTCTAATTGTATTTACATTTGGTAAGTCTTTAAGCGCTCAAATGACTGTTGAAAAGTTGGATAGCATGGCTGTTCTGAGTTTTGCTATTATGAGTGATAATAAGGGATATGCCTTAGAGAATTCTCATATGAAAAAATGTGATCTATGGATGCGGGAGGCAGGAGATAAATTTGTTCTTGGTCTGGGGGATCACGTTAAAGACAACCGGGCCAATCCTTTTTTAGACCTGATGAAGAGGGATAGCTTATGGCATAACCATTTTTACCCCAATGTAGCCGATGGCGAAAATGAATTTTGGGGCAGAGATCAGGGAGATTGGGGGGCAGGTGCCCCTATTTTGGATTATGTGGGTCTCGATAGCAGAAAGAACGTAGTGGTCAGATCTAATAATTGTGAATATTATGCAATTGAAGAGCATAATGGCATTAAAGTTCACATTATTCAGTTGCATTATTCTGATAACCCACCGGATCCTATCATAGCGTTCAATGAAAGTTCCAGACAATATTTGATGGATCTTTTGGACAGTATTGACAAAACGGATAATGACATTATTGTTGTGCTTGCCCATACGGGTAATTGGGTCAACGAGCTCAGTGAAGAAAGAAGATCGAAATTATTGGGCAAAGCGGATCTTATTTTAGGCGCTACTACCCACCGATATCAGCGCTATGAATTTTCAGATCATGACAACGGTAAAGGGGCTCTTATGCTTAATACTGGTGCTGTTGGCAATAGCGGGGAAAGTGGATTTCTTCAGATCCATGTACTGCAATATCCAACAAGAATGATCATTCAATATCAAACAACAAAAAATGATAGTAGAGAATTGCAAAAAAACGGATTTGTTTATGAAAAGATCATAAATGGAGAGATTAAGGAAGTTGAGTGGGCTAATTTCGAAGCCAATCTGTTAAGATGGGATGGGCCATTTCCACAAGTTGCTGAACAATTGCTGGGTTTTGCCAATAAGTTTAAGCAATACGATGTTGTTTTAAAACCGGATAAAGATCTACCCGAGTATTGGGCCGGTGCACCCTCTGTTGTCAGAGATGATGACGGTATATTTTGGATGGCGGCCAGAATGCGTTCTCCTGAACACCCCAGAGGATTACGAGGATATGAAATTAGAATATTGAAAAGTGAAAATGGGATCAACTTCAAAAAATATCATTCTATCTATAGAGAGGCAATTCCGATTCCCGGATTTGAAAGACCTGCTTTACTTATCGATCCAAAAACAAAAAAGTTCAAATTATATGCCTGTGGTCCATGGAAAAATGGTCTGTGGTCCATCATTAAGTTTGACGATGTGGAGGATCTTAAAATAATCGATCCTAAATCTGCCCACCCTGTTATCATGGCACCAAAGAAAAAATACGAACGGGATGTGTCCGTCAAGGAGTACAAAGATCCTGTGATATTTTATGCAGAGGGGAAATACCATGCTTATGTTACCGGTTATATAAGAAAGAATGAGCGATTGTTTCATTTTGTGAGTGATGATGGAGAAAATTGGTCGCCGGTTGGGGATGTAAACCAACCTATAATGGATTTAAACGGTTGGCATAATTTCTTTATTCGACCGGCATCTGTTTTGCCTTTGGGAATTGGATATCTGTTTGTATATGAAGGATCCAGTACAGCGTGGTTTGATCCGGTGTACAATATTGGAACCGGCTTTGGATTTACTTTTGATCTGCAGAATATTAGCGATCTGACTGTGGATTCTCCTCTATTGTTGAGTACTACTCCAGGTAAATTTTATACCTATCGTTATAGTCATTGGATGTGGGTAGATGGAGAAATTTGGGTCTATGCTGAAGTAGCTAATAAAAATGGTTCACATGAAATTAGGTTAACGAAGCTCTCGGTGGAAAAATAATTCAGAATTTATGAAGCGATTTAATAAAATAAAAAATAAATAAGAAATGAGACTACTAATACATGACAACTATCAAGATCTAAGTAAATGGTTAGCTTATTATTTGGCCAGTAAAATTAATAAGTTTCAGCCTACAGAATCGAAACCATTTGTTTTAGGATTGCCAACTGGTTCTTCACCGTTGGGTGTTTATACAGAGTTAATTAATTTGTATAAAGAAGGGAAAGTTTCGTTCAAAAACGTCATCACTTTCAATATGGACGAATACGTAGGAATTTCAGAAGATCACCCCGAAAGCTACCATTATTTTATGTATTCTAATTTCTTTAATCACGTTGATATTCCAAGGGAAAACATAAATATTCTTGATGGCAATGCTAAAGACCTTCTAAAAGAATGTGATGATTTTGAAAAAAAGATTAAGAGCGTAGGTGGTATCGATCTTTTTTTAGGAGGAATAGGATCTGACGGACATATCGCTTTTAATGAGCCCGGCTCCTCTCTTTCTTCCCGAACCAGGTTGAAAACATTAACCCATGATACGATTATAGCAAACTCCAGATTCTTCGATAACGATATCAATAAAGTACCAAAAACAGCCCTTACCGTGGGAGTTGGTACCGTGATGGATGCCAGTGAGCTAATAATAATTATTACAGGATATAATAAAGCCAGAGCCTTAATGAAGGTTGTTGATGATGGGGTAAATCATATGTGGACAGTATCCATGTTACAATTGCACCAGCATGGAATGATATGCTGCGACGTGGATGCTACAATGGAATTAAAAGTAGGAACGGCAAAATATTTTAAAGAGATAGAACAGCATGTTTTAGATAGCTTACCGGAGGTCTAGAACATGAAAATACAATCACAGAATTTGAGCTTATTATTTTAGTGATTTATTTTGATTTTATCCGAAGCATTTGAATTGATGCAATCGATTAAATTATAATCAGGAGTAGATCGGGAACCAGGTTAAAGAGAATGCAATGCTCTTAAAAACCTATTTATTGCGTGATGATTTATAAATGAAATAGATAAATTTTATCATCTTTACAAAATATGATTGATTTCTTAAGACCGGCGAAACATGTTCCCAGATTGCCAAAAGAACAAATTCCTTCTGTTTATGAACAAAACAGGCTAAAAGTATTTATTGGAATTTTTATCGGTTATGCCGGCTATTATCTGGTTAGAAAAAACTTTGCCTTAGTAATACCTAATCTTATAGAGGAAGGTTTTACAAAATCGGAATTGGGCTTTGCTTTATCAGGAGTTTCCATAGCTTATGGCTTGAGTAAATTTTTTATGGGTAATTTATCGGACAGGAGTAACCCAAAAGTTTTTATGCCGATTGGTCTGGCTATTTCCGCCATAATAATTGCATCTATGGGGTTGATCTCATGGACCACTTCAAGTATAGGTATTATGTTTGTATTGCTCTTGATCAATGGTTGGTTTCAAGGCATGGGCTGGCCTCCAAGTGGTCGAACAATGACACATTGGTTCTCTCAAACAGAAAGAGGAACAAAAATGGCTTTGTGGAATGTGGCGCATAACGTTGGCGGAGGACTGATAGCACCCCTGGCCATTGCCGGTTTGGCAATATTTGGCGATTGGCACAGTACCTTTTACTTCCCGGCAGCTATTGCCTTTGTTATTGCAATATTGACCTATTTTCTGTTGCAAGACACACCCCAATCAGTGGGATTGCCACCTATTGAAGAGTTCAAAAGTGACTATCCAGAATTGTACGATAAAAGCCAGGAAAAAGAATTTACGGCTACCCAAATATTTAAAGAATATATTTTGCCTAACAAATGGCTTTGGTCAATTGCTATTGCCAACGCCTTTGTTTATTTTGTGAGATATGGTGTGGTGGATTGGGCTCCTACTTATTTAACCGAAGTAAAAGGATTTTCATCGGATGATTCAAAATGGGCATATTTTGCATATGAATGGGCAGGTATTCCGGGAACCTTGCTCTGTGGTTATTTAAGTGATAAGGTTTTTAAAGGAAGACGTGCTCCGGCGAGTATTATCTATATGCTACTCGTATTTGTTGCAATACTGGTTTATTGGTTTAACCCACCGGGTCATCCAATAATTGATAATATCGCCTTGATCGCAATTGGTTTTTTAATTTACGGACCGGTGATGCTTATCGGAGTTCAGGCTCTTGATTTAGTTCCAAAAAAAGCGGCAGGTACAGCAGCCGGGTTGACTGGATTATTTGGGTATTTTATTGGCGCATCGATCTTGGCTAATATTGCCATGGGGTTTGTTGTGGATAATTATGGCTGGAATGGTGGTTTTATGATGCTGGCCATATCCAGTATTTTATCCATTGTTTTTTTAGCATTTACCTGGAATCATGGTGAAGTTGTGGAGAAGCAAGATTGACTTTAATATCATTGATAACAAGAGCTGGTCACAAACTTAACGAACAATTGTACATGTAAATAGAAAGAATATTAACCTTTTAACCTGAGTTCGACCTAAGATTTGATTCACAGAAAGACAAGAGTGCAATAGATTTGATGCTAAAAATAAGGAAGAAATAGCGGGTTATATCAAGTGATTTTTAGTTCGAAGATGTTGTGCTATTGGCTTTCCAGCAAGCGGACTTCGATAATTATACCCTATACTTCCTCAAATATTCTTGAATTATACATATAGTCCCTCAAAAATTTGAGTCGTCTAGAATATAATTATCTGAAGCTGTGAGTAAAGCTTAGGTCGGACTCAGGTTTTTAATTCACAGGAGGACATATACATTATAATTAGGATAAAATATTATGTGTATATGATAAAAAGTAAGGGGCTTCAAACTAAACATAGATGTATATTTGAGGCAATTTTAATTTTATTGGAGTGAATAAAAGATATAATATCAGGAAATACATTCTCTTATCAGTAATAATTGCCATTATTATCCTTGCTTTTTTCTTCCCTTATCCTATTCATATACAGGATGCACTGACCTTACAACCCGATCCGGAATTTGGAATTAAAATTTCAATTTGGAGAATTATATTTGAACCCCTTATAGGGATTTTACTTTTCTTTAACCGTTCTACCTTTGCTCTTGAAGAAAATATATTTGTACTTTATTGGGTTTTTATTTTCTTTATTATTTATGGCTTAATTAAAGCATTCACAATTAATAGTACGCAAAAAAGAAAAAAATTTGTTATTTCTCAATTGGTTAATTTGCCCATTGCAATTGGTTTGTGGTTTACCTATTTCGTTATACTTTTATTTCTGAGTAGATTCTTTCCAAGTAATACGATTGTAAACAATTCTAAGGATACAATTTTGGTAACCACACATTCACATACTGAATTTAGTCATGATGGCTTGATATCAGAAGAAAATTTGTGGAAATGGCATAAGTATAATAACTTCGATGCTTTCTTTATTACCGATCACAATAATCATGATAAAACGCTTGATTTTGTAAATGATCAAAGAAAAGGTTTGTTTCCAATCGAGCCATTGGTTATATGTGGGGAAGAGTTTTCAGGAAGCAATCACTTGAGCTTGCTGGGATTAAAAAGAAAATTTGATACCAGTGGATATTCCGATGAACGGGTAATTGATTCTGTTAGAGCTAACGGAGGTGTTGTACTTGTAAATCACTGGTACGACGGAGAACATAAAACATTGGATCATTATAAAAATCTCGGTGTTGATGGTTTTGAAATAGAAAATACAGCGACGGAAAGAAGTTATGATAGATCGGTTTATGACAGGGTCAGGAATTATTGCGAAGACAATAATCTGATCATGAATGGTGGTTTGGATTTTCATGGTTATGGTAATGTCTGTTCTGTTTGGAATGCCATGGAAATACCGGGATGGTATAAAATGAATCCGGCAGGAAAAGAAGCAGCTATTTTGAATGTGATAAAATTCCGTGATCAAAGTAAGTTGAAAGTATTGTTATATACGGATAGACCTTATTACACAAGTGCCAACTTATTTTGGAGACCAATTATTACCTTTTTCAATTATTTTAGAACACTAAATTTTTATCAGGTACTATCATGGCTATTCTGGCTATCGATTCTATATTTTATTTATATAAAAACAGAAGAAAAAGAAAAAATTAGCATCAATAGAATTATTCCGGTTGTAGGTATATTTGGGGCAGTATTTTTTTTGGTATTAGGCAGTACATATTATTCAAAAAAATTGGAATTAATTGGTACAACAAATGATGTATTTGACGAATACAGTATTATACTTTTTTATGCCGGTATGATTTTTCTTATTTATACAGGTTTGGTAAGCTATTTTAGGCTTATAAAAAAGTAGAACGAAATATTTATATATGAGGAAAGGAGTTAAAATATTGTTGATAGTTGTAGTGCTGTTGTTTACAACCGTCTATTTTTATTGGATCTTACCCTTTTGGGGTATGCCATTTAACACGCAACGACACGGACAATTACCATTGACTCCGGCATGGGCACTTGAAAACTGGCTTTGGGAAGATGATGTGAACACGGCTGCTTATGTAGATGAATTATTAGAAGGATACAGAGAACACGATATTCCTGTAAAGACCATAATTCTCGATAGCCCATGGTCCTTGCGATACAATGATTTTGAGGTAGATACAACACGTTATCCAAATCCTGAAACCTGGTTTAAAAAATTACAAGATGATGATTTTAGGGTTGTTTTATGGATGACCTCCTTAGTAAATAGTTATAGTAAGGATACCAAAATAAAGAATTCTGAATCCTGGTATAAAAGGGCAAAAGAAAAAGGTTATTTGGTAAAATCAGATAAATTGAATAACTGGTGGAAAGGAGATGGTGGATTTATAGATTATTCCAATCCTGAAGCTATGAAATGGTGGCGAGAAATGCAACAAAATATATTTGATCTGGGAATAGATGGGTGGAAATTAGATGGGGCAGCCACTTTGTTTTGGACTGAATTATGGGGTGTTCCACTTTTTTATAAAAAAACAAATGACGGTTTAATGACAACTCGGAGATACATGGACTTGTATTATCGTGAAGAATACAAACATGGCTTAAGTCAAAACCCGGAGTTTGTAACACTTTCAAGATCTATTGATCGAGGATATCACCCGGAAGGATTTGCTCCTTTTGATGCTTCACCTGTAAATTGGGTTGGCGATCAAAAACATGAATGGGTTACCGAAAAAATGATTTCTGAGAACAATGAGGAAAGAGTTGATATTGCCTTAGAAGGTATCGAAGGATTTGAATCGGCAATTGAAAGTATATTAGAGAGTGCAAAATTAGGCTATAATATAATTGGATCCGATGTTGCCGGTTTTTCCGGTGGTACAATTCCACCTCGTCTTTATATGAGGTGGACACAATTTTCTACATTTTGTGGTTTGTTTATGAATGGTGGTCATGGAGAAAGAAGATTGTGGAAAAGAACAAATGAAGAATTGGAAGTGATTCGGAAATTTTCCTGGTTGCATACCGAATTAGTTCCTTATATGTATCATTACGTTGTCACGGCACATAGTGGAGGAAGACGTTTGCAAACCGTTTTAGATAAAGGGAAATATCAATATATGTTTGGGGATGATTTATTGGTGGCACCTATTTATGTCGATTCGAAAACAAGGGAAGTGGGCTTACCAAAAGGACAATGGAGATATTTTTTTAATGATAAAGAATTAATCGAAGGAGAAAGCATCGTTAAAAGAGAATATCCAATGGATGAATTCCCTGTTTTTATAAAAGAAGGAGCTATTATTCCAATGAATATCGAAAGAGATTATACGAATATTGGAGATGAAAGTTCGAAAGGGTATACAACGATTTTGATTTATCCAAAAGGAGAAAATAGTTTTACCTATTATCACACGGATAGAAAAGGTGAAACAAAAATATCGTATCAAGTTGTAAAGAGTACAAACTTAAACCTGAATGTAACAGGTGCAAAAATACCACACATATTAAATATCCATACCCTTGCAATTCCCACTAAAATATTTTTGGATGGAATGGAGCTTAAGAGAGAGACAGATTGGAAATTTGAAAAAGAAAGGAAAAAATTAATTATCAAAACACAAAATTATTCTAATGGAAATTATGAGATCAATTACTAATAAAAATATTATAAATTATATAGCAGTATTCGCTACAATATTTTTCCTGTCTTGTTCAAATACAAATACAAGTACAGCAACGAGGACAAATACGGATATTTCAAAAATATTAGATGAATTTCATAATGCTTCATCAAAAACTGTTTTGGTTGCAGCCCATAGAGGAGCTCATATGGATAATTTTGAAAATTCCCTTGCATCTATTCATGAAGCAATTGCTCTTGGTGTGGATGTGGTTGAACTGGATGTGCGAACCACCAAGGATGGTTTTCTTGTTTTAATGCATGATTCAAATATAGACAGGACCACTACGGGTAAAGGAAAGGTGGAAGATCTGACTTTGGCCGAATTAAAAACCTTTCGGTTGAAATCTCCCTATGGAAGAATAAGTGAAGAAACCATCCCAACCTTTGAAGAGGCTTTAAAAATTATCAAAGGAAAAATAATGGTGGATATTGATATGAAAACGGATAATGTTAAAGGCCTTGTAGAAATGGTTCAAAAAACTGGAACAAATAGATATGTGTTCTACTTTGATAATGATTATCATCAGTTAGATGCTGTAAAAAAAATGGAAAGTGCTGCTCAAATTATGCCAAGAGCATATTCTTTTAAAATGGCAGATTCTGCGGTTGTCAGATATGCGCCTCCTGTAGTACATATCGATCCTAAATTTTACACCAAAGAATTGTCAAAAATGCTTAAGGATAATAATTCAAGAATCTGGATCAATGCTTTAGGAGAAGCCGATGCGTATATTCGTTATGGCAATGGAGAAAAAGTTTTAGAAGATTTATTAAGTAATGGGGCCAATATGATACAAACCGATGAACCCGAAATGTTGTTGGAACTTTTAAGATATAAGAAACTGCATTATTAGAACTGCTATGTTTTAGTAAATCTGTTGAAGATTAATAAAATAAATTTTATAATTTGTAATTAAATTAATTCTGAAAAATGAAAAACAAAATCTATATATTCCTGATATTCATTATTTTATTTACATTTTCATGTAAAGAAAATTCAAATAGTAAAAGTGTAACCCTGCAAAACAATCTGCAATATGTAAATCCAAATATTGGTTCAGTTGGTTATTTATTACACCCCATGAGGCCCAATGTACAATTGCCAAATCAGCCACTAAGAATGCATCCTTACAGGAAAGATTATCTGGATGATCAAATAGCTTTCTTTACACTATCTATGGTGTCACATCGTGAAGGTGAACTTTTTGGTGTACTGCCGGGGGTTTTGAAAGATAAAAATGATATATGGCTCGAGAAACAAACCTGGGATCACGATCAGGAAATTTTAAAACCTAATTATTATTCTACCTATTTTGTAGATTCTGAAATAAGAACAGAATTTACTCCGGGTGAAAAAGCCGGTTATTTTAAGTTTCACTTCCCTGAAAAAGGAATTAAAAAACTTAAATTTAATATAACTCATGATGGTTCTTGGAAACAAGGGGATGGAAATTCAATAATAGGCATTGAAGAATTCGGCGGCATGAAAGCCTATGTTTATGGTGAGTTTAACATCGGTATTAATACGTCCTTTGACATGCAGACGATTGTAAATAAAAGAAGAAAAACAAGTAGAGAACAAGCAAATGCATGGGTGAGCTTTATTGATAATGACGAACGAACTGTTGAATTTAAATATGCGATCTCCTATATCAGCGTGGAACAGGCGCAAAAAAACCTGCAGAATGAAATTCCTCAATGGAATTTTAGAAAACTGAAAGAACAGGCAACCTCCGTTTGGAATAAGAAGTTAGGGCAGATAAGAGTTGAAGGAGGTACCGAAGCACAAAGAAATGTTTTTTATACATCACTATACAGGTATTATGAAAGAATGGTAAATATAACCGAAGATGGTAAATATTTTAGTGCTTATGACCATACCATTCACAAGGATAAAAGAGATTTTTATACAGATGATTGGGTGTGGGATACCTACTTGGCCCAACATCCATTGCGAATGGTTTTATCTCCGGATTTGGAAGCAGATATGTTACAATCTTATGTACGAATGTATGAAGAAGGAGGGTGGATGCCACAATTTCCAATACTTTACATGGATAAACCGGCCATGCATGGATTTCATTCAACAGTAGTGTTTTTAGATGCTTACCGAAAAGGGATTCGTAATTTTGATGTGGAAAAAGCCTATGAAGGAATGAAAAAAAATGCAACGGATGCAACCATGATTCCATGGGTAAATGGTCCGAAAACAGAGTTGGATGATTTCTATAGAGAAAATGGTTATTTTCCTGCACTAAAACCGGGTGAAAAAGAATATGTGGAAAAAGTACACTGGTTTGAAAGAAGACAAAGTGTTGCTATAACACTGGCACACAGTTATGATGATTGGGCCTTGGGACAAATGGCGTTGGAACTGGATAAAAAGGAAGATTTCGAATATTATAATCGTCAGGCTATTAATTATAAAAACCTTTTTCAACCGGCAAATGGACTGATGATGCCAAAGGATGCTGAAGGAAATTGGATAGATATTGATCCGAAATTTGACGGTGGTCCGGGTGGACGTGATTATTACGATGAAAATAATGGATATACCTATGCCTGGCAGGCGCAACAAGATATTCATGGCTTGATTGATCTGATGGGAGGCAGGGAGCAGTTTATGGCCAATTTAGATAATTTATTCAGAGAAGGATTGGGTAGAACAAAGTATCAATTTTATGCCTTGTTCGCTGACTCTAGTGGAATGGTAGGGCAATTTTCAATGGGGAATGAGCCAAGTTTCCACATACCTTATTTATACAATTACGCAGGTGCACCATGGAAAACACAAAAACGCGTTAGATTTTTATTGGATGCATGGTTTCAGGATGGTATTTTTGGAATTCCGGGTGACGAAGATGGTGGCGCAATGACATCCTGGGTAGTATTTTCTTCCATGGGATTTTATCCTGTAACTCCGGGATTGCCAATCTACAATATTGGGAGTCCGGTTTTTGAGAAAACAGCTATTGATCTCGACAATGGAAAAACATTTACCATTATTGCGAAAAATTCCTCTAAGAAGAACAAATATATCCAGTCGGCAACATTAAATGGAAAACCGCATAACAAGGTTTGGTTTACACATGACGATATTTTAAACGGATCAACGCTTGAATTAGAAATGGGAGAATACCCAAATAAAGAATGGGGTGCAAGTGCTGAAGCGGCACCGGAATCCGAGGTGAAATAGGATGTAACTTGAGCTTACTCATCAGATGACTCTCACAATTGCGGCAATGAATCATCTGATGAGCAGCTCAACGGATTCAACTCATCTGATGACTATATCCGTTCCGGTTATTAGTCATCTTATGAATATAGTAAATTGTAGCCATGCGGTTTAGGTGTTGTTATATGCCGTTTATAATAATCATTTAATATATACAAGTTCGTAATTTGTACTCCTGCCACCAGCCTTTTCTTTTTGGAGTATTTTCTTTTCAATTAAGCTTTGAATATCCCGCAATGCCGTATCATGCGAACACTTACATATTTTTCCCCACTTTTTCGTTGTGAGTTTGCCATCAAAATTGTCCAATAGCATATTTAATATTTTTCTTTGTCTGGCATTTTGATTATCTGAATTGTGTTTGCTCCAAAACTTATGTTTGTATAATACTTTTACTAGAATATTGTCCGAAGCTTGCAGCGAATTTTGTAGGCATTGAACAAACCATAGTAGCCATTTTGTTATGTCCAAGGTGCCTTGCTGAGATTTTTCTAGAATTGATTCGTACTCATTTTTTTGAACCTTGATTTGAGAGGACATGCTGTAATACCTTTTGGGTATATCATCAGCTCGAGCAAGTAATAGGTCTATTAATGCACGTCCGACTCTTCCGTTGCCGTCATCAAACGGATGAAGGGTCTCAAACCACAAATGAGCAATTCCTGCCTTTATAAATGGATCGAGGGAGTTTTCATCGTTAAACCATTTAAGAAAGGTTTTCATTTCTTCAGGTAGCTTTTCGGCGGCTATTGCTTCAAAATGAATTTTTTCTTTACCAATTGGACCAGATACCACTATCATTGGCCCCTTTTTATCATCTCTCCATTTGCCGACTGATATTTTATTTATACCGCTCATTCCTCCAGGAAATAAAGCATTTTGCCAACCGTATAATCTAACTTTTGTTAATTTTTCGTCAAAGTTTTGTGTTGCGTCCATTAGCATTTCGACGGCGCCCTCTACGTTGTGATCTGATTTTATCATTCCGGAAACTTGCATGCCCAATCTTCTCGCAACAGAAGATCGAACTTGATTAGGATCTAATTTTTCTCCTTCAATCTCGGTAGATTTTATTACGTCTTGAGTTATTGTTTCAAGAACTGCTTCATTCTGGAGATCGAATCCAAGTCCCTGCATTTTTCCAACAAGGTTTCCTTGCAAATTTCTCGCCTTCGCCAGAGGAGTAATAAGTTCTTCGTTCGACCAACGGAACGTTGGCCAATCAGGCTTTTGATATATATATGGTTTGATTGGCATTCTACGCAATATTTGCGGTGAATATAATTAATTTTTTTGAAATAAAAAATTTCTTGAAACCAACTATCCCCGAGGCAAGCCATCTGAGAATTATTTAGATTAAACAAAATAGACTAATTACTAAATGCGTAGAATAGGAGGTTTAATCTACGCATATACTGGATGTTTTGCGGTGATTAAACCGTTTAATAGACGCATAAAATGCGTATAAAGCAGTACTTAATCTACGCATAATACTCAATGTGAATTCAGTTATTATGGCATATTGTTTAAGTATTTTTCCAAAAAATATTTACCAAGAGTTGTCATTCATTCAAATTTTGTTTCACACAATTACATAAATATTCCATTTTCTTGCATTTTTATTTTACTTTTTATCATTTGAGCGTTGGGAAGAAATTGCTCTTTTGGTTTTTTGTGGTTGGATTTAATTAAAAAAGAAGTAAAAACCCTACTTCATGTATGCCCAAGCTGTAAAAAAGGAATCTTAAAAACAATATTTATCTTTAATAAATACCGTCCGCCACCATTGAAACTTATTGAACAATTAAAAAAACTAAAATCAAATTTAGAATGATTAAAAAACTTGAATTAATCGAGATGGAATTATACTGCCTAAATGCTCCGATAAAACTCAAAGCTTCTATTTTGATTAAAAATGAGCTGGATGCTTACTTTTATCTTCTTTTTGGATACAAAAAGAAGAAATGGAATATCGATATTCCGGAATTTAATTTTTAATAGTCCTGTAAAACTTATCGAAATACCCATAGTGGGAAATCATTGCCGGGGTTAGTCAACATAGTATTCATCTCTGGGCTATCGCTGAGACGAATACTTAGTTGTTATTAATACCTTTTGAGAGATGTTAACAGGATTGATGGGTTTTGAATATATATCAAAAAATTACTGCTAGAATATCAGAATGTTGAAAAGTTAGTTATATGATAGTTTTAAGGCACTCATCAAAGATCATCATTTTGAAATGATGATCGCCGATCGTCCAATTAATGAAGTTAAAAAAAACCAATAATAGACCAAGAAAAATATTTAACTTTGAATAACAAAAAATTAGTCTATGAATTTTGATAAGTTATTTGAACAAACAGATAATTCAATTAAAATTGAGTTTTTAAAGCGTATTCTTACAAGCGATAAAGCTTTGCGGAAAAAGTTTTTTGGGTATATTCCGGCAATCACACCGGATATTCCAGCCAGGAACTTATATATTACCGAGTTTTCAAATAAAGTCCTTTTGGGATATAAAGAATTTACTGAATCAATGGAGGCACTTAACCTTGAAGATTTTGATTTGGAGCATTATGTCGAGCCACATAATGGTTATATTGAGGAATGGGAAGCATACGACAGTATGGCCGAACAGGAAATAGAAGAAGCTTATGGTGATTTTGAGGACGAGATACTTGAAAGCTTATTACAAGGGAATATTGTTGATATTATGATCGATTTTTTGGCGTTTTACCGCGCTGCCACAGATGCCAGAATCAACAATCCTTTTGATGTGCTTGAACCGGTTAATGACTACCTGATTGAAACCAAGTTAAGTGAGTGGATAGATTTCACAACAAAGAAAATAGTAGTTACAAACTTGACTGACGATCATATTATTAACGCTATTGTACAGTTTTTTATATATTTTGGTTCACAGAAAAAAGACGCTGCCGAATCTATTGATTTTTTTGAAAATTTTCTGATTGCGTTAATCAACAAAGTATCGGACAAAGGTGCCATTCCAATATTGGATAAAATAACATCTATTGATTCTACATATTTTCCCGGATTTGCGAATGCTATGATAAAAAGAACAGGCAGTCATGACGATTGGGAGAATCTTGCCCTGCATTTGTATATGACGGACAAACAAGTTGCAGAAGAGCTACTTAGCTACTATACTGTAGCCAATCAACATCAAAAATATATAGAAACAGCTAAAAAATTGTTTACCAATAATAAAGCATATTGGTGCATTTCTGTTCAACAACATATTTCAGCAAAAGATGATTCTCGTTTTTATATTGATGTAAATTTGCAATGCTGCACTTCGACTTCTAAAATAAAGTATTACAAAAATGTAAAAAAGTTGCTCTCAAAAGATGAAAAAGAAAGTTTTATTGAAAATCTTAAATACAATACAGAGCTAAAAGCCTTTATTTTTAAAGAGGACGGAGAATTTGAAAAAATAAAACCTCTGGTAAAATCACTCGACAGTTTATGGAATTCATCAGAAAAGATATTAGATACCATTAAAAACGTTTATCCTGAATTTGTATTTGAAAAAATCCCTAAACATATCAATTCTCTGATGTCTGATTCAAAAAGAAGTCGTCATACTTATATAGAAATTGCCAATTGGCTAAAATATGCGAATCAAATTCCAAATCATAGAGAAAAGACAATAAAGCTAACAACAAAATTATTCAATCATAAGCCCAATTTGCCGGCATTGAAAGATGAATTCAGAAAAGCCGGAATTATATAATTTTTTAAAATAAAATCAATATTAGCATGGAACAAGAAATTTCAACAAAAAACACAAAGGCACAAATACTGGCTGCCTATGATGGACTATTAAATAAAGTTCAGAATGCAAAAGCCGAAGTGCCAAAAAAAGTGCAGGAAGAAAAACAACGTGAAGAAAAGATAATGAAATCGGCAAAAGTATCCGAGTCGGGTATTGTTTCCGAAATTTCATTACTAAAAAGTAAAGTAGGCTCGTCGTTTGACGAGTTAGAGGGTAAACTACTTGAAGAGTTTAAAAAATTAGAAGAACTTAGAGAAGCTATTTCGATTGAAAAAGAGAACCTTAAAGACGTTTATTCGTTAACTGCTACAACCGATTCTCTTGCAGCAATGCTTTTGGCTCAAAAAGAGGAAAAGGAGAAATTTGAAGTAGAAATGAAAGCAGTAAAGGAGAAAAAATTATGACTTTAGAATGGATGCCGAGAGACAATGAACAGAAGGATCACGCACTTCATACAGATGTTCACTGGGGTACGGAAGCGCCCTGCGTGGTCTATGAAAAACGCCCTTTGACAGACCCCAAAGGGAATGTGGTGGAAGGGCTTTATGTGTCCTGGATTCGATTGAACAACCCCAAACAATACAACTCCTATACAACGGAGATGGTCAAAGGGGTCATCGCGGGTTTTGAAAACGCCTCACTTGATCGTAGCGTCGTTGCGGTGGTATTCACCGGTACGGGCCCCTTTTCCTTCTGTACGGGC
>Ga0164313_10001879_pt1 | contig 18804 bp, 16 predicted proteins | sample GuaBasSedimGuay4_FD_113735 | JGI IMG/M metagenome (GOLD analysis project Ga0164313, IMG submission 113735) | Subseafloor sediment microbial communities from Guaymas Basin, Gulf of California, Mexico - Guay4, Core 4569-4, 0-3 cm | ecosystem: Environmental > Aquatic > Marine > Hydrothermal vents... | reverse complement strand
GGCCAGATCATCCGATGCGCCGATACGGGTATAGATGCGATCAATGGGGCCTATCACCGCGCTTGTTGCCGGTACATAACTGCCGATGTGGGCGAGCAGGACAATAAGCGCGGTTTGTCGCATATAGGTTGATTTACCACCCATATTGGGGCCGGTAATAATGCTCATGCGTTTGCTATCACTTAATAGCGTATCGTTTGCTACAAAGTGCTGGTCACAAACGCGTTCTACGACGGCGTGACGCCCCTGTTTAATAGCGATACCTGACCTGTCTGACAGTTCAGGGCAGCAATAATCCAGTGTTTGTGCACGTTCTGTTAAGCAGCAGATGCTGTCGAGTTCAGCGATAGCGCTTGCGCAGGTTTTTAGTGGCTGTAAAAAAGATTGCAGTTGCTGTAATAATTCTTCATAAATTGATTTTTCTAATGCCAGTGCACGTTCTTTGGCGCTTAATACCTTGTCTTCATACTGTTTTAATTCATCAGTTATAAATCGCTCGGTGGTTTTTAGTGTCTGTTTGCGCGTGTAATGCACAGGAACATTGTCCGATTGCAGACGACTTATTTCAATATAAAAACCGTGTACACGGTTGTAATTGACTTTAAGGGTTTTGATGCCGGTCTGTTCGCGTTCACGGCTTTCCAGTTGCTCAAGAAAAGCATTCGCGTTTTTACTTAAGGCGCGCAGTTCATCGAGTTCCCTGTTATAGCCTTTGGCAATAAATCCGCCGTCACGTATTAATACCGGTGGGTTCTCACAAATAGCGAGGCTGAGTAGCTCAACAATCTGCGGGTGTGTGCTTATGCTCGATGACAGTTGCTGGCTAAACGGCGCATGGTTTTGCTGCAAAAGTTTTTGCAGTTCAGGTAATACCGCAAGAGAATTCTTCAGCGTTTCAAGGTCACGTGGTCGTGCAGAAAGCAGGGCCAGGCGACTCATAATGCGTTCAATATCACCAATTGAACTCAGACAAAATTGAATATCGACTGTCAGTTGATTATCGAGTAATTCTGCAATGGTCTGATGGCGTTGTCTGAGTAATTCACGGTTACGCAAAGGTGAGTGTAACCAGCGGCGTAAACAGCGGCTGCCCATGCTCGTGGTGGTGCGGTCAATGACGGAAGTCAGTGTATTTTCAGTGCCACCGGATATATTGATTTCAATTTCAAGGTTGCGGCGGCTGGCCGCGTCCAGCACGATAACATCGTCCGTATTTTCAACATGTAAGCCGGAAATATGCGGTAGTGCAGCGCGTTGTGTATCCTGGGTATATTGCAGCAGGCAACCGGCTGCCATCACGGCGGTGTTCAAATCTTCACAGCCAAAACCGGACAGGTCTTTGGTGCCAAATTGCGTGTTTAACAAACGGTTGGCACTGTCAAAATCAAACCACCACGGTGGTTGCTGGCGTACACTTATATTGTTGTTTAGCGTGTTGTTGAATTCATCAAACAGGGGATCATCTTCAGCTAATAAAACTTCAACCGCCTGCAGGCGTTCAAGCTCGGCATAAAGTTGTGCTTTGTGTTTGAGTTCACTAACATTAAAGCGACCGGAAGTGATGTTTAAGGTTGCCAGGCCGTAGCGGTTATTATGAAAATGAATGCACATCAACAAATTGTCTTTGCGCTCATCAAGCAATGCTTCTTCGGTTATCGTGCCGGGAGTGACGATACGTTTAACTTCACGGTTTACCGGTCCTTTGCCTTCCCCGGGTTTACTGGTTTGCTCGCAGATAGCAACCGACTCGCCACGTTTAATCAGGCGGGCTAAATAATTGTCGGCCGCATGATAGGGGATGCCCGCCATAGGAATGGGTTTGCCGTTAGACTGGCCGCGTGCGGTGAGGGTAATATCAAGTATTTTAGATGCTTTTTTTGCATCATCAAAAAACAACTCGTAAAAATCACCCATGCGATAAAACAGTAATGTGTTTGGGTGGTCGGCTTTGATGCGCAGGTATTGTTGCATCATGGGGGTGTGAGTGGCGCTATCTTTGGTCTTTTTGATATTTGCAGTCGCTGTTGTCATAGATGCTTAGTGTACAAGATTTGCTGGCCTGATGGCATACTGTCCTATAAAGTACAGCAACTATTTTTTTAGTGCGGTGTTCGCGGATAGATTTTTTTAGAATGAGAGTGTAATGAGTCCATCAGAGCAGGAACTAGTAGACCTCGCCGAGCAGTTAGGTGAGTGTATGAAAGCAAAAGGCATGAAGCTGGCATCAGCGGAATCCTGCACCGGTGGCTGGCTGGCAAAAATTATTACCGATATTCCAGGCAGCTCTGCCTGGTTTACCGGTTCTGTGGTGAGCTATAGCAATACAGCCAAACAAAGCCTGTTAGGTGTTGCTGAAAACACGTTAAATGAATTTGGTGCGGTTAGCGGCGAAACCGTACTGGAAATGTCTGATGGACTGTTCTCTCATACCGATGCCGATGTCGCGGTGAGTATCAGCGGCATAGCCGGGCCGGATGGTGGCAGTGAAGATAAACCGGTTGGCCTGGTCTGGTTGAGCTGGGGTAAGCGCGATAAATCAGTGTTTGCCAATCCGTTTAATTTTGAGGGTGACCGGGAAGATGTGCGCAAGCAGTCGATTAAGCAGGCGTTGAATTGTTTACTGGATTTACTGGTTTGCTAAATAAAAGCTTTTCACCACAGAGGCACAGAGAGCACAGAGGAAGAATTACTGTTAACTGCGCCGCAGGCGCAGCTAACAATAAATCTTAAATGTTTTTCTCTGTGCCCTCTGTGCCTCTGTGGTGAAAAATAAGTTTTTCTTTTGTGGTTAAAAGTTCTTTAGCGAATCAATGATTCCTGTAGCTTTTTTATATTGACTGGGAATTTAAGAGTATCGTGCAACTTAATGATTTCATTTAGTTTGTCTACGTATTTATATTCATCTTTATCCACCAGAACAATCACCCTGGTGTCTGCCGAGTATTTTTGCAGGCTGTACAACAGGACATCCAGGTTGCTGATATTGACACCTGCGTAGTTATTACCATAACCGTAAAAAAACTCCGCGACAATAAAATCTGGCTGTTGTTTTTTTAATGCTGCAATGGCTTTGCGCATGGAATTGATCTTTATTTCTTTAAACCCCAGTGTCTTATAAAGTTCGCTAAAGTTCGGCTGTAGCGATGATTCAATGATGGAAAATAAGGTTTTTTCTGGCATAAAAAAACTGCGTATCTAGGGAAGCTCTGATCAAGTCCAATTATTTCAGACTTGTTAAAATCGCCCGTATCTTCCCCGAAGATCGCCGCAATAGAATAACTATTACGACTCACTTCGAGAAAGATACAAACAATTTTTCCTGCGCCTGAATTTAATTAACTTAATCAGAGATTCCCTGGTAAATGATACGCAGTTTATTTTGTTTGATTTATTAAATCTGTTTCGGTTTATGTATCAGGTGGTGGTAACGGTAAACCGGCCAGCTTGCATATTTCAGCTACAGGATCCCTTGGGAATAAACTGTAAATATGTTTTTCATAGTTTTTTTGATCATGGAACTGTTTGTTTTTAGCGCCCAGGTCACGCACTAATGTGCGCATGGTTGGGCTTGTCATATTTTCTTCGTGGTATTCACGAAAATAATAGATCAGTTCCCAGTGGTCGTTAAACAGTCGAACACCATCTCTTTCTGCCTGCTCTCTGGCAAAATCTTCGCTCTATTCTTCCTGATGTTGCAGGAAGCCCTGAGCATCGGTTTCGACATTTCTGCCCTTTACTTCTAACATCATAATCAATCGCTCCTCACTGTAATACGAAATAAGTAATAGTTTTTTTCAAGCCGCTAAAAAAGCCGCTATTTAGTTGCTTTCAATGTTTCAGGTTAATGAAAACAACACCAGTCTGTTCTGATCTCTATGCCTTCTGATTATTGATCATCACGTTTTGAACCGCTGTATTATTTGTATCTGTGCGACTCTACTTTGACAATACGCCGAGAAAAAGTCTTTAGCAAGAAAAAGCCAATAAATACTTATGTATGCATAAAATAATTTTATAGGCATATTTTTAGTGTGGAAATAAAAATAAAAATCTTCTAAAAATCTGTGGTTTTCAACATGACAGGACTATCTGAGCACATAATTCTATGTGATAATCATCCGGATTATTATTACAACAAAATACCACTAGAGGAGTTCTTAATGGACGACAATCGTAAAAAGGCACTTGCGGCCGCTTTATCTCAAATTGAACGTCAATTCGGCAAAGGATCTGTCATGCGCATGGGTGATGATGGCGCGTTTCCTGATATCGAAACGGTTTCAACCGGTTCACTAAATCTTGATATCGCTTTAGGCATAGGAGGCTTACCAAAAGGCCGCGTAGTTGAGATCTACGGCCCTGAATCATCAGGTAAAACAACCTTAGCTTTGCATGTTATTGCAGAAATGCAGAAAGCAGGAGGGACCGCAGCGTTTGTCGATGCAGAGCATGCGCTTGACCCGGTTTACGCAAAGAAACTCGGTGTTGATATTGATGAAATGCTGGTATCACAACCCGACACCGGCGAGCAGGCATTGGAAATTACCGACATGCTGGTTCGTTCTGGCGCAGTTGATATTGTGGTCATTGACTCCGTTGCAGCATTAACACCAAAAGCTGAAATCGAAGGTGATATGGGCGATTCGCATATGGGTCTGCAGGCACGTTTAATGTCGCAGGCTTTGCGTAAGTTAACCGGTAACATCAAACGCTCGAATACACTGGTTATTTTTATTAACCAGATTCGGATGAAAATTGGCGTCATGTTTGGCAGCCCTGAAACAACCACCGGCGGTAACGCGCTTAAATTCTATGCGTCTGTTCGTCTGGATATTCGCCGTATCGGTGCCATCAAAAAAGGCGATGAAATCGTCGGTAATGAAACCAAGGTTAAAGTGGTTAAAAACAAAGTCGCACCGCCATTCAAGCTGGCCCATTTTGAGATTTTGTATGGTGAGGGTATTTCCCGTGAAGGTGAGTTGATTGACCTGGGGGTTGAACACAAGTTAATCGAGAAAGCCGGTGCCTGGTATAGTTATAACGGTGACAAGATTGGCCAGGGTAAGGAAAAAGTACGTGTTTTCCTGAAAGAGAACCCGGATATTGCCAATACCATTGAGCAGACCTTACGTGATAAGTTGTTAAGCAAACCTGATGCCGATGAGAATGAAGCTAAACTGGGTGCGGTCGAAGAGGGTGTGCTTGAGGAAGCTTAAGCTCAGTCATTAAACTCTGCTATAGAAAACCTGTTAACCTGAGTGAACGTTTGTCATTCTGAACGATAGTGAAGGATCTTGTGCACTGAATTCTAAGATCCTTCACTATCGTTCAGGATGACAGCGTTTATTGGATGAGTGTTTTTAATGGTTTGCATTAAACTCCCGTAAAGCGGGAGTTTTTATTTCATCGATACTGTTTATGGATATAACTTACGGGGCAATGTCTTGAGCGCTAAATCCGTTGCTGTAAGGTTACTATCACGACGTGAACACTCCGCCTTCGAAATTCGTGACAAGCTGCACAAGCGTGATTTTGATGAAGCTGAAATCGAGCAGGCGATTATTGAGCTGCAACAGGGCGACTGGTTGTCTGACGAGCGATTCGCTGAGGCTTATATCCGAATGCGCCAGTTGAAAGGATTTGGCCCGATCCGTATAGCAATAGAGTTAAATGAACGCGGTGTAAAGGAAAGTATCATTGATGATTATTTACAGGCAGGTGATGAGGTCTGGCAGCAGACATTAGAGCAGCAATACCTGAAAAAATATAAAAACAAAGCCATAGCTGATTATAACGACAGAGCAAAGCGAATACGTTTTCTGCAATATCGGGGTTTTGCACTTGATCTAATATGTCAGCTAGTAAGCGATTAGAAAAGCAATATAAATCAATAAATTAAATATTTTATTTAAAGTAGTTTATCATGAGTATAGCAGCGGTAAAAACAAGCACAGAATTAAGGCAGGCCTTTCTTGCATTCTTCAAAGATAAAGGCCACGAGGTTGTTAGCAGTAGCTCACTAGTACCTGGAAATGACCCAACCCTGTTGTTTACCAATGCCGGCATGGTGCAGTTCAAAGACGTCTTTTTAGGACGTGATAAAAGAGCTTATACACGAGCAACATCCAGTCAGCGTTGTGTCCGTGCTGGTGGCAAACATAATGACCTGGAAAATGTGGGTTACACCGCGCGCCACCATACCTTTTTCGAAATGCTGGGCAACTTCAGTTTTGGCGATTATTTTAAACAAGATGCCATCAAATACGCCTGGGAATTTTTAACCGAAGTCGTCGGCCTGCCTGCTGAAAAACTCTGGATTACCGTCTATGCCGATGACGATGAAGCGGCCGATACCTGGCTGAATATAATCCGGGTCAGCGCAGACCGTTTCACTCGTATCGGTGATAAACCCGGTAAAAAATACGAAAGTGATAATTTCTGGGCAATGGGTGATACCGGTCCCTGCGGCCCCTGTACCGAAATTTTTTATGATCACGGTGAAGATATCTGGGGTGGTCCGCCGGGTTCGCCAGACGAAGATGGTGACCGCTACATAGAAATCTGGAACCTGGTTTTTATGCAATATAACCGTAGCGCTGATGGCGAGATGAATGCGCTTCCGGAACCATCGGTTGACACCGGCATGGGACTGGAACGCCTGGCCGCCATTCTGCAAGGTGTGCATAATAATTACGATATCGATATCTTCCAGCATTTGATCAAAGCGGCTGCTGTCGCAACTAATACCGCTGATCTTGAAAATAAATCATTACGCGTCATTGCCGATCACATTCGCTCCTGTGCTTTTTTATGTGTTGATGGCGTTATGCCTTCCAATGAAGGCCGCGGTTATGTGTTAAGGCGAATTATTCGTCGTGCCTGCCGACACGGCCATCAACTGGGTATGGACGGATTGTTCTTCTACAAACTGGTGCAGCCGCTGGTTGAGGTCATGGGTGAGGCTTATCCCGAACTGGTCAAAGCGCAGGCCAGTGTCGAACGACTTTTAAAAATGGAAGAAGAGCGTTTTGCAGAAACCCTCGATCATGGCATGAAAATTCTGCAAGAGGATATAAAACAGTTGCAGAACAAAACCATCACCGGTGAGACGCTGTTTAAACTTTATGATACCTACGGCTTCCCTGTTGATTTAACAGCGGATATCGCCCGTGAGCGCGGCCTTGAAATTGATGAAGCCGGTTTTGAAGCCTGTATGCAAGCGCAGCGTGAACGTGGCCGCAGTGCCAGCCATTTTGCCGTGGACTATAACAAAGATATTCAGCTTAACTGCGAAACAGCCTTTACCGGTTACGATCAGGTAAAACAGCAGGCCTCCGTGCTTGAGCTGTTTGCCGGTTCAGATTCTGTAGATTCTTTAAGTGAAGGCCAACAGGGTATCGTGGTATTAGATGAAACTCCGTTTTATGGCGAATCCGGTGGTCAGGTAGGAGATACCGGAGTGCTAACGTCATCGAATGCCACCTTCATGGTGAAAGATACACAAAAGCAGGGAAACAGTATTCTGCATATTGGTGAAGTACAACAGGGTTCGATTAACAAAGGCGAAAAGCTTAGTGCAGAGTTTGATTATGATAATCGCAAAGCAATCAGCCGAAACCACTCAGCTACGCATTTAATGCATGCAGCGTTACAACAGGTTTTAGGTGAGCATGTTTCACAAAAAGGCTCACTGGTGGACACTGAAAAACTGCGATTCGACTTTTCGCATTTTGAGCCGGTGAAAAAGCAACAGTTAAAACAAATTGAACAAATTGTTAATGCGCAAATTCGTGGTAATAGCGAAGCGCAAGCCGTCGAGATGAACCTGGACGCAGCAAAAGCATCCGGTGCCATGGCCCTGTTTGGCGAGAAATACGATGATGTGGTGCGAGTCGTTTCTATGGGCGAGCAGTTTGATAATAAGTCATTCTCTACCGAGTTATGCGGTGGCGTACATGTAGGCCGCGTTGGTGATATTGGCTTCTTTAAAATTACCGCAGAAACAGGCATTGCTTCCGGTGTTCGCCGTATTGAAGCGGTAACCGGTGAAGCGGCGGTTAACTGGGTAGAAGATAAAGACCAGCAACTCGATTCACTTGCGCAACTACTCAAAAGCAGCCGTGATGAAGTTAACAGTAAAGTTGAACACTTGCTGCATAAATTAAAAGACCAGGATAAACAGCTGGCACAGTTAAAAGGAAAAATGGCATCACAGGCCGGCAGTGATTTATCCAGCCAGGCAGAAGACATCGGTGGCGTTAAAATATTAACCGCGCAGCTTGATGGCGCTGACAGCAATACCCTGCGAGACACGCTTGATCAACTGAAAAATAAACTGGGTACGGCTGCCATAGTGCTTGCCAGTGAAGACGCTGGCAAAGTGAAGTTGATTGCAGGCGTGACCAAAGACTTAACAAAAACCATCAAGGCCGGTGAACTGGTTAATATCGCAGCGGCAGAAGTCGGCGGCAAAGGCGGCGGTCGCCCGGATATGGCGCAGGCGGGCGGTTCAAATCCAGCAGCAATACCACAGGCCCTGGAAGCTGCCAAGGCATGGTTGCAAAATCAGTTATAAAAACAATTTATCCACAGATGAACGCAAATGAACGCAAATAAAAACTTCTAATTTTGCTCGTCATTGCGATATTACAGGATGTACTGTAGTAGGGCAATGCAGGAGCTATTGCCGAGGCACGAAGCAATCCCTGAACAAGCGGTATAAATGTTAAGGAGATTGCCGCGCTTTGCTTGCAATATTTATGATGTTTTATTTGCGTTCATCTGTGGACAATAGCTTTTCAATTCCTAAGCCATTGATTCATTGCTAGAATTAGCCAAAACTTATATACTCTTCGCATTCTCACGATTAATAAAACCTTCATTTTTAATTCATGTCCCTGATTGTTCAAAAATACGGTGGTACGTCGGTAGGCTCTATCGAAAAAATCGGCCATGTCGCTGATAAAGTCGCAGCGCGTGCGAAAAGTGGCGATAAAATTGTTGTTGCTGTCTCTGCAATGAGTGGCGAAACCAATCGCTTGATTGCGCTAGCCAATGAAATGAGCGATAAACCGCATGCCCGCGAACTGGATGTAATTATTTCCACCGGTGAGCAGGTCACCATTGCGCTATTAGCCATGGCGCTACTTGATCGTGGTTGCGAAGCGCGCTCTTATACTGGCGCACAAATTCGCATGGTGACCGATGACGTGCATGGCAAGGCACGTATTAAAAAAATCAAGAGCGAAAAAATGAAAGCCGATCTGGATGCCGGCCGTGTGGTGGTGGTGGCAGGATTTCAGGGCGTTGATGAAAAAGGTAATATTACAACCCTGGGACGCGGTGGTTCAGATACCACGGCGGTGGCAATAGCGGCAGCATTAAATGCCGACGAGTGCCAGATTTATACCGATGTGGACGGTGTCTATACCACCGATCCCCGAGTTGAGCCAAAAGCCAGAAAACTTGACCATGTAACGTTTGAAGAAATGCTGGAAATGGCCAGTTTAGGTTCGAAAGTTCTGCAAATCCGCTCAGTGGAATTTGCAGGTAAATATAATGTCCCATTACGTGTGCTGTCGGCCTTTGAAGAAGGCGAGGGTACACTTATTGCACTGGAGGATGATGACGTGGAACAGGCGTTAATTTCAGGTATTGCGTTTAATCGTGATGAAGCACAGTTAACCATTAATGGTGTACCCGATCAGCCGGGTGTGGCTTCAAAAATATTAGGTCCGGTGACCAGGGCCAACATCGAAATCGATATGATCGTGCAGAATATCTCTGAAGATGGCTGCACTGACTTTACCTTTACCGTGCACCGCAATGATTATGAAACTGCTCACGCTTTACTGGAAAGCGTAGCAAAACAGTTGGGTGCGAGAAAAGTAACCGGTGATGATGCAATTGTAAAAATCTCACTGGTTGGTGTTGGCATGCGTTCTCATGCAGGCATAGCAAACACAATGTTTGATACTTTAGCCAAAGAAAACATAAACATACGTATGATATCTACATCTGAAATTAAGATATCAGTTGTGCTTGATGAGAAATACCTTGAACTGGGCGTACGTTCTTTACATGAAGCTTTTGCATTAGATAGTGACGGACACCTAAAAAATCTGTAAAATTATCACAGCTACAACACCATGCCCACAGGTGTATAAATTAACCGGCAGATGGTAAGTGGAATGAACTCTCGCGCTGTTCATCACTCTTATTTTTTATAATTGATACAACAAGGAGAAAAGGAAATGTTGATATTAACCCGCCGTGTTGGCGAAACTCTAATGATTGGTGATGAAGTCACCGTAACCGTGCTTGGTGTAAAAGGTAATCAGGTAAGAATAGGCATTAATGCGCCTAAAGAAATAGCTGTACATCGTGAAGAAATTTACGAGCGCATAAAAGCAGAACAAGCTGAAACAGGTTCTGCTTAACTTGTTTATGTAAAAGCGCTTTACCTGTAAACAGAGAACAGGTATGCTTCGCACCCGGTGTGCAGATGCATACCTGTTTTTTTATTGTATTAGATTTATCAGGAGAAATGACTGATAAAATCGCCTGATTCAGTATCTACCAGGTCATCTTGTTACATATAAAATTAGAAATTAACGGAGAAATGGCCGAGCGGCTGAAGGCGCGCCCCTGCTAAGGGTGTATAGGGTTTATAGCTCTATCGAGGGTTCGAATCCCTCTTTCTCCGCCATATTCTTAATTATGAACCCGTTTTTATCGGGTTCATAATTAAGAATATTGAGGATAATGCGGACTTGATAAGAACCCTTGTTCGACAAAATCGCCGGGAGCGATTTTGAACGCCTGCTTTTTAGGCGGCCCGAAGGGTGACTAATTTTGTAGGGAACAAAATTGAATGGCGATAGCCAGCCGGGACGGCAAATTACAGGAAGTAATTTGTAACGCAGGAGTCCGTAATAAAAAATCGTCAGGAACGATTTTTAACATCAGCGCATTTTGCTGATGGCCCGTAGGGCGAGGGCAGAACTAAATTCGACGGGATCGATTTTGAACATACGCAGTATGGCCCGTAGGGTAAAATACACGATGTATTTTATAAAGCCCGAGTAATCCCTCGGTTGGCTTGAAACTGAGGTTAAATGTGAACAAAGTTTCGGGTCCATTTACATTGACGCAACCAGCATAAACCTAGATAATGCGTCCTCGCAGCCACACGACAAATTATGCGCCTGTAGCTCAGCTGGATAGAGTACTCGGCTACGAACCGAGCGGTCAGGGGTTCGAATCCCTTCAGGCGCACCATACATAAAAAAGCCCCTCATTTTTTAGAGGGGCTTTTTTATGTATGTTGTTTTGGACAGAGTTGTTCGTCATTCGGTTCGAAAAAATCGTCAGGAACGATTTTTAACATCCGCGTTTTCTGCGGATGGCCCCGAAGGATGACTAATTTTGTAGGAACAAAATTGAATGGTGATAGCCTGCCGGGACGGCAAATTACAGGAAGTAATTTGTAACGCAGGAAGCCCGAGTAATCTTCAGTAAAACTTCCTGCTCTATATGATTGCCCACCCGTTTTTGGTGGGCCTTTTCTATTTCTATTGTCGTGTTACTCTCTAACACTTTCAAAACGTTTTTCAATTCGTGCTGCTGCATTGGCTAATTGTACTGGGGCTTGTGGGCATATCGCACAACCATTTCATACTATTCCTGGCTACCTGGTTCCATCAACTCTTACAAACTTGTGCCGCTCATAACATGTCAATACTTTTAACGACCAACTGGATGAAGGCGGGTTGGTTAAGTTATTGATTAATTGAAGTTAATATTTCACATGGGTTTGCTAATTAAGTAGCTAACGTTCAACTCTTGACTTTATTTAAGATTTTGCTGTTCTTTATTCGCGAATTGCGAACAGATAATGATCATGCGCACCCATGATTTGGTCACATACTGAGGGGAAGGGCTGGAAAAAATAAGCGGTTTAACGCTTTAGGGTGGAGTATTAAATGACTGTTTATGATTAAGTATTACAATATAATAGTTATAAGTGACTGAAAAAATTAAACTAATAGATTTTCTTTTGTTTTTATGATTATTTTGCAACTTAGTTTATTTGCTTAATAACCCATATTGTTTTACTATTTGTAAGCTAATATTGACAAATAAATGCAAATATAGCCATTTAAACCATGCTCAAGGTTGAGTTACCATGTTAATTGAATTTAGTGCCAGTAATTTTCTCTCTTTTAGTAATATAGCTACTCTGAGCCTCGTTAAGTCTAAAGGCATTGAGTTAGAGGCTTCGAATACCTTTCAGCCAAATGCACCATCAACACCAGCTTTGCTTAACAGTAGTGTGATTTATGGCGCTAATGCAGCGGGGAAATCTAATTTAATTAAAGCGTTGAAACTAATGAGACAGTTAGTTTTGAATTCTGCACGTGAAAGCCAAGCAGGAGACAAGCTATCTGTAACACCATTTTTACTTGATGAAGTAACTGGCTCTCAACCCTCGGACTTTGAAATTACATTTGTTAGCCATGATGTTAGATATCAGTATGGCTTCAGCGCTACGTCTGAACGCTTTCTAGAAGAATGGTTGTATGCTTATCCTAAAGGACGCCCTCAGAAATTAATTGATCGTACTTATGATGAGAATAGCCAGACATATACGTGGGGCAGTATGGATAAGCTCTCAGGACAAAAGCAATTATGGCAGGAAGCAACACGCTCAAATGCACTGTTTTTGTCCACTGCGATTCAGCTAAATAATCAACAACTCAAATCAGTATTTGATTGGTTTGCTAATGATTTACATGTGGCTGGAATTGGTATGTGGCATCCAGGTTATTCTGTTTCATTGTGTGAGGATGAAGAGACAAAACTTAAAGTATTAGATTTTCTAAAAGCAGCAGATCTTGATATTGATGATATTGAGCTAGAACATAAAAAATTTAATTCAGATAGCTTGCCCGATGATATTCCTGATGAGATTAAAGATCAAATTGAAAATGAGTTTAAAGATAAGCCGGTAGTTAATGTAAAGACATCTCATTTGTTGAAGAGTGGTAAAAAAGTACTGTTTGATATTGATGACGAGTCAGATGGTACACAAAAGATTTTTTCTCTTGCTGGGCCATGGTTAGATACTCTTGAGAATGGGTATACCTTGGTTATTGATGAGCTGCATGATAATTTACATCCAATGATGGTGAAATTCCTTGTAGAGCTATTTCATAATAAGGAAGTTAATCAAAAAAATGCCCAGTTGATTTTCACAACTCATGATACATCTATCCTTAATCAACAGGTATTTAGACGAGACCAAATTTGGTTCTGTGAGAAAGGTAAAGATCAATCATCAGTCCTTTATTCACTTACTGACTTTAGTCCAAGAAAGGGAGTGGATAACTTGGAAAAAGGATATTTATCAGGAAGGTATGGCGCTTTACCTTATTTGAGGCCTGTTAAGAAAGCGATGGGGTGTTAAGTGGGAAGTGATGAATTACATCATAAAAGAAAGGCTCGATCAGCTAAGCAACTAGCGAGAAAGAAGGAATCTAGAGCATCGTATGAACGTGCTTTAATCGTTTGTGAAGGTTCTAAAACAGAACCAAACTATTTTTCTGAGCTGGTGAATTCTTTAGAGCTGAATACGGCAAATGTTGAGATTGATGGTAACTGTGGGTCAAGTCCAAAAAGTGTATTTGATTATGCAAAAAAAAGATATATAGAAGAAAAGAGGACTGGCGATGGTTTTGATAGGGTATTTTGTGTTTTTGATAAAGATTCACATGAATCTTACGAAGAAGCACTAAGGCTTCATAGTGACATGAAACCGAAAGGTGTGTTCAAGGCTATCGTTTCTGTTCCATGTTTCGAATACTGGTTATTGCTACACTATGTATTCACAACAAAACCATTTGAAGCAGATCGTAGTGGTAGTATATGCGCAAGCCTGATTAGTGAGCTAAAAAAATATCTTCATGATTATGAGAAAGGTGATGAGAATATTTACAGTGTGTTATCTGGTCAGACAGATCAAGCAATTGCGTATAGCAAACGTGCAATGACTCAATCTGAAGAAAATGATACAGATAATCCTTCAACTATTATTCATGAGTTGGTTGAGTATTTACGAGATTTAAAAAGCTAATTTATATTGGTGTAGCAGAAAATGTAGTTATTCATCCATGTGGTCGTCATAAGTTATTTGGTAGCCCATGGCTTTATACCCTTTTTCTCTTTTGTTGAACATTCTTTCAAGCATTGGAATGGATGAGTCAACATAGTCATAAATGGTAACCAGGTCTTTACCTTCAGATTCACGATGTATCCTGCCTGCGTATTGTGCTAATGAGCCTCTCCAGGCGATAGGTAGTGCTAAAAACAATGTATCGAGTTTTGGTAGGTCAAAACCTTCACCAACGTATTTTCCTGTTGCGACAATTACCTGGGCTTCATCAAGTTGCTCATTGGCTGCTTTGCGTTCTTTGGCACGCATTGCTCCTCGAAGAATCACTGTTTGAATACTATCTTCGATGAGAAGGTTGTTAATCTGTTCGGCATGTTCGCGACGCTCTGTTAATACTAACGGGTGTTTGCCTTCAGATATTTTTGTAATTACATCAGTAACTATTTTTTTGGTTCGTTTTTTATCTTCTGTTAGCCAGCGATATACATCTGTAATACGCGGTCTTTGTTCTGCATTAAATAGATTTACTGCTGGTGTGCTGTATAGTTTGGTCACAATCACCTGTTGCTCAAATTTTTCTGCATGGTTTGATTTTACTTTGTGGCGAATTGGGCCAGCAAGCATGAAAATAATCTTCTGGTGTCCGTCTTGCCGGTCTGGTGTTGCTGTCAAACCTAGCACATATTTTGAGTGCACTTCATTTAGTAGCATCTCGTAGCGTGGTGCGGAAATATGGTGACACTCATCGATAATGATTTGACCATATTGCTGAATTATTGGGTCGATAGAATTATCTTTTTTATTGATGAGACTTTGATAAGTGGCTATATCTATTTGACCGCCTGGTTTTCTTTTGCCACCACCGATATTGCCAATATCTATGTCCTGCAAAAATGATTTTAGACGTTCCTGCCATTGTTCGAGTAATTGAAGGCTGTGGGTGAGTATTAAGGTATTTGTTTTTCGTTTAACAATAATGCCAATTGCTGCTACGGTTTTACCGAAAGCGGTAGGTGCATGTAAAACACCAATGCTGTGTCTGATCATAGCATTAACTGCTTTGGTCTGATCTTTTCTTAGTGTGCCGAGAAAATCTAATTTTTTGAGTTTTTTGCCCACCTGTCGTTTGTCGTCAATATTGATAGTAATGTTTTGTTCTTTAAGTAACTCTATAGCTTCATCAAAACAGCCTCTGGGTAAAAATAAGTAACCTTGTTCTAGACGAGCGCATGAGATATATCTTGGAATCCCATGTGTTGAAAATCGTAATGCTTGTGTTTTGAAAAATACAGGGTTGGAAAAGCTTGCTAAACGTTTGAGACGTGCAATTAAGGTAGGAGGCAGTTCTGAAGTTTTAATATAAAGGTAATTGGCTAATGTAATGGTGATATGTTCCGGACAGTTATCAATCTGTATACGTTTGCTCGCAAGTCCTTGCTCCCAGAGAGGCCGGTTGTCTATTATCTTTGAATTTGTAGATGTAGTAGGTGTTAGTTGTGTGAGTAAACTATGTAATTGAGTTGAAGAGATGCTTTTTACTTGAGACAAAAAATTCCACTGATCATGGTAAGGTTTCAGGTTTATATCAACAAACAGGCTGTTGCCCTGTTGTCTTGCCTGATATTGAAGCGGCAATGCAATGAGGTTGCCGAATCCGCCTTCTGGCATCAAATCCTGATTTGGAAACAGGCGATCATATGATTCAAACGATAAATCAGGATGAATTTCCATCGCCTTATCAAGCAGTCCAAAACCTAAAAGCCTGGCATCTTTAGCAGGTATTTGTTCAGAAAAGAATACCCAGAGGTGAGCGCCGTTTCCTGAGCGTGATATCTCAATAGCATGCGGGATATTCAATTCCATGCAAGTTTTAGCCAAAGCAGCTATTGATTTTTGCCAATCATTTTTATCAAAATCAGCCGCCAGTAAATAACAGGAATTATCCATAAGGAGAGGGTACAAACCGATGACCTGTTTTCCTGACAGATGATCATAAATAATTTGATCATCAAGTGCTGTAAATTTCCTGTGAGAACATTCGCTGCATTTTATTTTAGGCTTGTTGCAGACACCTTTTACCCATTCGTTACCACAGGCAACGGAATAACCACTTCGTCCTTTTGTATTTTCCCAGCGATGAGCAAAAATATCAGGTCGACCTCTGAATAACATTTGAAAAAGTGCAACTTTTTGATTGACTGAAAGCTCTGTCGTAACGACCTGTATGTTTGATGACTGCTGTAGAAGCGTATCTCTCTTTTCAATTAATGTCTTTTTCTCAAGTTCTAATGAGGCTAACTTATGATTAATACTTTCAATTTCGTTATTGATTTCATTGCCCGAAATGGTAGGTCTATTAGTTTTCTGAGGCATACAGATTGGTACCACTAATTTTTAACTTCAAGTCTTATGGAATACTGTGGAGGCATTTTAAGCTTATTCAGTGGTTCTCTTTACTACTGACGTGCGACTTTTTCGTATTACTTCTAACAATTTGTTTTTTAATTGGTCATAAAATGCTGGTGGTAATAGCCCGTAATCATAAACGTCGGTTTTATTATGTGTAATTGAACGTAAGTCAGGTCCCGGCCAGATAAATCGGTTAATCTCACTTAGAATGACCCAGGAGCGTTCATCAACATTGTCACTCAGACCAAGTCGAGTTTTGGTTGCCCTCGGTATTTCTATAGCTTCATCAAGCTTAGATGGTTTTGTATGCGTGATAGGTACAACGCTGACAAGTGACTTATTGTGTGCATCTCGTGTGGCAATGACAATAGCGCAAGGACGGTCTTTTATACCTTCGAGCCGTCCTTTTATTGATTCGCTATGCCAGAGATAGCTGTACCTAATTACAAGGCCGGGTTCTGGAGTGGGTAATGCCACTATTGAATATTATTTGTTGTTAAGTTCAGTATTGAGGTGGCTATGTTTTTTTGACATTTGTGTGGATTCAATTTGTGCAATATCATCCTCGGTGAACTCATTTACATGAAGAACCTCTCTTGCACGCTGTTGAAGAAGATGGAATTCTTCTGCAGAAATAAGTACAAGCCTTTCACGCCCATGTCTGGTGATGGTTACCGGTTCAGCAAGAGCGGTATCTTGATATTGACCAATGTTACGCTGAAACTCGACTGAAGTGATGGAAACCATGTTTTTTGCCTTATTGTGCATGTAAGTATATCTGTATTATACATATAATACGTATTTTTTTCGTGTTTTTTAGTGAGTTTATATTTTTATGTGTAGCGGATAATGTTCGTAAACAGGGCTCAAATACCCTCAATATGGTGTTATATTTTATAGGTCTGCCTACGAACCGAGTGCTCGGAAGTTCGACAAATTCATCTGCTAAGTATATGACTTTCCCTCGCTAACTACAGCTTATTTTGTTTAGACAATAAGCATATTTGTACCATAATTATCACCAAAAATGCTTAATAATTCATTATATACCATAATTATGGTACGGTTTATCCATGAGTCCACTTGAGCAAATAGGCAAGAACCTTCGTTTGTCACGTAAGAAGCAATTCCCGTATGATGATATGGCGGCGTTTGCATTGCGCGTAGGTATTAGCCGGGCTACGCTGCAGAAAATGGAAAAAGGGGATTTGTCGGTTAGCCTAAAGTATTATTACCAGGCTGCAAAACTACTTAATGCCGAACAAGGATTCTCACAGCTATTTATATTAGAAAAGAGCCTGTTTGATGACTGAAAATACCAGGCAGCGCTACGATTTATATATAGAAACGCCTGCAACAGGTCTGATTAAAGCAGCTCAGGCGGTTTTGTTAGAATCTTCAGGGCAATTAGTTCAGATGGCATTTTTGTACACGGAGGAATTTAGAGAGCATAAACATGCATTCGCTCTCGATCCGGTTCAATTGCCGCTTACTGAGAAAGAAATAAGCTTTAAATGTGCCGGTGGCATGCCGGGTGTATTGGATGATTATTTACCTGATGATTGGGGAAGAAAAGTTCTAGCTAAGCTTGCTTACTATCGTGATCAGCATGTAATCAATCAACATAGTGCTATCGATACCTTAACTCAACTCAGTAATAGTCGAATAGGGGCACTTCAGTGGGTGATTGCTGGCGAAGCACCAAACTATGAATTTGGTTGTGATGGATGGGTCACAGACGATTTGCCCTCGTATAAAGAAGGGGTAGTGTCCAGTTAATGGAGCGTTATCGCCGTTTGCCTGACGCCAACTGGTTTGCACTGGTTAGTGCATATGGAGATGAAGACTGAGACGAGGGTGATAATTTATTCCTGATTGGAAACAATAAAAATGCGATCACTGCAAAGCAGGATGTAGACTTATATCTGTTTGCGAATGACATACCATCAAAATACGACAATAATGATGGTTCACTGATGGTAACGATTACACGAATTGCATAGCCTGATCATTTGGCTTTGTATTTGGTCCAGCAAATATTCAAGTGAGCTGGATGAATAATGGGTGCTAAGAATTAAAGAGGTCAAACTCGAATGGCACTTACTTAAGCCGAAATTCCCGTCATTGCGAGCGGTAGCGCGGCAATCTATTAGCATCTGGTGCCTACCTGCCAGAGATTGCTTCGTTCCTCGCAATGACGAATTTGCTGAATTAATAACATT
>Ga0164313_10001878_pt1 | contig 18807 bp, 13 predicted proteins | sample GuaBasSedimGuay4_FD_113735 | JGI IMG/M metagenome (GOLD analysis project Ga0164313, IMG submission 113735) | Subseafloor sediment microbial communities from Guaymas Basin, Gulf of California, Mexico - Guay4, Core 4569-4, 0-3 cm | ecosystem: Environmental > Aquatic > Marine > Hydrothermal vents... | reverse complement strand
GCTGTCAGTTCCCCCCGACCCGCTGCCCGGCGTCGAATCCGCCGCGCGGTGGCCTCCGATGCTGTGTCCATCGCCGCGATGGTGACCACGGCCGAGGATCTGCGTCAGGTGTCACCGCTCGAGGCCTTCCCCCTGGATACAGCCACGGTCCTGCACTGGCTGATGAAACGCGGCGCCGGCCATGTCCTGCAGGACAAAAGCGAAATCGTCGCATATGGCGAACTCGTGCCCGATCAGACCGACCCTGCCCGCCAGTGGATCGGCCACATGATCGTGCACCCGCGCCGCCGCGGCCTGGGCATCGGCCAGCGGCTGGTGCACGAGCTGGTCCGCATCGCCGAGCACGAACGCGAGGCGCGCGAGGTCGCGATCAGCGCCTTTGCCGAGAACGAACGCGCATTGCGCTGCTATGGCTCCTGTGGTTTCGCCCGGGTCGAAAGTGAGCGGGTCGAGGGTCGGCAGCTGGTCGGCATGCGCCTGCGCTTTGCCTCCCGTCGCCGGTCACCCGCGCAGCTGTCGAGCCTGCTGGTGGCTGGTCTGGCCGTGCTGTTGTCGATCGCCGGCCTGGCCCGGGCGGCGACAGCGATGGTGGCTGCGGCACCGCTCGTTTCGTTGAGCGTTGTCGGTCCGCTGATCGGTGGCTGGCTGGCTCACCACTTCGCGGCCGAGCGTCGCGACCCGTGGCGCCTGCGTATGCGCGTCGCGCTGCGACAGGTCGGGCTGGGGATTACGATCGCGGTGGTCGTCGGCGTGGTTGCGCTGGTGATCAGTGGAGAGTATTCGCGCGTGCCGGTGCTGTTGGGGATCTATGGCGGCGCTACGGTGGTGTGGGTCGCGTTGTTGGCCGGGGTGCTTGGTGTGGAGGGGCGCGGGTAGGGTGATCGTAGTTCCGATGCCGGAACTCAGTTAGCCGCATTCGCCGATCGTAGTTCCGGCGTCGGAACTCAACCGGGACACGACGCCCACAGATCGCACTCACAATCCAGCCAGGCGTGACGGCCTCCGCGCGCCGACCGCCTGCCCGCTACTTCTTCTTGCGTGCCGCGGTTTTCTTCTTCGCGGCGGCCTTTTTCTTGGCTACCGGCTTCGGGCGTGCCGCAGGTTTCTTTCTGGCGGCCGGCTTCTTCTTGCGCGCCGCGGGCTTGTTCTTCGCAGCGGCCTTCTTTTTGGCCACCGGCTTCTTGCGTGCTGCTGCCTTCTTTTTCGGCGCGCTCTTTTTCTTCGCGGCAGCCTTCTTCTTTGCCGCGGGCTTCTTGCGTGCGGGCGGCTTCTTCTTCGCCGCCGGCTTCTTCTTCGCAGCAGCTTTCTTCTTGGCGTCGGCCATCTTCCTGGCGGCAGCCTTCTTCTTCGCGTCGGCCGTCTTAATGGCGTCGGCCTTTTTCTTCGCAGCAGCCTTCTTCTTGACCGCGGCGGCCTTTGCCTGGGCAGCGACCTTGGCACGGGCGTCGGTCTTCTTCTTCGCCTCGGCCTGTTTCTTTGCCGCCTCTTTCTTCTTCGCGTCAGCTACCTTCTGGGCCTCGGCCTTCTTCTTCGCCGCGACCTTTCGCTTCTCGGCCTCGCGCTTGCGCTTCTCCTCGGCCTTCTCGCGTTCGGCGGCCTTCTTCAGGCGCAGGCGTTCGCGGTCGGCGGCGGCCTTGACCTTTGCTGCTTCGCGCTCCTTTTTCAGGCGTTCGCGTTCGTCGGCTTTCTTGGCCTTGAGTTGCTCACGTTCTTCGAGCTTGCGCTGGCGCTCGGCGTCTTTCTCGGCCTGGATGCGCTCGCGTTCGGCCAGCTTGGCGGCTGCCTTTTCGGCGCGGACGCGTTCGCGTTCGGCGGCCTTCTCGGCCTTGATGCGGTCGCGCTCGGCCTGCTTGCGCTCTTCTTCCTCACGCCGGATTTTTTCGTGATCGATCTTCGGCTTGGGCGGGCGCGGCGGCGGCACTGCGGGGATACCGCTGACCTTGAGAATCGATGGCCAGTCCGGCTTCGCGTCGCTGGTGAATACGTAGATTGGATAGAGGCGGGTGAAGGTGTCCATCACCTCGCTCACGAAGGAGCCGGGCGTCAGTCGCGAGCTCTCCGTGTGGATGTGGCGCAGCAGCACCCAGCCGAGCGTGTTCTCCCAGGCCGGCGCGCCGGTGGGAAACGGATCCTCTTCCTTCATGCCAAAGCGACCGGCCGCGCGTACGAAACGGCGGAACTCGAAGCCCCGACGCAGGTAGTTGTTCTTGATGTGCTCGTCGAGCGAATGCAGGTTGCGGCGGATGCGTGGCTTGAACACGCGGCGCATCTTGCCCTGCGGGGCACCCGTGTCGTAGATCGAGAAACCCAGGGCCACGCCATCCGCGCCGATGCGGATGAACAGATGCCCGTCGTCCAGTCGTCCGACGCTCTGGTCCCAGTAGAAGGCCGTGTAGTCCATCTTCACGGGCGGGACATTCACCGGCGCCGGGTTCGGTGTGCTCGAGCCCGGGCTCGCGGCGCTGTGCATCTGGCTGAAATGCGAGTCAGGATTTGGCCCGAGCCCGAAGACCGGATCAAGCTCCTTCATCGGACCATCCAGCGCGCGCAGCAGCTGCTGGAATGGCTCGCAGACGTGTAGCTCGAAGCTCTCCTCGTTCTCCTTGAACCACTCCAGCGTATTGTTCTGCCGAAGTTCGTGGAAAAATGCGAAGGATTCTTCGCGGAAGCCGGTGAACTCCATGGGCTCTCCCCGCAGGTCAGGCGAATCGTACATTGAAGCGGCGCGAGGCTATCACAGTGCTCTAGAAGGTTAAGTTCGGGATGATGGGGTCAGCAGCGTGCGCGCAGTGAGATCATTGTAACTTGCGTCACCACAAAGAGTTGGGAGTGCAGGAGTGGCCGCGACAATTAGGTGAAGAAAAAGCGTAAAGACTTGCGCCCGGCGCGAGGCGGGGGCCGTGACAGAGTGGCAGGGGATGTGGCAGGCGTCGCGGCGGTGCGTGTCGGTGCGTGTGTCTGTGCGTCGTGGCGCCCGCGTCGTCTCAGCTCCCCCGCCTGAGCACCCACACATACTGCAGGAAGCCCATCTCCCTGAAAAAGCCCAGGGTTGCCAGGTTGAACAGCTTGAACCTGGCCGAGCCGAGCGGGTTCAGCCCCTCGACACTGTCGACCTGGTAGCCCGTCCGCTCGAACATCTCGCGCATCGTGGCCCTGGTGTAGAAGCGCAGGTGGGTGCGATCCAGAATGCCTTCGTCGGCATAGTCCCAGCGGCCCTTCATCACGAGGTCCACCACGGTCCAGAAATGCCGGACATTCGGGACCGAGCTGATCAATGTCCCGCCCGGGGCGAGTTTGGTCGCGAGCGTGAGCAGGAATTCCTCCGGCCACACCAGATGCTCGAGGATGTCGTTGCAGAAGACGCAGTCGAAATGCGCATCGGGCAGCTCGTTTACGAGCGCGGCGGCATCTCCGACCAGCACCTTGTCCAGGCGCGACGCGGCCACCTGCGCGGCGGCCGCATCCAGTTCGATGCCCCACAGCTCGCGCGACTGAAGATCGTCGAGGCCAAGCGAAAGCGCGCCCTCCCCACACCCGACGTCGAGAATGCGACGGGCACCCTGCGGGAAGTGCCGCAGCAGTTCGGGACGCAGGTGATCGTGGTACCCGGACTCGGGCATAGTCAGCCTTTCGCGTGTGGCGCGCTGCTCGGAGCTGAGCCGGATCAACCCGGCGGCCAGCTCATCTGTCGCCCGCCGAGCACATGCACATGCAGGTGCTCGACTTCCTGCCCGCCCTCGGCACCCGAGTTGATGACCAGACGATAACCCGAACCCAGATGGCTGGCGTCGGCCATACTCCTGGCGGTGAGCAGAAGGTGCCCGAGCAACTCCTGGTCATCCTGGCTCGCGCCCTGGATTCCCGTGAGCGGCTTGACCGGGATCACCAGAAGATGCACCGGTGCCTGCGGGTTGATGTCACGAATCACCACGCAATGTTCATCGCGGTGCAGGAAATCACCCGGGATCTCGCCCTCGATGATGCGGGTGAAGAGAGTCTTGTCGCCCGTCTTGCCGCCCATCTTGTCGCCCATTACTACTCCTTCCCGAGTATGCGCTCGAGCGTGGCTTCGTCGGCTACCAGAAAGCCGCCATCGAGCAGCCGTGGCGTGAGCACGCGCCAGTTGTCGCCGGCCTCGAAGACACGATGGAAGACCTCCACCGCCCGGTCGATCTCGCCCGCATTGCACAGCGCTACCGCGTACCAGTACGAAGCCTCGAGGTTGTCGCCGAGGATTTCCTGCGCTGCGCCGTATGCCGCTTCGGCCGCCTGCAGGTCGTCTTCCTCGATCGCGAGGTCGCCTTCGTTCATCTTTGCATATCCGCGATGGATGGTCAGGAGGCGGCCCAGTTCGGCGAGCGGTTCTGCATGGTCCTCGACCCGCAGGTCGACGACCGTGTCCTGCCAGCTGCGCCCCGTGACTTCCCCGCTGACCACGAGAATCGCGGCCGACTGTTTGCCCCGGATATCTCCACCGGCTTGCTGCGCAGCCTCGAGTGCGCGGAGCATGCGCGCGGCCAGGTCACCCTCGGCGCTCTCGAAGGCTTCGGCCATCGCGTCGGGGACCGTGTCATTGGCCATCAGGTTGGCCTGCACCGTGTAGTTCTCACCGGTGCGGTGGCCGGCTTCGGGAATGCAATTGGATCCGGTGTGCACGGCCACGTTGCCGTCGGCATCGACCATGCCCACCTGACGGATTTCGGGATGGGCGTCGGCGGTTGTCAGTGCCTCGAGCGTTTGTGTTGCGGACTTGCCGGCCGCCATCAGCTCCAGCCCGAGCGGCCCGTATGACGGATCGACCAGCGATTGCGTGGCGACAGCACCGATCCCGGCCCGTGCCCACGGCACCATGGCACCCACGCTGAACCAGTGCGATTGCACGGCCACACCGAGCTGCCCGGTGTCGGGATCCAGGGCGACGATCGAGTATGTGGAGACCGGTCGGATCGGGCTGGGCCCTGTAGCTTCGGACCGGGTCGGGGCAACGACTATCAGCAGGACGGTCAGGGCGATCAGGATGGGTAGCGCACGTAGCATCTCGAAATCCTCCAGTGACGAGAGTGCCTGACCGTAGCATGGCGCGCGCGGAGTTCCGACGTCGGAACTCCGATCGGCGTATCTACCGAAGCCCACTGCCAACAATGGAAGCGGGCCAGCAGCAGCTCAAGCCTCTTCGGCCCCGGCAACGATCTCGAACTCCCGGATCACGCCGAGAAAGCGCTCGCCATACTTCTCCAGCTTGCTCGCCCCGATCCCGTGCAGCGCGCCCAGCTCCAGCGCATCGGCCGGCCGCGCCGTTGCCATCTCCTTCAGCGTGCGATCGTGGAAGATCACGTAGGCGGGCACCGCCTGCTCCGAAGCGATTTCCGCGCGCAGCGATCGCAGGAGTTCGAACAAGTCCTGGTGTATGGGATCCAGCTGCACGGCCGCCGTGCCAGAGGCACCACGGCGACCGCTCGTGCCAGCCCGTGCCCGCACTGCCTTGCGTGTCTCCGCAGCCCGGTCCACCACCACCACCACACTCTGTTCACCGCGCAGTACCTCGCGCCCACGGTCGGTCACGCGCAGCACGCCGTATTCACCCTCGACCCGGATCAAACCGGACGAGGTGAATTGCCGCGCCAGCGACCTCCACTGCAGAGCATCCTGCCCGGCCCCGATCCCGAAAGTGCTCAGCCGCGCATGGCCGAAGCGCTGCACCTTGGGTGTCTCCTCACCACGCAGGATGTCGACGATGTGCCCGACACCGAAGTTCTCGTCGCTGCGGATCACGCAGCTCAGGAACTTCTGCGCTTCGGTTGTGGCATCGCGGGTTTCGGGTGGATCCAGACAGTTGTCGCAGCGGCCGCAACTCCCGGGCGCGTCTTGGCCGAAATCGTCGTCGAAGTAACTCAGGATGGCGTGGCGACGGCAGGCCGGTGACTCGGCCCAGCCCACGAGCTGGTCGAGCTTGCGTCGTTCGGTCAGGCGGTGCTGCAGGAACTCGCCCGAGTCCGTCGCCAGTTCGCCGATCATCTGCGAGATGCGCATCACGTCCTGCCAGCCGAAGGCGAGCCAGCAGTTGGCCGTGTCGCCGTCGCGTCCGGCGCGGCCGCTCTCCTGGTAGTAGGCCTCGAGAGACTTGGGCAGGTCCAGGTGCGCGACGAAGCGCACGTCCGGCTTGTCGATGCCCATGCCGAAGGCGATCGTGGCCACCACCACGACCTTGTCCTCGCGCAGGAAGCGGCGCTGTGTGGATGCGCGTTGCTCCGGTGGCAGGCCCGCATGGTAGGGGTGCGCGTCAAATCCTTCCTTCTGCAGCCAGCCGGCGACTTGCTCGCAACGTTTGCGCGTGCCGCAGTAAACGATGCCCGCGTCGTCGCGGTGCGAGCGTGTGAGAAAGGCCACCAGCTGCTTGCGCGCGTCGACCTTGGGCACGACGGCGTAGTGCAGGTTGGGACGGTCAAATCCGGACACAAAAATATCGCTGTCGTCGAGCTGCAGTTCCGCGGCGATGTCCGCACGTGTGGGCGCATCGGCCGTGGCCGTGACGGCGATGCAGGGTAGATCGGGCCAGCGCTGGCGCAGCTGTCCGAGCGCGCGGTACTCGGGCCGGAACTCGTGGCCCCACTGGCTGATGCAGTGAGCCTCATCGATGGCCAGCAACGACCAGTCGACACCGTCGGCGGCCGAAAGAAATCCCGGCGTCACCACGCGCTCGGGCGCGACATAGAGAATGTCGATGCCACCGGCGCGCAGCCGTCGCAGGACCTCGTCGCGTTCCTGCGGGGACTGCGTTGAGTTGAGATAGGCTGCATCGATGCCGAGCTGTTTCAGTGCATCGACCTGGTCCTGCATCAGGGCGATCAAGGGGCTCACCACCAGGCCAGTGCCCGGACGGCAAAGGGCCGGGATCTGGTAACAGAGTGACTTGCCGCCACCGGTCGGCATGACAAGCAACGCGCTTTGCCCAGCGACGAGGTGATCGATCACCGTTTCCTGCAACGGTCGGAACTTCGGGAAACCGAAGACCGTCTCCAGGACTTCACTGGCATTGCGTGGACTCAACAGAACATCCCCGGGCAGGCAGGCTATATGTAAGGTTCGCCAAGGTCCGCTGGGGCCCCGATCTGGCGCCCGCTCACCGTCAGCTATAGCCCATCCGGGGCCTGCAACGCAAAGGTCGCGACGCGTTTGTTGACGCTTGCTAGAGTGGCCGGCGCAACCTGAGCCCCCCAATCCCCACGGAGGAAATGATGGCGCACGAGGGAGTGACCACCGCACCGCCGGCTGAGCTGATCTCGACCACGCGAACGCACGAGGGCCCGCTGCTCAAGATCGACCTCGATGAGGTGCGCCTGCCCGGTGGAGCCGTGGCGCACCTGGAATCGATCAGACATCCCGGAGCGGCCGCGGTGCTGCCGGTGCTCGGGGATGGCCGCGTGCTGCTGGTGAATCAGTACCGCCACGCGATGGGCGGCTGGATCCTGGAGGTTCCCGCGGGCAAGCTCGACGACGGCGAGGCACCGTCGGTGTGCGCGGCGCGCGAGGTCGAGGAGGAGGTCGGTCACAAGGTCGGCGCCTTGCTCGAACTGGGCGCGATTTTCACCACGCCGGGCTTCACCGACGAGGTGATCTGGCTCTACGAGGCGCATGATCTCGAGGCAACGGAGATCGCGCACGAGGCAGACGAAGTCATCGAGGTCGTCACGATGGACTTCGACGAAGCAGTCGCCGCCGTCCAGGATGGCCGGATCCGCGATGGCAAATCCGTCGCGACGATCCTGCATGCAGCGATACGGCGGATACAATCGGCCTGAGCGAGCTACCAGGATATGCGGAGGGTGTAAGGACGGCCGGACTCTACTTGAGTGCGAAGGCCGGCATGCCCCCACAATCCTCGAACACCGCGTTGCTCGCCGTATGATCCAGTGGATCAAAGCGCGTGAAGAGGATCGAACTCCCCCACACCCTGCTGCAGAACTGTGCATCATTGCCCACCGGGAGGAATTCGAACGCGAAGCCGCGCAAGATCTCCGGCCCTTTTGTCCATGGCCCGAGCACGTCAGTCGCCGTCCACACGCGCGTGCCGCCGTCCGTCCAGTTGTTCACCGTCAGGTGCAGCGTGCCCTCGTGCTCGTAGAGCGACGGGCTCTCCATCACCCTGCCCTGCACCGAGTCCAGGATCGCCGTGACCGACCACGCGCCGGCGGCACGGTCGGCCAGTGCGATGGCCTGACCACCGTCTACATGGCGGACCGTGAGCAACATCCGCAGCGCGCCGTTCTCCCTGAACAGCACCGGGTCGCGCGCATCGCTGGACCACGGTGCGCCGCTGCCCCAGGTCGTGAGCGCATGCCGCGGCTCGAGCACGAGTTCGGCCTCGGACCAGTCGAGCAGGTCTGTGGAGCTGGTCACGAAGATCCGTTGCACGTTCTCCGCGGGAATGCTGTCGAATTCCACGCCGCAAAAGTACATCCACCAGCGAGAGTCCTCGCGGATGACTTGCGGCGCCCACACGCGGTCGATGCTGTAGTCGGGGTTGACCGGTTTCACGCGGTCGTGTGGCGACCAGGTGATCATGTCGGCTGTCGATGCGTGGCCCAGGTCAATGCCGTCACCGCCGATCCAGTCGGATCCGCGAATCCAGAAGCAGTGCAGCACACCGCTTTCGTCAACGACGATGCTGTGGTCCATGGGCTGCTTCGTGTCGCCGACGTCGGGCATGCGCAGGAAGGCAAAATCGGGATGCCGCCTGCCGGAGTCGACAATGCTCAGCGGCACGGGCTCGCAGGGCGGTTCTTCCAGTACGGGGACGGTGGGGTCGGTGGGCGAGCAGGCGCTGAACGCGGTCAGCAAGCTGAGTGCGAGGATAACCAGCAGGGGGATCGCGGTCCGGGTCAGCATGGAGGTTCAACGATCTGGTGAGAGGGGCCCACGACGAAACCTGTTCCCGTATTGTACGCCATCTAGCGAGCCTGTCCGGTCCTGACAAACTGATTCGAATAGTGCGTCATGCGCACGATCGCCGCCCGCTTGCCCTGGCCCACGAACTCAGGGCCCACGAACTCAGGGCACACGAACTCCCACACCACGTCTCCGGCGGGCGTGACCTCCAGCGCCCGTCCCCGATCAGACTCAGCGAGCAGTGTGTTGCCATTGGGCAGCCGCTGTGCCGAGCCCTTGCTCGCCGTGTAGAACGACTCGCGCGGCGAGCCCTGCCATGTCCAGACGATCTCGCCGCTGGCGGGATCCACCTCCACTGCCCTGCTCCACTCGCGTCCGAGGCCGTTGTCGAAGAGCAGGACGTTGCCGGTCTGAAGCACATGTGCATCATGCGGTCCGCTGATTTCGCCCTCGCCCCAGGACCACACGAATTGATCGGCCGCCCAGTCGTATACGGCCACACGATCCTGATGCCGCACCGAGACGATGATCCGGTTGGCCGCCAGGAACGGGTTCGGGGTGGGGCCGGTCTGGGCAGCGATCAACTCCAGTGAATTGGTGTGAAAGAGATCGATCCAGGGGCGCTCGCCGCGATCTGAGGGTCCGATTTTCTGCAAGGGAAAGCCGGCCGGGTTCGCGTGCACCGCGTCGTAGAAGGAACGTGACTGCAGAACCGCACCGTCTGCGCCAAGCAACGTGAGCTGGTCGTCGCGCGTCTCGAGCGTGGCGTCAATGGCCGGAATCTGTCGCCGCGCAAAGGTGATGACCAGCAACTCGCCCTCGGCTGTCGCAGTGATGTCGTGATGGGCCAGCAGCGGGCGCTGCCAGAGTCGCTCTCCGGTCGCATCGAGTTTCATCACGTAGCGGACGGAGTCCGGAATCAGGCTGCCGGGCAACCCGCCCTCGCTTGCAGCCATTCCGGCCATCCCGATCACAACGAGCGAGCCGTCGGCCAGCAGTTCGGCCCGTTCCCAGCGATCGCCGGGCTCCTCCCAGCGCCGGACCAGATCGCCGTCGAGCGTGATGAGGTCGGCGCGTCCGAGCAACGGGATGGTGTAGAGGCGGAATCCGGCGCAGGCGCGGTCGGCAATCAGTTGTGTGATTCCGGTCGGTGCACTTGCCGCGGCCGGCATGCCGCCGGCATAGGGTAGTGAACGAAGCTGGTCGAGGCGTTCCTGCTCGGAGAGCGCTTCGGTGTGGCGCTCCTTCTGCGCACAGCCGGTGGCCAGGGTCGTAGTGAGCACCATGGTGACCGCCAGGAGCATCGCGCAGGCCATCGTCCGCGCCGGTATCTCGCGGCCTGAACTGTGCTTCACCTGTCGAACCCCGCTGGCTACCCGGTTACTGCTCGGTTACTGCCCGGCTACTGCCCGGCTAGCACTCGCCTGCTACTCGCTACTGGGTGTCATGTTTCCCTTGAACGCAGTGAGCATGTCGATCGGCACCGGGAACAGGATCGTACTGTTATTCTCCGCCGCGATCTCCGTCAAGGCCTGTAAGTAGCGCAGGTGCAAGGCCGCCGGGTGTGGTTCGATGATCGCTGCCGCCTCACTCAGGCGCTGGCTGGCCTGGAACTCACCTTCGGCATGGATGACCTTGGCGCGCCGCTCGCGCTCGGCCTCGGCCTGTTTGGCCATGGCGCGTTTCATCTCGACCGGCAGGTCCACGTCTTTCATCTCGACGGTCATCACCTTGATGCCCCACTGGTCGGTGGCCTCATCGAGGATCGACTGCATCTGTACGTTGAGCTTGTCGCGCTCGGCCAGGATCTCGTCCAGTTCGGCCTGCCCCACGACGCTGCGCAGGGTGGTCTGGGCCAGCTGGCTGGTGGCAAAGAGGAAATCCTCGACGTCGATGATTGCCCGTTCAGGTTCGAGCACGCGGAAATAGAGCACCGCATTCACGCGCACGGACACGTTGTCGCGCGTGATCACATCCTGCGGCGGGATATCCATGGCCACCGTGCGCAGGCCCACCTTGACCATGCGCTCGATAAATGGAACGAGGATAATCAGGCCCGGTCCGCGCGTGCCCACGTAGCGCCCGAGGCGGAAGATCACACCGCGTTCGTATTCGCGCAGCACGCGGATCGCATTGAGGATGATCGTGAGGACGAACAGGAGTATGACACCAGAAATAGCGAAGGGCATGATCAGCCTCCTTCAGGAAGAACTTTGCGGACGCGGGCGACGCGTCCCTCGATCGAAGTAACCTCGATAGCCTCGTCTTTGGCGATGGCGTCGTTGCTGGACGCGTCCCAGACCTCGCCGTGGAATACGACCTTGCCCGGATGGTCGGCGTCGATGGGTTCGATGACGCGTCCGGTCTCGCCGATAAGTGCCTGCTCACCCGTGACCACCTTGCGTCGCTGCGATCGCACGACCAGCCAGACACAGAGAATGAAGAAGCCCGCCGAGACGGCGACGGTCGGTGCAACGACACCCAGGCTCAACTTCGCCCAGGCACCGGGCCCGTCAAAGAGAATCATGGAGCCCAGAATCATGGCGATGATACCTCCGATGGTGAGCGCGCCGAAGCTGGTGACTTTGACTTCCAGGATCAACATGATCACACCGACCAGTAGCAGCGCGACGCCTGCATAGTTGGTCGGCAAGCCCTGGAATGCGTAGAGCGCCAGGATGATACAGATGCCACCGAGGATGCCCGGCGCCAGCGAGCCCGGGTTGGCCAGCTCGAAGAACAGGCCGTACATGCCGAGCATGAAGAGGATGTAGGCGACATTCGGGTCGACCAGTGCGCGCAGAAAACGTTGTCGTGCCGTCATCCGGTGTTCGGTGAGCGTGGCGCCGGCGGTCTGGAGTGTGACCGTGCGCCCGTTGACCTCGACCTCCATGCCGTCGATCTGTTCGAGCAGGTCGGCGCGACTGTCGGCCATGATGTCGATGATGTTCTGGTCGAGCGCCTGTTGGGCCGAGAGATTGGCCGCGTCCTCCACCAGCTCGCGTGCCAGTTCGACATTGCGGTTGCGCTTCTGTGCGATCGATTCCAGGTAGGCCGACGCGTCGTGCACGACTTTGCGCGCCATGGTCGAGTCCATGGCCGCACCGGTGAGACTGACCGGTGTCGCCGACCCGATGTTCGTGCCCGGCGCCATGGCCGCGACATGTGCGGCCATCGTGATGTAGGCACCGGCGCTCGCGGCACGCGATCCCGGTGGCGCCACGTAGACGATCACCGGCACCGCAGCATTCAGCTCGGCCTTGATGATGTCGCGCATCGCGGTGTCCAGCCCGCCGGGCGTGTCGATCTCGATCAACACGGCCTCGGCGTCGGCAGCGACGGCGGCAGCGATTCCTTTGGTAAGGAACTCGGCCGCGACCGGCGTGATCGCGCCCTCGTAGGGAAGGACGTAGACGTCGCGCGCCTGGGCGAGTACCGGGGCGTTGGTCGCGGTGAGGGCCACGACGAGAAGCAGTGCTGCCAGTTTGATCTGCATCTGCGCTCCCGCGTTGCGGGGGCTTCTATCATGATCCTCTGTGCGGGAAATCTCCAGTGTTCCGGGAACATAATCTCCGCCGGCCCGGAGCGACGCGTCTGACCGTGGACTACATGGTGCCCCACCACGGGCTGGATGCCTCGATCGTCCCCTCGCTGCTGGACAGCGCGATCACGATCTCCCGGTCGGGTCCTGACCTTTGATGAGCTCGAATTCGTCCTGCCATGACTCGATCGGCGGCATCTGCAGGTCGAAGCTGCGGTGCGTTGCCTGATCGAGATCCCAATAGACGACCGGGCGTTTTTCGCACGGACTGAGATCGGGTTTGAGCCGGGCGTGGTACACGGGCTGTCCACTCGAACTCACTTCTACGGTGAGGATCCTCGAGTGGACGTCGAACAGGCTCTCCCGTTCGATGACGGCCGCGAATCTCGGCGCTTCCATGACTGCGGCGATTTCGGGCAGTGCAGGCAACAACACACGGGCCAGTGCGCCTTCTACATGATCTTCGTTCCAGGCCACGGTTGAGGCGGCGCCGGTCCAGCGGCCGGGTCGCATCATCACGACTGCTGCCCGGTTCGCTGAATTGTCCTGGCCGGCGAGGATGAGCTCACAACGGCCGTCACGCCCGATATCCACCACGACTCCGGTCGGGAACTGGCCCGGCGACACGTAGTGACCATCCACGGTTCCCTCGTCGAGATTGATGAAGGCCACGAAGGTCGGGCTGTAAGTCTGGTGCATGACCACGGCAGCGTAGTTCCCGAGATCGCCCTCGACGCCCGCGTAATAGAGACGCGTGATGACGTAGGTCTCAGCCAGCACTTCGGCGCCGACACCGGAATGGGTCAGGCGTTCTTCGGGCGGGGGCAGGAATTCCAGCTGCCACAGGATCACCCCGCCGATGGGATCAAAGAGGCAGAACTGCACGGCTGGTTTGCCGGTATCGTTGTAGCCCACGAGGATTTCCGGCTCGCCCGGATTGCGCTCGAGGACCAGTGCCTGCGCTCGTCGCGTGGTGGCGCGGTCGAGGTTGGGCAGACACAGCGGCGGAAATGGCGCGGCCAGGACAGTTCCGGGTGTGATCGTGCCCAGATCCCGTCCCACAAGCTCTGGCGGGACGATGCGCGCGACGTTGGCGGCGGTTTCGACGGGCGGCTGAATTCTGCCACCAGACATGAGCCAGGCGGCGAGCAGCAGGAGTACGCCGACGGCGGGAAGTACAACCCGCAGGTGTCTGGCCCGGCCTGGTCGGATCGTCGCGTCGACTCGCTGCTCGTCACCCTCACGCGCGGCCCATTCCAGCAGGTAGGGAAGGAACTCGTGCTGGCGGCGGATCAGCGTGCCGCGCGCGAAGGGCCGCTCCTGTTCACGCAACATCGCTTCGATACTCGGCCACGGCTGGCGGTCGAGTATGTGCCAACGCACGACCTCGATCGGGGTGATGGTATTGGCCTGAACAGGGAAACGCGGCGCGAGCCCCTCGACCGCCTCACGGATCACGCTCGCAGCGGCCTCGGCCAGCGCGATCGGCGTAATCGGCTGCTGGAGCTTGTTGAGAACCCGGTCCACGCGCGGAAGGCCTGACCAGTCTCTGGCCAGCACCGCATCGCGGCGTGTGAGTGTCGGTTGGTAGACGATCTCACACAGCAGCCGAAGGGCAGACCGCTGCTCCTCTATGTCGCTGCTGATGCGAGCATGGATTGGTGCCGTGGCCATGGGTCAGATCGCTCAAGACTGGGAGTCTGACGAGGGTACTGGAGACTGGGACGAGTCTCTGAGAGACCGGAGCGCTGAAACCCGGACTGTTCAGAGAACACAGTAGCACAGTGGAGGATAGAATTCATGATTCCGCAAACTGTTGGAGCAATTGAACATCTGTGGATTGAACGGCAATGAACCCCCTTGGACTGGCGTGGAACCCGCCGCGTCGCGGAGTATACCGTGGCCGCTCCCGGAGTTCCCTGTGTTCGCTTGTGGGAGCCGGCGGGCCCTGGGCCGGGGGTGGCACAAAACAGAGGCGAGAGAGGCCCGCCGCGGGCGAGTGGCGGCGGGCCTTTTCAGTGTTCCCCGTTCGTCCCTAAGTGCGGGTCGTGGTCAGCCGACTGCGCCTCTAGCAGCCCGAGGGCGGGCAAACGATGATGCCCGGCGGAGCGACGGTGTCATCGCAGGAGTCATAGGTGTGCGGATTGTCCTTGTCCGCATCAGCTTCGTCCGAGACCACGACCTTCGTCTTGCCGTGCTTCTTGACGGTGATTGCATCCACCCCGAACAACTCACGGGCCCCGTCAAAAGTGATTGTCCTGGCGTAGCCGGTCTGGTTATCCCAGAGCACGATGTCGCCGGTCATCACTTCGATGTCCCCTTCACCGGTCTCCGCTGCGATTGTGCAGCGCGAAGGATCATCCCCGACCGGACTGATGATCAGCTTGTGCACTTTCGCCGCCTGCAGCTCGACGCTGCTGGAAGTTCCAGGCTGGGTCTCTTCCGGGCACTTGCACTCGCATCCGGCCACCATCAGGACTGCGACCAGAGCGATGCCTGCTCCGGCCAGGATGCGACCGAGTCCATTTCGGACATTCAACACACCATTCCTCATCTGATCCTCCTTCGATCAGTCACTGATCCATGCTGGCGACACGCCGTCACGGCAGCAGCAACTGGTAACGCGGGTCATCCCGCAGGTCGTCGAGCAATCGCTCGTGCTTGATTTCCGACAGGGGGTGGCCGCGCTCGATCGCTGCGCCGAGCAGGGTCAGTGCGCGCGTGCGATCGCCGGCCTCTTCATGCACGACGGCCACCCGGTACAGGACCTCGGGGTTCTCGGGATCCTCGCGCAGTGCCCGTCCCGCGACGTCAAGAGCCTGGTCGGGATGGCTCAGCACCTGGTAGCCGGCCAGGAAGGCCAAAGTCACTCCATCATTCGGCTCCTTCTCGAGTTCTCCCTGCGCAAGAATCGCGGCCTCATCGAAGAGCCGCACCGACTCCTCTTCGCGGCCGGGCACCCAGCGTAGTGCGGATGCCCGGTTGCCCAGGAGCATGTGGTCCGACTGGTCGTATTCCCATGCCCACTCGTACATCTCCGCGGCATCCTCGAATCGGCCATTCATGTAGTAGAGAGTGCCGAGGTTTGAACAGGCGGCCACGTTTTGTCGCAAGGCGAAGGAGCGCTCGAACATTTCGGTGGCCTGGTCCCACTGTTCGAGCCCGTAGTGTGCGGCACCGAGCAGGTTGTAGGAGCCTTCATAGGAAGGTGCGAGCTCGATGACCCTGCTGTAGTTACGGATGCAGTCCTCGTTCCTGCCCTGCAGGTAGTACAGGAACCCGAGGTCCTCCCACGCGCCGTAGTAGCCCGGATTGACATCGACGGCCTCGAGGTAGACAGCCTCGGCCGAGGCATAGGCGGCTTGCCACATCCAGATCGCACCATGCTTGCGACGGTAGTCCGGGTTGGCCGGGTTGTGGTTGATGGCGAGGTTGTAGAAATGGGCAGCGCCGGCCTGATCATCGTGTGCCTTGTGAGTCTCGGCCAGGACGGCGTAATGCTGACCGAGAAGTGCACGCGGTTCCGGGTAGGCGTTCAGGAGTGACTCGGCCTGGTCGACACGTCGCGGCTGATCGGCCTCGCTGCCCAGGAGGCACAAGGCGCTGGCCAGGGACAGTCGTGCCGCCCCGAACTGCTGATCAGCTGTATGGGCTGCGGCAAGATGCTCGACCGCGAGCGCCGGATCATTTTGCTTCAATGCGGACAGGCCGAGGTAGTAGTCGCGTCGCGCTGGCCAGAAGGTGCTGCCGGGCGCTTCGATCCGCGCCCGGTCCTGTACTTCGAGCGGGATGTCGAGGACTTCGCTCAGCCATGCAAGCAGGTCGGGCGCTTCTTCTCCATTCAGCCTCCAGCTTGCCGTGGCCAGCGCTCCCCCCTGCAGCACGTCGTGCAGGTTGAGCGTGAGGGTGAGCTCCCCGCCATTCGCGCGCACGATGCCATTCAGGACGGCATCAACGCCGTAGCGACTTCGGGCATTCTCCATGGCCATGGCCATGGAAGACCCCGCCGGCACCACCCAGCGATGCGCATCGAGATCAGAAAGGCGCATCAGCTGACCGGTTACGTCCAGGCACACGCCTGCTGCCAGTGCGGATGCCTCGTCGCTTCCTTCAGCCGAGAAGGGCACGACCAGCGCACCGATGCTGGTGATCTGGTCGGGTCCGAACCAGGAAGAGGGTGGACCCACCAGCCAGAGAAGCAGCGCGATGGCTGCCGCCACACCCACGGAGGGGATCAGCCTGCGGCGACGCCGGGGAGGTGGCGCGGCGATACCCGAATTCTCGACGTGTCCGGCCCGCTGGCGCGCAGCGGTGCTGGGCGAGATCTCGGCCAGCATCTCGATCAGTTCATCCTGGACTACGGCCATCGATTCGGGCCGTTGGTCAGCCGTTTTCTCGATGCAGCGGAGGATCAACTGATCGAGTCGGCGCGGGATGTCAGAGCGCAGCTTGCGCGGGGCCGCGGGCTGGTGGTTCATCACCATTTGCAGAGTTGCAACGGCACTGGAAGCTGCAAACGGGCTTGTACCGGTCACCATCTGGTAGAGCAGGACACCGAGCGCATAGATATCGGTGCGTGCGTCGAGCTTTTCACCGCGCACCTGCTCGGGCGAGGCATAGGCCAGCGTTCCCATCGTGACGCCGGTCTCGGTCATCTGCGTACGGTCGGGGACCTTGGCCAGTCCGAAGTCCAGGATCTTGACGATGCCGTCTTCGGTGATCAGCACGTTGCCGGGCTTCAGGTCGCGATGCAGGAAGCCCTTGCGATGGGCCAGCTCCATCCCGTCGGTGATCGCAATGGCGCAGCTGAGGGCTTCGGGAATGACCATCGCGCCGGCCGCGAGCCGGGCGCTGAGGTCTTCGCCGTCGTAGTGCGCCATGGCGATGTACAGCCGGCCGGAATCGGTTTCGCCAGCCTTGTAGATTGTGCAGATGTGCGGGTGGTCCAGCAGTGAGAGGGCCTCGGCCTCGCGCAGGAATCTCTGTCGCAACTGCTGGTTGCTGCCCCAGATCGGCGCAAGAAGTTTGATCGCCGCCTTGCGCGGAAGTTCGAGGTCCTCGGCTTCATACACTTCGCCGGCGCCACCCGAACCAATGCGGGCGGTGATGCGATAGCGGCCAGAGATCACCTCACCAATCATCGTTCTCAGCGACCTTCGGTGCCGGACTCCAGGTAGCAGGCTGACATGGTGAGCCCCCCTGCAGTCGGTCCCTGCAGGATGGTCCAGGTCTCTCCCTGTTCTGGCTGATACTGCTGTGTACAGCCAGGCAGATCCAGGACATCCGACTCACTGCTCTCCGCCTGCAGAAACATGTCGGGCGCCCATGCCACGACCGCGCTGGCCCCGCTCTCGATTATGTAGTCGTCGGTCGTGGTCACCACGGCCGGGACATCTGAAATGTTGTGCACCAGGATCTCGTCGCCATGCTTGAGGAAGTCCGCGACCGTGGTCATGCGTACGGCGCGGGAGGTCGTGGCGCGCCGTGTGCTGGTCGTGTTGGCCGGGGCCTGACACTCGCAGTAGCGCTCGAAGTGGCCTGGCCCACGCAGCATGACGCCCTCGACCACATGGTCGCTGTTGATCACGGGACTGCCCGAGTGGTAGTCGTAGGCAATCAGGTCGGTCTCGAAGGACAGGCAGTCGGAGTTGCTGGTGATCTGCTTCGGGTCGCTGTAGAGCATCGGCATGCCGAGCGGGTGGCCGATCATGTAGACCAGGGCCGCATCTGCGATGATCCCGGTTTCGCGGTAGGGAAGCGGCGTGTGCCCCTTGCTGCTCGGTGTGCCGTCGAGCGTGATGATCGCGAAGTCACGATCCCAGTGCGAGTTCGTCGGCAGGAAGACCTGCTCACCTTCGTAGACATCGGCCGCGGTGTATTCGAGGCGCGTCTCTGAGCCCTCAATCACCTCGTAACCGAATACGAAGTACACATCGTCGAGCGATTCGATGCTGTCCATGACATGCCTGGCCGTGACGATCACCTCGCCCGCCACACCGGTGATGTTCGTGGCGCCGGGATTCGCGGCAGTCGGGATGTTGATCAGGAAGCCGGATCCGCGGACCAGTGTCGTGTGCAGATCCCTGAAACTCACGAAGTCACAGAGGTAGACCTCGCTGTCTTCGTTGTTGAGGGGTGTGGTCGTGAGTTTGAAGTTCGTATCGAAGGCATCCCTGTCGATGATTGCGACCACGCCTGTCGCGGCCTGATAGACATCCGTCTCGGTTGACGCGACATATCTCTTGTTTGCGCCAGGTGTCTCCGGGACGGTTCCCGAGAGGATCCGCATGTCTGCCGCCCCCTCGAAAATCCCCCGGCTCACCGCCATGAGCTCCGCATTATGCAGCAGGCGCCGCAGGGCAAGCGTCTCATCGGGTCCG